>Ga0070686_100000366_pt1 | contig 28748 bp, 24 predicted proteins | sample KBSS23LmetaG_FD_65654 | JGI IMG/M metagenome (GOLD analysis project Ga0070686, IMG submission 65654) | Switchgrass rhizosphere microbial communities from Kellogg Biological Station, Michigan, USA - KBS S2-3L metaG | ecosystem: Host-associated > Plants > Roots > Rhizosphere ... | reverse complement strand
CACGAGGACTGCACGCTGGCGATCGCGGGTCGGCTGGTGGATTTTCTCAAGCCGCGCTGGCTGCGCATCGGCGGCTACTGGTATCCGCGCGGCGGCATGCCGATCGACGTCTTCTGGCAAACCGGCCGGCCACCGGCGGACCTGTGGATCCCCGAGCAGGGTGTCGCGGCCTACAGAGGGCGGGGCTGAGCGCTTCCTGTTAATATCGCCCGCCTTTCAATCGATCCGCGACGCCCCATTTGAACCCACTATGGCGGCTCGCGTCGGTTTCTCCGCGACGAGCAGCCGCGAACCCCGCCAGGCCCGGAAGGGAGCAACGGTAACGGTGATATCGGGCGCCGGAGAGGTGCCGGCGCGGGCCGCCTCCAATTAGATAGACTTCGCTGCATGTCCTATCTCGCTCTTGCACGCAAATGGCGGCCTCGCAATTTCAGCGAGCTTGCCGGTCAGGAACACGTCATGCGCGCGCTCGTCAACGCGCTCGAGACTGGCCGGGTTCACCACGCGTTCCTGTTCACGGGCACGCGCGGTGTAGGCAAAACGACCATCGCGCGCATTCTGGCGAAGTCGCTGAACTGCGAGACCGGTGTGACTCCCACGCCCTGCGGTAAATGCAGCGCGTGCCGCGAGATCGACGAAGGTCGCTTCGTGGATCTGATGGAAGTCGACGCCGCATCGCGCACGAAGGTGGACGACACGCGCGAGCTGCTCGACAACGTGCAGTACTCGCCGGCGCGCGGCCGCTACAAGATCTATCTCATCGACGAAGTGCACATGCTGTCGACGCACTCCTTCAACGCCTTGCTCAAGACGCTGGAGGAGCCGCCGCCGCACGTGAAGTTCCTGCTCGCCACCACGGATCCGCAGAAGCTGCCGGTGACGGTGCTGTCGCGCTGCCTGCAGTTCAATCTCAAGCGCTTTCCGCCGGGCTTGATCTACAAGCGTCTGACCGAGATCGCGCAGGCCGAGAAGCTGGAGTTCGAGCCGGATGCGTTGCGTCTCGTGGCGCGGGCCGCCGAGGGCAGCATGCGCGACGCGCTGAGTCTGCTCGATCAGGTCATCGCGTTCGGCGGCACGAAGCTGACCGCGGCCGACACGCGCATGATGCTCGGGACGCTGGATCGCACGCAGGTGTTCGAGATCGTCGAGGCACTGATCGCGCGCGATGCGAAGAAGGTGCTGGCGTGCGTCGAGGCGCTCGACGAGCGGGCACCGGACTATCGCGAAGTGCTCGCCGATCTGGCCGCTCTATTGCAGAAACTGGCGCTGCTGCAGGCGGTGCCGGATTTGCAGCTCGATGAGGCTGAAGACAGCGAGACGTACCAGCGACTCGCCGGCGCGCTGAGTCCGGAAGATGCGCAACTGTTCTATCAGATCGCGATCGTAGGCCGTCGCGATCTCGAACTCGCGCCCGATGTGCGCGGTGGATTCGAGATGGTGCTCCTGCGCATGCTCGCGTTCGGCATGGCCGAGGGTGCGCAGCTTCTGGTGTCCGCTACCGCGGCCCCAGTGAAGGCCGCCGCCGCCGCTGCGCTTCCGAAGGCGTCCGCTGCGCCGCCGAAGCCCGCTGCAGCCGCCCCCGCGACTGCAAACGATTGGCCTGCGATGGTCGCGCAGATGAACCTGCAAGGCATGGTGAAAGAGCTTGCCGCCCACACCACGCTGACCGGCAGACAGGGCAACAAGGTACAGCTCGTACTCGACGCAGACGGCGAGCACTTTCGGCGACCGCAGCTCGAAGAAAAGCTGGCGCAAGCATTGAGCGCTTACTTTGGCGAGCCAGTGCGACTGGAGCTTTCGGTCGCAGATCGCGCACTGGATACGCTGGCCCGTCAACAGAAGGCTGCCGCGGACGATCGCGTGCAGCAGGCGCGCGCTGCGATCGAGAACGACCCCAACGTGCGTGCGATGCGCGACATGTTCGGTGCCACGCTCACGCCCGATTCTGTCCGCCCCACCGAATGATCTCGGAGCTTCAATGAAAGGCAACATCGGCAACATGATGAAACAGGCGCAGCAGATGCAGGCGAATCTGCAGCGCGCGCAGGCGGAGATCGCCGCGCTAGAGGTGACCGGCGAGGCGGGCGGCGGCATGGCGAAGGTGACGATGACGGGCAAGCATGAAGTGCGCCGCGTGGTGCTCGATCCTTCGATCGTAAGCCCCGACGACAAGGAAATGCTCGAAGACCTGGTTGCCGCTGCCGTCAACGATGCTGTGCAGAGGGTCGAGCGTGTTACGCAGGAAAAGATGTCGAGCGTGATGGGTGGCATGCAGCTGCCGCCCGGCATGAAAATGCCTTTCTAGTCGACCGTTGTTCGATGATCTATCCGCCGTCCCTGGTCCGTCTCATCGAAGCGTTGCGCTGCCTGCCCGGCGTCGGGCCGAAGTCCGCGCAGCGCATGGCGTTCCATCTGCTGGAGAAGGATCGCAACGGTGCCGGCTTTCTTGCCGAAGCGCTGCAGAAGGCGCTGGATGGCGTCGGTCGCTGCAATCGCTGTCGAATGTTCGCTGATGCGGAGCTGTGTCCGATCTGCTCTGCGTCTTCGCGAGATCAGTCGTTGCTGTGTGTGGTCGAATCGCCCGCGGACGTGGCGGCGATCGAGCAGTCCGGTAGCTATCGCGGTACTTACTTCGTGTTGATGGGCCATCTGTCGCCGCTCGATGGCATCGGTCCCGATCAGCTCGGATTCGCACAGCTCGAAGCGTTGCTGGCCGAGGGCAGCGTGAAGGAAGCGATTCTGGCAACGAATACGACTGTAGAGGGCGATGCGACTGCGCACGTGATCGCAGAGCTCGCGCATCGTCACAAAATAAAATCGAGTCGCATCGCGCACGGCGTTCCGGTCGGTGGCGAACTCGAGTACGTCGACGGTGGTACGCTCGCGCACGCGCTCGCTGGTCGACATCTGTTGTCAGGCTGAAGCCTGACCCACATGCAATCGAATCTGTGGATCAGGCTTTAGCCTGATTCATCTGCGCCGCTCGTACTGCGGCGGCAGTCCGCGAATGATGTTGATGAGCCTTTTGTAGCTCTCGTAGCGCCGCGGCGGAATGCGGTTGGCAGCAACCGCATCCGTCACGGCGCAGCCGGGCTCGCGCAGATGCAGGCAATTGTTGAAGCGGCAGTGTGGTGCAAGCGCGAGAATTTCCGGCCAGCCGACTTGCACCTGAGAGTCCTCGACTGGCGGTGGCGCGTAGTCGCGCACACCTGGCGAATCGATCAGCTCGCCGCTGCCGGGAATACGGAACAACGCAGTCGAAACTGTCGTGTGACGACCTTCGCCGGTCGACTCTGAGATCGTGCGCGTCGGACGCGACGACTCGGGTGCGAGCGCGTTGGTGAGCGTCGACTTGCCCATGCCGGATTGGCCGACAAGCATTGCGACGGCTCCCTCCAGGCGCGACTTCAGCGGCGCCACCGTGTCGGTGACGTGGGCGGATAGACGCAGCACTTCGTAGCCGGCAGCTTCGTATTCGCTGACGCACGCCTGAAACTCCGCGCCAGCAGCGCTCGGCAGCTCCGTCTTGTTGACGACCACGATGCCCGAGATACCAGCGAGTGCCGCGCCGGCCAGGTAGCGGTCCGCGATATAGGGATCGGGCACCGGCTCGGGCGCGACGATCACGGCGAGCAGCGAGAGATTCGCAGCGAGGGGCTCGGTGCGTCCGCGACTGTCGGTGCGTGCAAAGGTCGAGCGACGCGGCGCCACCGTCACGACCTTCGCGACGTCGCCGCTCGCACGCGAAGGCGGGCGGATCGTGACTTCGTCGCCGCAGACGCACGTCAGACGCTTGCCGAATAACTCTGCGGGTAAGGTCGCGCCATCTGTGGTCTCCACCGTGACCCGACGACCAAACGACTCGATGACGCGCGCCGCGACTTCGGCAGCGTCGTCGCTCATGGGCGGGCGGCGAGTTGCTGGAGTCGCGTGATCCGCACGAGTGCCGGTGGATGAGAGTCGTAGAAGGCCGAGTGCAGACTATCCGGCGTGAGCGTCGTGGCGTTATCGCGATACAGCTTCACGAGAGCTTCGGCGAGCTGTCGCGCGTCGGCGAACTTGGCGGCGAACTCGTCTGCCTCGAACTCGTGCTTGCGCGACCACCAGGCGCTGATCGGCGTCGTGAAGTAGGTGAAGACCGGCAGCACGAAGACGAAGAGCAGCAAGGCGGTGTGGGAGGAGGGCGTCGTAACGCCGAAGGCTGCGTAGAAGTCCGACCATTGCGCGAGGAAGCCGAGCACTGCAAGGCCGACGAGACCCAGGCCGAGCGAGAGCACCAGCCGCCAGCGGACATGATGCAGGCTGAAATGGCCAAGCTCATGCGCGAGCACGGCTTCCACTTCGGCGATCTGCAGCCGCTCCAGCAACGTGTCGAAGAACACGATCCGCTTGTTGCGCCCGACTCCGGTGAAGTAGGCATTGCCGTGCACCGAGCGGCGCGAGCCGTCCATCACGAAGACGCCGCGCGAGGAGAACCCGCAACGCTGCAGCAAGGCTTCGGTGCGCTCCTTGAGCGCTGCGTCGTGCAGCGGTGTGAACTTGTTGAACAACGGCGCGATGAAGCTCGGATACGCCCAGGTAATCAGCACGGTGAACCCGACCCACACGAACCACGCATACAGCCACCACAGCGTGCCCGCCCGCTGCATCAGGAGCAGGATCACGAACACGAGCGGTCCGCCGAGCACCAGCCCGAGCAGCAGGCCTTTGAACAGATCGGCGATGAACAGCCCGACCGTCGTGCGGTTGAAGCCGAAGCGTGCCTCGACACCGAAGGTGCGCCAGATCGAAAGCGGCAGGCCGACGAGCGAGACGATCAGGAATGTGGAGAGGACGACGGCAGTGCCGTGCCACACTGCAGACAGGTGCGCTGCCTGCCATGCGTGATCGATCGAGCTCAGTCCGCCGCCAAGCGTGAGCACGAGCGCGATCGCCGCGTCCAACAGCGTATCCCAGCGGCCGATTCGCGCGCTTGCGACGGTGTAGTCGGCGGCCTTCTGATGAGACGCGAGGTCGATTTGAGTGCGGAACGCTGCCGGCACCTCGTCGCGGTGGCGCTGAACGGCCGCGACCTGGCGCTGATTGAGCCAGCTGCGCGTCAACGTCGACGCGGCGAGCAGCAGCACGAACAATCCTGCGAACCAATGCATTGCGGGTCTCCCGCGGCACTTTAGCTTCTGCTGGTATGATGCCGCAATGAGCGACAGAGATCCGTTGCGCCTGATCTGGATCGACCTGGAAATGACGGGCCTCAAGCCCGACAGCGATCACATCATCGAGATCGCCACCATCGTCACGGACAAGCACCTGAACACGCTGGCCGAGGGGCCGGTCCTCGCCATCCACCAGTCCGATGCCGTGCTCGATGCGATGGACGACTGGAATCGACGCCAGCACGGCACGTCGGGGCTGGCGGCGCGGGTGCGCGCGAGCACTATCACGGCAGCGCAGGCCGAGCGCGAGACCGTGGATTTCCTGGCGCGCTGGATCGAGCCGGGCGTTTCGCCGATGTGCGGCAACAGCATCTGCCAGGACCGGCGCTTTCTCGCGCGCGAGATGCCGGAGCTGGAGCGGTACTTTCACTATCGCAATCTCGACGTGAGCACGCTCAAGGAGCTGGCGCGGCGCTGGTCGCCGGAAGCCTTCGCCGGCTTCCAGAAGAGCTCCACGCACCTGGCACTCGACGACATCCGTGACTCGATTCGCGAGATGCAGCACTATCGACAGACCTTCCTGCGCGTACCGTGAAGCCCCGTTCGGAGGCTTGCGAGCGCAATCGCGAGCCCATCCTCCAGGTATTGCGCCAGTGGTTCACCAAGCCCGGTGCTGCGCTCGAGATCGGCGCGGGAACCGGACAGCACGCGGTGCATTTCGCGACCCACCTGCCGCATCTGCAATGGCAGCCGACGGACTGCGAAGCGAATCTCGAAGGGATCGGTCTATGGGTCGCCGAGGCGGCGCTGCCCAACCTGCGTGCGCCGATCAAGCTCGACGTGCGCGATGGTCAGTGGCCAGTCGAGACGGTCGACTACGTCTTCAGCGCGAACACGTCGCACATCATGGGTTGGCCGGAAGTGGAGCTGATGTTCGCCGGCGTCGCGCGCGTGCTGCGCCCACGAGGGATGTTCGCGTTGTACGGGCCGTTCAATCGCGATGGCCGGTTCACCAGCGAGTCGAATCAGGCGTTCGACGCATCGCTGCGTGAACGCGACCCGAAGATGGGACTGCGCGACGACAAGGCGCTGAAGACGCTCGGCCGCCAGCATGGGCTCGCCTTCACGGCCGAGCACGCGATGCCGGCGAACAACCGTTTGCTGATCTGGTCGAGATAGCTACTTGATCTGATTCCCGGCGAGGAACAGCCAGGTTTCCACGACCGTGTCCGGGTTGAGCGAGATGCTCTCGATACCCTGTTCGAGCAACCAGCGCGCGAAGTCGGGATGGTCGGACGGGCCTTGCCCGCAGATGCCGATGTACTTGCCCTGCTTGCGGCAGGCATCGATCGCCATCTTGAGCAGCGCCTTGACGGCGTCGTCGCGCTCGTCGAAGAGCTTGGCGATGATAGCCGAGTCGCGATCCAGGCCCAGCGTGAGCTGCGTCATGTCGTTCGAGCCGATCGACATGCCGTCGAAGTATTCGAGGTAACGCTCGGCCAGCAGCGCGTTGGTCGGCAGCTCGCACATCATGATGATCTTGAGGTCGTTCTCGCCGCGCTTCAGCCCGTTGGCTGCCAGTAGCTGCGTCACCTGCTCAGCTTCCTTCACGGTGCGCACGAACGGCACCATGATCTGCACGTTCTTGAGTCCCATCTGCTCGCGCACGCGCTTGAGCGCGCGACACTCGAGCTCGAAACAGGGACGGAACGCCTCGTCGACGTAGCGCGCAGCCCCGCGGAAACCGATCATCGGATTCTCTTCGTGCGGCTCGTACTGGCGCCCGCCGATCAGGTTCGCGTACTCGTTCGACTTGAAGTCGGACAAGCGCACGATCACCGGCTCCGGTGCGAACGCGGCAGCGATCGTGCCAACGCCTTCGCACAGCTTGTCTATATAGAAGGACACCGGATCGCCGTAGCCGCTCATCTGGCGCCGGATCGTCTGCTGCAGGTCCGAGGGCAGCTGGTCGAACTCCAGCAGTGCGCGCGGATGCACGCCGATCATGCGATTGATGATGAATTCCAGGCGCGCGAGGCCGACGCCCCGATGCGGAATGCTCGCGAAGTCGAACGCACGGTCGGGATTGCCGACGTTCATCATGATCTTGGTCGTGATCGGCGGCAGCGAGTCCAGCTCCAGGTTTTTCTGCTCGAACGGCAAGGCGCCGTCGTAGACGAAGCCCGTGTCGCCCTCGGCGCACGACACCGTGATCGGCTGGCCCTCGCGAATCGTCTCGGTTGCGTCACTGCAGCCGACGACAGCCGGAATGCCGAGCTCACGCGCGATGATCGCCGCGTGACAGGTGCGGCCGCCGCGATTGGTGACGATCGCCGCAGCGCGCTTCATCACCGGTTCCCAATCCGGGTCGGTCATGTCGGCGACGAGCACGTCACCGCTCTGCACGCGCGTCATTTCCTTCACGTCGCGGATGATGCGAGCCGGACCCGCGCCGATACGCTGGCCGATCGAACGGCCGCTCGCCAGCACCTTCGACTTCTTGCCCTTGAGCGCGAAGCGCTGCACCGTCCTGCCGGCGCGGCTCTGTACCGTCTCGGGGCGTGCCTGCAGGATGTAGATCTTGCCGGTCTCGCCATCCTTGCCCCACTCGATGTCCATCGGGCAGCCGTAGTGCTCCTCGATGATGAGTGCCTGCTTCGAGAGCTCGATGAGGTCGGCGTCGCTGATCGAGAAGCGCCGGCGATCCTCCTGTGCGACGTCCACTGTTGACACGCGTGTTGCAGCACCCGGTGCGCTATAGACCATCTTGATGGCTTTCGCGCCGAGCGTGCGCCGCAGAATCGGCGCATGTCCCGAACGCAGCGCTGCTTTGTAGACGTAGAACTCGTCCGGGTTCACCGCGCCTTGTACGACCGTTTCGCCAAGACCGTATGAAGATGTGACGAAGACGACGTTGCGGAAGCCCGAGTCCGTGTCGAGCGTGAACATGACACCGCTCGCGCCAAGATCGGAACGCACCATGTACTGAATGCCCGCCGACAGCGCGACCTGGTCGTGCGCGAACCCCTGGTGCACGCGATACGCGATCGCGCGATCGTTGAACAGCGAAGCGAACACTTCGTGCACGCACTTGAGCAGCGCGTCGCGTCCACGCACGTTGAGGAACGTTTCCTGCTGGCCGGCGAACGATGCATCCGGCAGATCTTCTGCGGTCGCCGATGAGCGCACTGCGACGGCGATGTCGCGTCCGCCGCTCATGCGCTCGAACGATTCGAGGATCTCGCGTTCGAGGCGCGGCGGGAACGGCGTCGCCAGGATCCACTGACGGATGCGCGCACCGACGGTCGTGAGCGTCTCGACATCGTCGACGTTCAGCGTCGCCAGCTCCTTCGAGATGCGCGCTGCCAGGTCTTCGTGCTGCAGGAAGTCGCGATAAGCCTGCGCTGTCGTCGCGAAGCCGTCGGGCACCGCGACGCCGGCTTTCGCCAGGTGACTGATCATCTCGCCAAGCGAGGAATTTTTACCGCCAACGGTCTCGACGTCGTGACGGCCGAGCTGGGCGAAGGGGATGGTGTAGGCGCTGCTCATGCTCATGGGGCGCGCATTCTAACTCTTGATCCGCGCGGTGGTCAGGTGCGACAGTCAGGAGATGGACAGAAGAACGGTTTTTTTCGTATCCGACCAGACCGGCGTGACCGCGGAGACGATGGGTCACAGTCTGCTGACGCAGTTCGACGGGCAAGCGTTCAGACAGGTGACTCTGCCATTTATATCTACGGTTGACAAGGCGGAAGAGGCTGTGCGCAGGATCAATGCGACCGGTGCAGCAGAGGGCGTGCGGCCCGTGATTTTCAGCACGCTCGTGCAAGAGGACATGCGCGAGATCATCAAGCGCGCCAATGGCCTGTTCCTCGATTTCTTCGACGCCTTCCTCGGCCCGCTGGAGCAGGAGCTCAAGGTGAAGTCGTCGCGCGCGCAGGGCAGGGCGCACGGCATGTCCGACATCGGCGCGTACACGTTGCGCATCAACGCGACCAACTTCGCGCTCGCCAACGACGACGGCGCGATCACACGCGACTACGACCGTGCCGACCTGGTGCTGGTCGGCGTGTCGCGCTCGGGTAAGACGCCGACGTGTTTGTACATGGCCCTGCAGTACGGCATTTTTGCCGCGAATTTTCCGTTCGCCGACGAGGAATTCGAGTCCGGCGCGTTGCCGGCGTCGCTGGTGAAATGCCAGCGCAAGCTGTACGGATTGACGATTGCGCCTGAGCGCCTGCAACAGATCCGCAACGAGCGGCGCCCGAACACCAAGTATTCCTCGCCGTCGCAAGTCGACTACGAAGTGCGCACGGCCGAATCGATCTTCCGACGCTACGACATTCCCTGCATCAACACAACCGAGTGTTCCATCGAAGAGATCGCGAGTCGCATTCTCGACAAGACCGGGCTCGAACGACGTCTTCGACCGTGACGCAAGTCTCATGCCGCTGGCCGAAGGCGAAAATCGCTGTGCTATATTCGGCCCATGTTGGCGACACTGGAACACGACACGAATTGTGCAGTCAGCTGGCGCGCCCGGCCGGGCAGCTTCGTCAGCTTGATGTCGCTGTACGAGAGCAACTACATCCGCCTTGCACGGCTCGTGCCTGATCTGCACGAAGTGGAGGGTTCGCACGTCTCGCGCGTCGCTGGCGACTGCGCGTTGCATCTCGCGGTAGATGAGCGTGCGCGCTACACGACTACTTTCCGGCTCACGTATGTCTTCGACGACGCCGGCACGCCGCTCGCGGATCCGGATCTGCAGATTCGCGTTTATCACGATGCACGTCTCGCCGAAGTGCAGGCTTGTGCACGCTGGCATCGGCATTCGATGCTCGAAGCACTGCGCTCGCAGCTCGCACGCGAGCTGGGCGATCGCTGGCTGCGCAACGTGATGCTGAACAAGTGGCTCGACTATTGCGTCGAGCGCGGTCACCGCTTCCCAGGCCCGTCGCGCTGAACGACACCCAGGGCCGCCATCGCGTCCTGCGCCCGCGAACATGGCCATCTCCCGACTGAGCAACATTCGTCAGCTGCTGCCTGGGGCTCGTCAGCCCGAGCAGGACGAGCGGCTGCTGCAACTGTTCTGGAATCGCGCCGAGCTCAAGAAGGAGCTGACGCGGTTGCAGGACGAGCGCTTGAAGCTGCTCGAGCAGGTTCGCAATCAGGAAACAGCGACCGCGCGGGCCAAGGAACACGTACAGGTCCTCGAAGAGTACCTAGGCAATCCTGAGATCGCTGTACACGCACTCGTCTACTTCCAGTTGCGAGCTGTATGGCGTGCAGCAGGCGCGCGACTCGGGCGCTTCGCGGAGCAACTCAGGCAGCAACAGACAGATCGCGAACAGCGCCGCCAGGTGATCGAGTTCGACCAGACTCGTCGCCGCGAGCTCGCGGATTTCGATCGTCGCATTCACGACGCGCGTTCGCGCGCCGACATGCTCGAAGCGCAGATCAAGCTGATGGATGCGAAGCTGGCAGCGATGCGCGGTTTCTGGAACTACTTCCGTCGCCGGCGCCTGGCCGAGGAAATCGAAACCGAGCGCACGCAGTGGGACGAGGCAGTCACGTTGGTGACGGACCTGTCCGATGATCGTACGAATCTCGAAGAGACGCCGCCGCCGGAGTTTCCGGGCATCACCGTCGACGGTCGTCGCGTCGTCAACACTGCAGTCATCGCGTACGCGCAGCAGCTCGTGGCCGCACTCGCGGCTGGCGGTCTTGCAATGCTGGCGAAGGAGACGACGTCGAAGCGACTGTTCGACGTTCGTTACGGCAGCCCCACGGATTGCGCACGCCTCATGACACTGCTTCGCGATGGCCTCGCGATGCTCAAGGACGAAAGCGAGAATCTCGGGGGATTGAAGGAACGTACCGATGCTGTGCGGGCGACGGCGAGTTACCGCAGCGATGCGGACACGGTGCCGCTGACCGATTCGATCGGCACGTTGCCGATGCCGACGGCGCCGGTGTCAGGCCTGGAAACGGCGAATCGCGCCGGCGTCAACGTGCTGGTTGACGACTACTGGGATCTGTACCAGTCGCTGCTGCAGTAGACCGCTCAGTCCGGTTCCCCACGTTGCGCGTCCAGCGCGCTGCATTGTCCAGCCACACGTACATCGACGGTACGATCAGCAGCGACACGATCGTCGAGAAGCCGAGGCCGCCGATGATCGCGCGCGCCATCGGGTAATACGCCGGGCCTCCGTTGCTGCCGCCGCCAACCTGCGCGTCGCCGATTGCGAGCGGCAGCATCGCCAGCAGCGTGGTGAGAGTAGTCATGAGAATCGGTCGCAGGCGATCGCGACCTGCCTGAATGATCGCCGCCGTGCGCTCCATGCCTGTTGCGCGCAGCTGTGCTATGTGCGCGACCAGCACGATGCCGTTGTTCACGACGACACCCATCAGGATCAGGATGCCGATCATCGCCATGAACGTCAGCGGCGTTACCGTCGCAAACAGGAACCAGAACACGCCGACGATCGCGAACAGGATCGAACTCAGGATGGAAACCGGGAGCAGCGTCGATTCGAACAACGCAGCCATGACCAGATAGATCATGACGAACGCCAGCGCGATGTTGATCATCATGGTCTGCACGGTCTCGTCGCTCTGCTCGGCGCCGCGTCCGAACTTCCAGGTGTAGCCCGGCGGCAGCGGGAAGCCCTTCATCAGCGGCTCGATGACCTTCTTGACTTCGTCGAGCGTCGTGCCGGCCGCGAGATTGCCCGCGACGACCACTGATGTGAGACGGTTGATGCGCTCGATGGCGCGATCGCCAGGTTCGACACGGAATGTCGCGACGGTGCCGAGTCCGACGGTCGAGCCATCGGGCAGCGTGAGCGGCAGCGATGCGAGATCCTCGATTGCTTGTCGATCGGTGGCGCGGAACAGCAGCCGCATCGTGACCTCGCGTTCAGCCGTGCGCAGTTCGCGCAATCGGTCGCCGCGCATCGCGGCCGCGACGGTCGCGGCGACCATCTCTGAGGTCAAATTGAGTTGCGCCGCGCGGTCACGGTCGACCACGATCTGCACTTGCTCGTCGCCGCTGCGCGCTTCGGAGTGCACGCCCTCGAGACCTGGAATCGCAGCAAGCTGTCGCGACACTTCGAACGACAGATCGTAGAGCCGCTCGGTGGAGTCGCCCGAGAGTTGCAGGCTGAAGCCCTTGCCCGGTCCTTGCTGGTCGAACTGGAAGCTCGGCTCGCCGATGAGGATCTCCGGCATCTCGTCCGCGATCCATTGCATGACGTCCTTGGCGCGAACGCGGGCCTCGTCCTTCGGCGTCAGTTGCAGCAAGCTCTGGGCGCTGACGCTGTCGTAGCGCGAATAGACGCTCTTGATATCGAAGCGTTCCTTGTTCGCTATCAGGAAGGCTTCGATCCGATCGACGGCCTGCTCCACCTGCGCAAGCGGATGCGTACCCTTGATGTGATAGTCGAGGTACAGGCCACGGCCGGCGTCCTGCGGAAACGGATCGACCTTGAGCGCCTTCGTCGCGAACAATGCTGCCGGCGAGGCAATGATGATGAGCAGCGCAATCCCGGTCTTGCCTGGATTGCTCAGCACCGACCGCAAGGCGACTGCGTAACGGTCCTGCAAGCGCCCGAGGAAAGACGCGCTCGTAATCTCCAGCGGCGCGCGGATGCGCACGCTCAGCATCGGAATAATTGTCTGTGCGACGAGCAGCGAAGCGACCATCGCGATCACGATCGGGATCGCGACGTGTTTCATGAGAATCGTGATCTCGCTCGGCGAGCCGAATACCAGCGGCACGAACACGATGATCGTCGCCAGCGTGCCGGCGAGTGTCGCGACGCCAACGTCGCGAACCCCGCGCAGCGTAGCGGCACGCGGATTGTCCGGATCTAGCTGGCGATGTCGGAATACGCTCTCAGTGATCACGACCGCGTTGTCCACGAGCATGCCAATCGCCAACATCATGCCCATCATCGAGAAGATGTTGAGCGTCAAGCGGAGGAAGTAGAGCGACGCCAGCGTAATCAGCAGCGAGCCCGGGACCGCAAGCGCGACGATCGCGGTCATCGACCAGTCGCGCAGGAAGAAGAACAGCACCGCGATCGCGAGCACCAGGCCGATCAGTCCGGCATCGCGCAGGCTGCCCAGAGAGTTGCGGATGCTCTCGGCCTGGTTGCCGATGACGATGATGTTGATCCCCTGCAGCTGCGGCAGCGTCTTGGCACGCTCAATCTCCTTGAGTGCTGCATCGACCACTTCGACGACGTTTGCCTGCGTCGTTTTGAATATATCGAGGCCGACGGCCGGTCGGTTGTCGAGATGCCGGCCCATCTCCAGCTCGGGAGCGACCATCTCGACCTCCGCGATGTCGGCGAGCCGGACCGCGGAAGTCACGCGCAGGTTGCGGATGTCATCCAGCGTGCGGAATTCGCCGATCGGCCGGATGCTGAAGCGCTGACCCTGCTCGGTGATCTCGCCGGCGCTGACGGAGAAGTTGCTCTTCTGCAGCAGCGTCGCGAGTTGCTGCACGTCGATGCTGTGCGCTGCCATCCGTCCTGCGTTAATCAGGATGCGCACCTCGCGCGGCGCGACGCCTTGCAGCTCTACACGAGCGACGCCGGGGACGCGTTCCAGCGGTCGCTTCAAATAGCGCTCGAGGGAGTCGTACTGATCGGTGAGGTCTTGATCGGCCGAGATACGGACGACGACCACCGGCTGATCCGACGCATTGAAAGAGAATGCCAGGATGCGATCGGCACCGGCCGGCAGCTCCGCGCGGATCGAATCGAGCTTGGTGCGTACGTCGAATGCAGCCGCGTCGATGTCGCGGCCCCAGTCGAACTGGATCTGGAACGTCGCCTGTTCGGCTTCGGAGCGCGAGCGCAGCTCTTCGATACCTGCGAGGGTGGACAGTGCTTCTTCGACTGGCCTCGTGATCAGCTGCTCGACTTCTTCGGGCGTCGAGCCGGGGTAGGGGATGATCACCTGCATGCCCGGGAACGTGACGTCGGGGAACTCTTCGAGCGGCAACAGGTGCAGCGCAATCAGGCCGACGAGCACCAATGCAATGAACGTCATCGCTGTCGTGACGGGTCGCTGCAGCGCTGTGCTCGTGTGGAGCATGCTCAGGATCCCGTCGACGCGGGTGCCGGGACTGTTGTCGCTGCGTACGTCTTGCGATCCATCACCGAGTAGACGACGGGAATCACGAGCAGCGTCAGGAATGTCGTGAGCGTGACGCCGCCGATCACCGTGATCGCCATCGGCGCCCGCAACTCCGCACCCTCGCCAACGCCGATCGCCATCGGTACGAGGCCCAGAATCGTCGTCAGCTTGGTGATCAGGATCGGCCGCAGGCGCGCGCGACCCGCGGCGACGATCGCTTCCACTTTATCCAGCCCGCGCTCGCGTGCCTGGTTCACTGCGTCGATCAATACGATCGACTGGTTGACGACGATGCCCGCCAGCATGATCAGACCGATATAGGCGACGACGTTCACCGTCGTGCCGGTCAACCACAGTGCCCACACCGCGCCGATCACCGCGAGCGGGATCGTGAGCAGGATGACGAACGGATGGACCAGCGACTCGAACTGCGAAGCCATGACGAGGTAGACGAGAAACACTGCGAGCACCAGCGTGAGCTGTAGCGACGCGAAGGAATCGCGCATCTCCTCGCTCTGACCCGAGATGTACGCAGTCACGCCCGCAGGCATTTCGGTGGCCTTGAGAATCCCCTGCAACGCGACCACGCCCGTGCCGAGGTCGGTACCGACCACATCGGCGGAGACGATCGCCACACGTTCCTGGCCGATGCGGCGGATTTCCGCCGGGCCGCTGGCGAGTGTCACGTCAGCAACGGCCGTGAGCGGTACGGGGCGCTCGCTGCCTGGGTTGACGATCAGACGGCGGATCTCTTCGATCGACGCGGAATGCGTGTCGACGCTGCGCACGAGCACGTCGATCTTCTTGTCGTTCAAGCGGTAGCGAGTTGCGACCTCGCCGCGCACGCTCTGCACGACGCGGTCGGCGATGTCGCGAACTGCGAGCCCGAGCTGCGTTGCGCGCTCCTGGTCGAACACGATCTGGATTTCCGGATTGCCGGCCTCGACGGTCGAACGCACGTCGCGGAACAACGCAGTCGCGAGCATGCGTGTGTGCACGCGTTCCGCGGCCTGCGCGAGGCGATCGAGGTCATATCCGGTGATGACGACTTCGAGTGGCGTCGACAGCGCGAACAGGCTTGGGCGACTGAACTGATGCTGCACGCCGGGCATCTGCTGCAGCGACTTGCGAAGCTGATCGATCGCGTGCTCTTCGTCCGCGCGCGTCGCGCCGCTGCCGAGCGTGACGCTGACTCGACCGGTGTTCTCGCCGGAATCCACCGGGTTCGCATCCAGGCGGTTGCCCGTGCCTGCGACGGCATACGAAAGACCCAGGTTCGGCAGCTGCTGACTCGCAAGCTGCACACGCGACACGGCCTGGTCGGTGACTTCCAGCGGCGTGCCGGCCGCCAGGCGCAAATCGATGTTGAACTCGCCTTGCGAAATCTGCGGCACGAGTTCGCTGCCGAGTTGCGGCACTATCAGCATCGTGACGAGGAACAGCGCCAGCGCGCCGCCGAGCACTTTGATTCGATGCGCCAGCGCCCAGCGGATCGCAGGCGGGTACATACGCTCGCACCAGGAGTAGAGCGACTGCGTTGCGTTCACGGCCGGGCGGAACAATCGCTCCATCGTGCGCGAGATCGCGCCCGCAACGCGACGCAGAGCTGACAGGGCACTTGATATCGCGGCGGAGACTCTGCCGAGGGGCTTGGCCGGCTCAGCACCTTCGTCGGACTGATCAGCGGCGTCGCCGCCGGCAGCGAGCATCGGAACCAGCGTCAGTGCTACGGCGAGCGACAAGAGCAGCGAGTAAGTGACCGTCAGTGCCTGATCTTTGAACAACTGGCCGGCAATGCCGGAAATGAACACCATCGGAAAGAACACGGCGACCGACGTCAGCGTCGCAGCAGTCACGGCAGTCGAAACCTCGCGCGTGCCCATTTGCGCTGACTCTGCACGCGAGTAACCGTGCTCGCGTTTGCGCACGATTGCTTCCAGCACGACCACCGCATTGTCGACCAGCATGCCGACCGCGAGCGCCAGGCCGCCGAGCGACATGATGTTCAGCGACAGATCCGACATGTACATCAGCATGAACGTGCCGACGACTGAAACCGGAATGGCCACGCTCGTGATGAGCGTCGTACGCGCGTCGCGCAGGAAGAGGTAGAGCACGATGATCGCCAACAGACCGCCGAGCGCAGCGGCGAATTTCACTTCACCGATGGCCGCGGCGATGAAGTGCGACTGATCGTAGACGGTGACGACCTCGGACTGCGTCGGAAATGCCTTGTCGATCTGCTCCAGCTTTTTGCGCACGCCGCCGGCGAGCTGCACTGTGTTCGCGTCGCCTTCTTTGTAGACGGCCAGCTCGATGCACTCGCGTCCATTCACGCGCGTGATCGCTTCGCGGTCCTTGTGACCGTGCGTGACGCTGGCGACGTCGCGCAGATATACGGGCCGGCCGCCGACGGTTGCGATGATCGCGTTCGCCATCTGATCGATCGACTGGAATTCGTTCAGCGTCCGCACCAGGAAGCGTTGGGTGCCTTGTTCGAGGCGGCCGCCGGACAGGTTGACGTTCTCGGCGCGCACGCGGCGCGTGACTGTGTCGATCGAGAGGCCGAGCTGCGCGAGCTTCTGCTGGTCGACCTGAATCTGGATCTCGTCCTCGTAGCCGCCGCTGACTTTGACCGCGGCGGAGCCCTCCACCGATTCCAGCTCCGGCTTGAGGCGATCCTCGGCGAAACGCCGCAGGTCGCGCAGGCGTGCCTGGGCGGCGTCGGCCGTGGTCACGCTCGCTTTGTCCGTCAGTGCCAGCCGCATTACCGGCTCGCTCGCCGGATCGAACCGCAGCAGCAGCGGACGCTTCGCCTCCAGCGGCAGCAACAGCAGGTCCAGCTTCTCGCGCACGTCGATGCCGGCGAGATCCATGTCCGTGCCCCAGGCGAACTCGAGCGTCACGTCCGACTGCCCGGAGCGCGACACGGAGCGCACGTGGCGCACGTTACGGATGATGCCGACGGCTTCCTCGACCGGCCGCGTAATGAGGTTCTCGACCTCCAGCGGCGCCGAGCCGGGCAGCTCGGTGCGAACGGTGAGAGTGGGGTAGGAGAGGTCGGGCAGCAGGTCGACCTTGAGGCGCAGCAGCGAGACGACGCCGAACAGCAGCAGCGCCACCGTCAGCATCAGGATCGTTACGCGCCGACGGATCGCAAACTCGACGATGTTCATTGAGGCTAACTCGCGCCGGAGTTGCGCTCGGCCACTGCAGCGCGCGGCGACTCGTCGATGAGCCGGATCGTGCTGCCCGACTTCAGCCCGTTCTGGCCGACGACGACGATGCGCTCATCGCCGTTCAAGCCCTCGACCACTTCGATCAGTCCGGCGTTGGTGAGCCCGGTCTTGATGCTGCGCTGTTCGGCCTTGTCACCGTTCGCGACGAATACGGTCGGCGCGCCCTCGGCTTCGACGATTGCGCCGCGCGGGATGCGCAGCGCGGCGCTGCGGCGTTCGAGCACGATGCCGACGCGCGCGAACATGCCCGGCTTGAGCTCGCGCTTCGGATCGAGCACTTCGATGGTCGCCTTGAACGTGCCCGTGGCGGGGTCGAGCGTCGGACTGATGCGCTGGACGCGGCCAGCAAAGTTCGCACCGGAGAGCGCGTCGACGATGATCGTGACTGCCTGCTCTGCGCGGAGCTTGGCGAACTCGCGCTCCGGTACGTGCACCTCGGCGATCAGCGGATCGAGATCCGTGACCTGGAAGGTGCGATCGTTGACGTTGATGGTGTTGCCGACCTTGATGTGGCGGGCGGAAATCACGCCGGCGATCGGCGCACGGATCTCCGTGTAACCGACGTTGAGCTGCGCGAGGTCGCGCGCCGCCTTGAGCCATTCCATTTCTGAGCGCGCGTTGTCGACGGCCTGGGAAGCCACCAGCTTGCGATTGAACAGCTCCAGCGTGCGCTGGTATTCGCGTTCGAGCTTGCGCAGGTTCACTTCGGTCTGCTGCAACTCGAAGCGCAGACGGTCGCCATCCAGTCGGGCGAGCACTTGCCCGGCCTTCACGTGATCGCCTTCCTCGACCAGCAGTTCGCGGACTTCACCGCCGACCTTGGCGACGACGGTCGCCTCCTGATCGGCCTGCAGAGGCGCTGTTCCGGCGTAAACGGAGACCATCTCACCGCGCGAGGGCACCTCGACCTGCACGGGAATCGCCGCTGTGGCGCTCTCCGCAGCATCCTTTGCGGCGCCCTTGCCGCAGCCGTTCAAGCCGAGCATTGCGACCCCGATCAGCAGCGAAACGGCCGCCAACCGGCCCCTAAGACGCGACAACCGTCGCGAAAGCGTTATGTTCATTGGACTTGTGCCAGGCAAGCTGCGTGCAGCAATCCCGCTGCGAGGTAGCCGCATAGTAGGAGTGTTTGGTGTTGTAGTCAACTACAACACCAGCTCATCACTGAGCTCAGCCGCCCTGAACGGGCGGCCGTGGCCGGTCAGGGCGTTGCCGGTCGCTCCGCGTCCGACTTGAGGCGTGTCAGGTACAGACCCTTCATGCCACTCAGGTCAGCCGCGATCTCCGTCGTCTCGGAAAGCACCGCGTCCGGAGGCTCGGCGCCATTGAGATCGGCGAGTGAGTTCAAAGGTTTCAGTCCGCGCGCCGCGCGCCGCTCGTTTTCGCGAGCCATGCGCTCTTTCTCCAGCTGCTCGCGTTCGGCGATGCGGGTCTTGAGATTGAGCGACAGCTTCTTCTGCGTGCGCACCTTCTCGAACGAGTCGAGATCGGCGAGCAGCAGGCGGAAGTCCGGATCGCTGGAGATGCGCTCCTCGTGTGAGTGCTCGAGCGTCGGCACTGCCTGGCTCAGCTGGTTCTCGCGGCCGAACTCGACCGGGCGGATACGATCCCAGGGCAGGGCGCTTTCACGCGTGCTCTCACCGACTTCTTCGGTGCTGATGGCCGTCGGCATGGAGATGTCAGGCTGCACGCCGCGATGCTGCGTGCTCTCACCCGTAACTCGATAGTACTTGCCGATGGTCACGGTGAGCTGACCGAAGCCCGGATCCGGGCCAAGCGCGTAGCGATCGAGCGGATACAGGTTCTGCACCGAGCCTTTGCCATAGGTCTGCTGGCCGACGATGAGGCCGCGGCCGTAGTCCTGAATCGCGCCGGCGAAGATCTCGGAGGCGGAGGCGCTGAAGCGGTCTACCAGCACGATCAGCGGTCCATCCCAGGCGATGCTCGGCTCCGGATCGTCGAGGACTTCGACGCGGCCGCCGGTCTCGCGCAGCTGCACGATCGGACCGCCCGGAATGAACAGGCCCGACAGCGCCGTGGCCTCGGTGAGGTGGCCGCCGCCGTTGCCGCGCAGATCCATGATCAATGCTTCGATGTGATCGTTCTTCTGCAGATCTTCGATGAGCTTGCGCACGTCGCGCGTGGTGCTGCGGTAATCCTTGGCACCAGAGGTCTTCGCCTCGAAGTCCTGGTAGAAACTCGGTACGTTGATGACGCCGATCGGGATCTCGCGATCGCCGCGCTTGATCTTGCGCACTTCCTTTTGCGCAGCCTGCGCTTCCAGCGTGACCTTGCTGCGCGTGAGTGCCAGCTCTTTCTCGGACGAGCCCGGAGCCGCACCGGCCGGCAGAACCTGCAGGCGCACGGTCGTGCCGACTTTGCCGCGAATGATCTGCACCACGTCGTCCAGGCGCCAGCCGACCACGTCGACGAACTTGCCGTTCTTGCCTTCGCCGACTGCAAGGATGCGGTCGTTGGCGTTGAGCGAGCCGTCCACCGCGGCCGCGCCGCCCGGGAGAATGTTCAGCACGGTGACGTAGTCGTCGACGAGCTGCAGCGACGCACCGATGCCTTCGTACGACAGGCTCATCTGGATGCGGTACTCCTCGGAATTGCGCGGCGAGAAGTAACTGGAGTGCGGATCGAACACGTGCGCGAACGCGTTCATGAACACTTCGAAGATGTCGTCGCTGGTGACCTGCTCGGTGCGCTTGAGCACGCGCTCGTAGCGCTTCTGCAGGACGTCCTTGGTTTCCGCCCAGGGCTTTTCGGTGAGCATCAGCGACACGGCGTCGTTCTTGACGCGCTTGCGCCAGATCTCGTTCAGCTCTTCGGGCGTCTTGGCCCACGGCGCCTTGGCGCGATCGAACTCGAACGACTCCTCGACGGTGAAGTCGGGCTCGGTCTTCAACAGCTGCAGCGCGTAGCTGACGCGCTCGCGGTTGCGGACCTGGAAGCGGTTGAAGATCGTGAACACCGGCTCGAGCTGGCCGGAGACCACTGCGTCGTCGAGCTGATAGCGGAAGCGCTCGAACTCGGCGATGTCGCTGGCCAGGAAGTAGCTGCGTCCGCCGTCGAGCTGCTCGATGAAGCGATCCAGCACCAGCGACGAGACCGGGTCGTTGATAGGCGACTGGCGGTAGTGCGAGCGCTCGATCACGTTGCTGACGAGCTTGCTGACGCGGCGTTGCCGCTCGGTCGGTGTGAGGTCCTGAGTCTCAGCGGTCGCTACAGCTTTGGCGACCGGCGCCTGCGCTGTGCCGGCGAGCAGGCCGCACACCACCACGAGGGCCGGCAGACTGAACAAAAGTGTCGCGCGGCGGGGGCGGGCGGACTTGCGGGGTTCAGGCAGGGACGACTGATACACTGTTTCACATCCTCATCTGGCGAGCCGGCGACACCGATATACAGATTTCGGCACGTGCCAGCTGGTTCCCGAATTTACGTCGAACCGTTCTATGGGCAAGGCTAGAGACACCCTGCGCTCCGATCAAGTACGCCTAGGTCCAACGGCTGGAGGCGGATCTGCGCCGCAGTTCGTTCCCACTCGGAGGCCATCGTGCGCCCGCTGGCAGTCCTGAACGCTATCGTGTTCGGCTCGGCCGCGGCGATCACATTCGGCCTGGCCGGGGTGCTGGTGATCTTCCTGGTCTTGCAGGGACAGTATCCGCAGATGCGGGCCGAATTCCCCGTCCTGGTTCGCAGCAGCGCTGTGTTCGCCCTGCTGGCGGGGGTTTCGGGCGCGAGTCTCCTGGGCATGCTCAAGGGCAGGCGGTGGCGCTGGCTGGCGCACGCTGCCATGTGGCTGGTGGTCGCGGGCATAACGGCTTTGTACTGGCCGAGGTGAGCGGCCGGATATGGGGAAAACCCCCAAAAAAGCGCCTTGTCAGCGCTTGCTGACCTTTTCCCAGGCGTTGCGCTTCTCAAATGCGCCGCTGTTGTACGGATCGAAGCCTTTGACGCTTCCCGTCTTCTGCTTGCGGACGCTCGTCGTGTCGGACCGTTCAGCTGGGCGAGCAGGCGGCGCCGTGAAGCGCGCGGGCTCGTCTGTGTCCTCGACCTCGGTGCGCCCGCCAAACCACTTGGCGAACCACATAACTGCCTTCTTCCCGAACTACAGCCAAATCAACAGGATCTCTTGTTCTTGTGAGTCGCAGAATTACACGCGCGCGGGTGCGGGGAAATCCCCAATCGCGAGAACTGTGAGGTCAATCACATTACATTTGCGGCCACTCGTGCCTGGGTCACTCGGCGCTGACGCGCGGCTCGACGCGACGTGCGTCTTCCGGTGTCCGTCGAGGCGGCGGTAAGGAATCCGGGGAGGGGGCTGGCGCCGCTGGGTCGCGGCCGGCGCCGGCGAAGATCAATCGCAGCACGGAAATGAGGGCGAGCGGTCCCAGGGCGATCGCCCAGGCCCGGATCGAGGGTTCGGCGAGGTCGCCGAAGAAATCGCCGTAAAAACGACCGAGCCCACGGTTGTCGCCATACGGTCCGAGCAGCGCGCCGCCGACCGAGAAGATCGCGGCGGGGAGCGCGAACAGTCCGATCGCGAGCCAGATGCTCGCGAAGATCGCCTCGAAGCGCACCCGGCGCCGATAGCGATTGCCGGCAACTTCCGGGGCGTCCGTGTCGGGGGCAGGCGGCTCAGCAACGGGTCGATTCATGAATTGAGGATATCATCCAGCGATGACTGCCGGCCCTGACGCACGCGCTCCCACCCGCACGGCCGTGATCGGCGTCGGCTACCTGGGACGCTTCCACGCACAGAAGTACGCGCAGCTCGAGCATTCGAAGCTGGTCGCGGTCGTCGATGCAGATGCGGCTGCGGCGGCAAAAATCGGCGCGGAGTTGGGCGTCCCCGCCGTGGCTGACTATCGCGAGATCCTCGGTCAGGTCGATGCCGTGAGTCTTGCGGTACCGACGCCGTTGCATCACCCCATCGGCCGCGCGCTGCTGGAGCAGGGCATTCACGTGCTCGTCGAGAAACCCATTGCGACGACAGTCGCCGAGGCGCGCGAGCTGATCGATGTCGCCCGCGCCAATCGCTGCACGCTGCAGGTGGGGCATCTCGAGCGCTTCAACCCGGCGATCCTCGCGGCGGCAGGTCGACTGAAAGAGCTGCGCTTCGTCGAATCGCATCGGCTCGCGCCGTTCAAGCTGCGTGGCACCGACGTGAGCGTCGTGCTGGACCTGATGATCCACGACATCGATCTGATCCAGGAGTTGGTCGGCGCGCCCATCGAAAGCATCGACGCGGTCGGTTCCAGCGTGTTCTCCAACGAGATCGACATTGCGAACGCGCGCATTCGCTTTCGTGGCGGCTGCGTCGCGAATACGACTGCGAGCCGCATCAGCCTGAAACAGGAGCGCAAGCTGCGCATCTTCCAGGACGATGCATATCTGTCGATCGACCTGCAGCAGAAGATCCTGACTGTGATTCGCAAGAAGGACGCAGCGCCGGTTGAGTCACCCGCGCAGGTGTCGATCGAGGAAGATTCTTTCGATCAGGGCGACGCGCTGCTCGCCGAGATCGAAGCGTTCCTGCGCTCGGTCCGCGAAGGCAGCCCGCCGGTCGTCAGCGGCGAAGACGGCTTGCGCGCGCTAGAGACGGCGATGCAGATCACCCGTCTCGTGCAGCAGTCGACGCAGAAGCAGGCGCAGAAATAGGCTTGGTGAGCTGCTCACGCTCCAGCGACCGCAGCGGACGACCCGCCACTTCCTGAGCTGTCTTCTGTAGCCGTACCAAGCTCACCGTACCGCGTTCGCTCGCAAGCTTGCGTGCCACGTCATCGAGACTCGCCTTGCCGGCCGTCGCGCTGCGAATCTCTGCATCGACTGCGCGCAACACGATCACCGCGCGCGCGGTGGTGGCTCCATTCGAATGCGGGCCGAACAATGTCGGTGAGCGTTGCGCCCAATGCGACAGATGCTTCACGGCCTCCTTGTAACGCTGCTCGCTGATGCCGCCGGAGCGACGCAGCGTTTCGAGCGAGTAGTGCTCGGCCAATCCTTCCACGATCCAGTCGCTTTCCTCGTCGCCGCGGATGCCGAGAGCAATGTGCCCGAGCTCGTGTAACAGCGTGCTCGTGCGGTTCTCGCTGATCAGCGGCCGGTCCGAGTGCAGGAACATCGATGAGGGTCCCGACAGGCCGCCGCGCCACATCGGGTCGGCCGCCGAGACGATCAATACCCGCGGCGGCATCTGCGCGAAGGTTTCCTCCAGTCGCGGCAGCGTGAATTTCAAGAACGCGAGCATGTCCTGGCGTCGCACGTTGTCGCCGGCGGGCGCCGCGACCACGACGCGCACGTTGCCGATCTTCTCGTTGCGGCTGCCGAGCTTGCCGGCAAGCATCCAGCCTTCGGGCTGATCGAAGCGTCGCGTCGGATCGTCGATCGTATAGCGCAGCTCGCCGACCGATCCGTACGGCGTCGCGACCGCCCAGCCCTGCGGCAGCTCGAATTCCAGCGTCGCGCGCGACTGCAGACTCTTGCGCGCCGTCACGCTCGCGCGCGGCACCATCTGTTCGGCACGGAAGATTGCCCAGTCGGCAGTCATGCGCGAGTCGTAGTGCTGCGGCGAGCGTTCGTGATCGACGACGAATTGATAGTGCAGCTTCGACATGTGTCCCTGCGGCTGCCACGTCACGTGCGACGGCTCTTTCTGCAGCGGATCCGTCGACGTGAATTTCTTGTGTCGCCGCGGATCGACCGTCAGCACGATGCGACTCGGCAGTCGCTCGCCGCTCAGCGCGATCTCCATGTCGACCACGCCGGTCTCCGGGCGGAAGTGCGCGCGGTAGGCGACGTCGTAGTAGCGCGGTGTGGCTGTCATCGCGGCGCCGGGCGTGAAGAGCGACAGGGCCGGGAGCAGGGGCAGGAAACGGCGGGCAATCATCGTGGCTTGCAGTGTACTCGCCTTGAAATGGATCGGGCCCACCCTATGTATCGGCTCATCGGCGCGCGACCACAGGCCACGCGTCATGGAACGGCACTGGATATTTTTGCCTGATTTTTTTGCTTTGGAGATTACGACCATGACACTCATTCGCTACGAGCCCTGGAGCGTGCTCAATCAGCTGCACGGGCAGATCAACCGGCTGTTCGACGCGGAAGTGGATCGCGACGCGGCAACCTCCGCTGCGACGGCCGACTGGATTCCTCAGGCGGACATCGAAGAGTTTGCCGATCGCTTCGTGTTGAAGCTGGACGTCCCCGGCGTCGAGCTGCAGGCGGTCGAGATCACGCTGGACAACGGCCTGCTCGCCCTCAGCGGCGAGCGTGCCAAAGACGCTTCCGGCAAGGACGCGCAGCGCACTCGCGTGGAGCGTCCGCACGGCCGCTTCCATCGGCGCTTCACATTGCCTGACACTGTCGACGCCGCTGGTGTGCGTGCGACGGGTCGCAACGGCATCGTCGAAGTGACGATTCCGAAGCAGCCGAAAGCGCAGCCTCGCCGCATCCAGGTCGCGACGGCTTAAGCGTCCGCCTTAATGCAGTAATACGGGCCTGACGGCAGTGCTGTCAGGCCCGTTTTCGTTTACGATGCGCCGCCGTCCACGCGTGGTTCTTACGGAGACCGAATGATGATTCCGGCTGGCGCCCGGCTGCGGGCAGCCGTAGCAGAAGAGCGACCCTTGCAGGTCGTCGGTGCAATCAACGCCTACAGTGCACTGCTGGCGCAGCGTGCGGGATTCCGCGCTTTGTACCTCTCCGGTGCCGGCGTGGCGAACGCTTCCTTCGGACTTCCCGACCTCGGTATCACCAGTCTCAACGACGTTTGCGAAGACGTGCGTCGCATTGCCGGCGCGGCCGAGCTGCCGCTGCTCGTCGATGCCGACACCGGCTGGGGCGCCGCCTTCAACATCGCCCGCACGACGAGTGAGCTGAGCCGCGCCGGCGCCGGTGGCATCCACCTGGAAGATCAGGTGCAAGCGAAGCGCTGCGGTCATCGTCCCGGCAAGGCGCTCGTCGGTGCGGATGAGATGGCCGATCGCATCAAGGCCGCTGTCGATGGTCGCGCCGACGATTCCTTCGTCATCATGGCGCGCACTGATGCGCACGCTGTCGAAGGGCAGGGCGCCGCGATCGAGCGCGCGCAGCGCTACGTCGCAGCTGGCGCTGACATGATTTTTGCTGAAGCGCTGGCGACGCTCGACGAGTACCGCCAGTTCACATCCGCCGTGAAAGTGCCGGTGCTCGCCAACATCACCGAGTTCGGCAAGACGCCGCTGTTCACTGTCGCCGAACTGGCGTCGGTCGGCGTCGGTCTCGTGCTGTACCCGCTGTCGGCATTTCGTGCGATGAGCCGCGCGGCTGAAAAGGTTTACGCGACGATTCGCACGCAGGGTACGCAGAAGGCCGCGGTCGATTCGATGCAGACCCGTGCCGAACTGTACGAAGTGCTCGGGTATCACGAGTACGAGCGCAAGCTCGACGATCTGTTCGGAAGGCAACCCCAGTCATGAGCGAAGCAAGTCCCGGCTTCAAGCCGAAGAAGTCGGTCGCGCTGTCCGGCGTGGTCGCTGGCAACACGGCGCTGTGCACTGTGGGGCGCACCGGCAACGACCTGCACTATCGCGGCTACGACATCCTCGACGTCGCGGCGAGCTGCGAGTTCGAAGAGATCGCGCATCTGTTGATCCACGGCAAGCTGCCGAACCATTCGGAGCTGGCCGCATACAAAGAGAAGCTGGTGCGCCTGCGCACCTTGCCGATCGCCGTGCGTGGTGTGCTCGAGCAGTTGCCGGCGGCCAGTCATCCGATGGACGTGATGCGTTCGGGCGTTTCGGCGCTCGGCTGCGTGCTGCCCGAGAAGGACGATCACAGCCCGGCCGGCGCGCGCGACATTGCGGACCGCCTGATCGCCAGCCTCGGCTCGATGCTGGTTTATTGGTATCACTACAGCCACGCTGGCAAGCGCATCGACGTGGAGAGCGAGGACGATTCGATCGGCGGTCACTTCCTGCATCTGCTGCATGGAGAGAAGCCGTCGCGCGACTGGGTGCATGCCATGCACACGTCGCTCATTCTCTACGCCGAGCATGAATTCAACGCCTCGACCTTCACCGCACGTGTCATTGCCGGCACTGGCGCCGACATGTACTCGGCGATCGCCGGCGCGATCGGCGCACTGCGCGGTCCGAAGCACGGCGGCGCGAACGAAGTGGCCTTCGAGATCCAGCAGCGCTACGAGACACCCGCTCAGGCCGAGGAAGACATTCGCGCGCGTGTCGCGAACAAGGAAGTGATTATCGGCTTCGGTCATCCGGTCTACACGATCTCCGATCCGCGCAACGAGGTCATCAAGACCGTCGCGCGCAAGCTCGCCGAGAGCAGCGGCGACACCAAGATGTATTCGATCGCCGAGCGCCTCGAAGCGGTCATGAAGCAGGCGAAGAATATGTTTCCGAACCTCGACTGGTATTCGGCCGTGTCCTATCACCTGATGGGCGTGCCGACCGCGATGTTCACGCCGCTGTTCGTCGTCGCGCGCACCACCGGCTGGGCCGCGCATGTCATCGAGCAGCGCATCGACGGCAAGATCATTCGTCCGAGCGCCAACTACACCGGGCCGGAGAACCTGAAGTTCGTGCCGCTCGACGAAAGAAAATGAACGAGAGGAACTGACGAGCACCTATGTCGACCCACGATTACAAATCCGCCGAACGACCCGCCCCCGACAAAGTTCTCACCGACATCGCCGACTACGCGCTGTCCTATCGCATCGACAGCAAAGCAGCGTACGAGACCGCGTACTACTGCCTGATGGATACCCTCGCCTGCGGATTCCAGGCGCTGCAGTACCCGGCGTGCACGAAGCTGATGGGACCGGTCGTACCAGGCGCAACGCTTCCGGGCGGCGCGCGCGTGCCGGGCACTTCGTACGAGCTCGATCCGGTGCAGGCGGCGTTCAACATCGGCACGATGATCCGCTGGCTCGATTTCAACGACACGTGGCTCGCCGCGGAGTGGGGCCATCCGTCAGATAACCTCGGCGCGATCCTCGCTGTTGCCGATTACCTCTCGCGGCGTAACGCGTCGCAGGGCGCCAAGGGCCTCGTCGTTCGCGACGTGCTGACGGCGATGATCAAAGCACACGAGATCCAGGGCGTCACCGCGCTGGAGAACAGCTTCAATCGCGTAGGTCTCGACCACGTGCTGCTGGTCCGCATCGCTTCGACGGCCGTCGCTGCCGCGATGCTCGGCGGCACGCGCGATCAAGTCATCAATGCCGTGTCGAATGCCTGGATCGATGGCGGTGCGCTGCGCACCTATCGTCATGCGCCGAACACTGGCTCGCGCAAGAGCTGGGCCGCGGGTGATGCCACGAGCCGCGCGGTACGTCACGCGTTGATCTCGCTCACCGGCGAGATGGGCTATCCGTCGGCGCTCAGCGCGAAGACCTGGGGCTTTCAGGACGTGCTGTTCAAGGGCAAGGCGCTTTCGTATCCGCAGGGTCTCGGCAGCTACGTGATGGAGAACGTGCTGTTCAAGATCTCGTACCCGGCCGAATTTCATGCGCAGACGGCGGTCGAAGCCGCGATGACGCTGCATCCGCAGGTCGCGAATCGACTCGACCAGATCGAGCGCATCGTCATCGAGACGCAGGAGCCGGGCGTGCGCATCATCGACAAGACCGGCAAGCTCGCCAACCCGGCGGATCGCGACCACTGCATCCAGTACATGGTGGCGATCCCCCTGATCTTCGGTCGCCTCACCGCCGCGGACTACGAGGACAACATCGCGAACGATGCACGCGTCGACGCCCTGCGCAGCGTCATGCAGGTGCGCGAGAACACGCAGTTCACCCAGGAATACTACGCAGCCGACAAGCGGTACATCGGCAATGCCGTGCAGGTCTTCTTCCGCGACGGCAGCTCGACTGCCCGCGTCGCGGTGGATTTCCCGATCGGTCATCGCAAGCGCCGTGCCGAAGGCATGCCCGTGCTGGTGAAGAAATTCGAGGCATCGGTCGCGCAGCACTTCACGCCGAAGCAGACGGAGTCGATCAAGGCGCTGTTCGCAGACCGCGCGCGGCTCGAGCAGATGCCGGTACAGGAGTTCGTTGCCGGGCTGGTAAAGAACTAAGAAGAAGGCTGGCAGCTGGCCGCTAGCAGCCGGTCCGGGGGTTGTTGGGGATGTCCGCCACGTATCGCACGTTGGTGATCGGCGCTAGCGCCGCGAGCCCGAGCCTGCTCGCGCGCCTCAT
>Ga0070686_100000365_pt1 | contig 28836 bp, 22 predicted proteins | sample KBSS23LmetaG_FD_65654 | JGI IMG/M metagenome (GOLD analysis project Ga0070686, IMG submission 65654) | Switchgrass rhizosphere microbial communities from Kellogg Biological Station, Michigan, USA - KBS S2-3L metaG | ecosystem: Host-associated > Plants > Roots > Rhizosphere ... | reverse complement strand
GTCCTCATGGACATCATGATGCCCGAGATGGACGGCTACGATACGATGCACGAAATCCGCAAGCTGCCGCGCTTCAAATCGCTGCCGATCCTCGCCTTGACCGCGAAAGCGATGAAGGGCGACCGCGAGAAATGCATCGAGGCGGGCGCGTCGGATTACATTTCGAAGCCTGTCGATACGGAGCAATTGTTGTCGTTGCTGCGCGTCTGGCTGCATCGGTAAATGACCCGGCCAAAGAAATACAACGCGGAGCTCGAGAACATCGAGCTCCAGCTTTTGATCGAAGGAGTGCGCCGTTACACCGGCGTGAACCTCGAGGAATACGCCGGCTCCGCGCTGCGGCGGCAGGTATGGGCGGCGTTGCGCGCGGAAAAAACGCGGACGATCGTCGGCCTGCTCGAACGGTTGTTGCACGATGCGGAGGCGTTTCGGCGCTTCCTGGACGGCTTCAATCGGAGCGAGCCAAGCGGACCGGAATATTTCCAGATATTCCGCGAGGAAATCATTCCACTTTTGCGGACCTATCCCTTCGTGCGCCTGTGGCAATCGGGTTGCGATTCGTTGCGCGACCTTTATTTCATGGCGATTTTTCTGCACGAAGAAGGCCTTTATGAGAAGGCGACGATTTACGTGACGGACGTGAACGTGGTCAATTTGCAGCGGGCGCAGGACGGCGTGTTCGCGCTGTCCGGCTCGCGCGAATTGGAACAGACGTACCGCGCGAGCGGCGGGCGGGGACGGCTTTCGGAATATTTTAGCGGTGGCCGTTGCAACGGAATTTTCAAGCCGGCGTTGCGGCGCAACATGGTTTTTTCGCAACACAACCTGGCGACGGACGGTTCGTTCAACGAGTTCAATATGATTGCCTGCCGCCAGGCGCTCGAACCGTTGAGCGACGCGACGCGCGCGCGGGCGCACGAGATTCTTTACGCGAGCCTGGGAATGTTTGGCATCCTGGCGCTGGGACCGGAGGAGACGATTCGCAACACCCCGCACGAACGCGCGTATCGCGAGATGGATGGGGGACAAAAAATCTTTCGAAAAATTGCCTGAGCATGGAAACAAAAACCGACACAACGATGCGCGTTCGAAATAGCGGACGTCCGGCCGCAGCCGAAGATGCGAATGGCAAGGTCAGCATTTTGATGGTCGATGACACGCCGGAGAATTTGATCGCGCTGGAAGCGGTGTTGGCCGACCTGGGACAAAAACTGGTCAAGGCGACTTCGGGCCAGGAAGCGCTGCGCATGTTGTTGCGCGAGGAGTTCGCGGTGATTTTGCTGGATGTGAATATGCCGGGCATGAACGGCTTCGAAACGGCGGCGTTGATCCGGCAACGCAAACACACGGAGCATGTTCCGATTATTTTTGTCAGCGCGATCAGCACGACGGACACGCATTTGTTCAAAGGCTACTCACTGGGCGCGGTCGATTATATTTTCACGCCCGTCAACGCGGAGGTGCTGCGCTCGAAGGTGACGGTTTTCGTGGAGTTGGTGAAGAAGAGCGAAGCGGTGCGGCGCCAGGCGGAACAGCTTCGCGTGGCCAACGAGATTTTGCGCACGGAAGTCGCGACGCGCAAAAAAGCGGAGGAAGCGCTGAAGGAATCGAACGAGGAACTGGAAGCGTTTTCGTATTCGGTCTCGCACGATTTGCGCGCGCCGGTGCGGACGATGCAGGGCTTCGCGCGGGTGTTGATCGAGGATTACGGCGATAAACTCGATGCCAGCGCGCGCGATTACCTGGAACGGATCGTCGCGGGCGCCTGCCGGATGGATTCGTTGATCCAGGATCTTTTGGTTTACAGCCGGCTTGGCCACACGGAACTTTCGCTGGGCCCGATTTCCTTGAAGCAATTAGTGCAGGAAATCGTTCGCCAGATTTCGCCCGAGGTCGAAGCTCTCAAAGGCGAAATCAGCGTCGCGGAAGATTTGCCGGAAGTGATCGCGAACAAGATGGCGCTGGGACAAGCGCTCGAAAATTTGATCGGCAACGGCATGAAATTTGTCGCCGACGGGAAAACGCCGCACATCCGCATCGAAGCGCAAACGATCGGACGCATCGTGCGCCTGTGGATTATCGACAATGGAATTGGCATTCCCGAGGAACATCACGCCCGCATTTTCCGCGTCTTCGAACGCCTCCATACCAGCGAAAAATATCCGGGCACGGGGATTGGGCTGGCGATTGTGCGCAAAGGAATCGAACGCATGAACGGCCAGGTCGGCATCGAATCGACGCCGGGCGAAGGCAGCCGTTTCTACATCGATCTGCCCGCCGCTGTCGCTGCGCCCGCGGGATGATTGGTATGTTGTCCCGCCTTTAGGCGGCTCGGGAAACCGGCTAAAGCCGGGACAACATACGCGGAACGGAATTCCTCAGTGCGCGGCGTGTTCCTGGATATATTCTTTTTTCAGACCGAGCGATTCCGGCGCGTGCAGGACAAGCATCTTCATGCGCACGTCCGCGGGAATGTCGTTCCGCGTTAACTTCGAAACGACGATCATCAAGGTGATGGCCAGCGGGACGGTCCAGATGGCGGGTTGTTCGCAGAGGATTCGGAACAATGGATGGGCGGCCCAAAAGGAATTCAGATCGAACAGCTTGATGAAGCCGCCGGCGTTCGGCAACGCAGCGAGATCGCTGAAACTGGTCAGGGAAATTCCACTGAGCGCGAGCAAGCCACCGGTGAGCATGCCGGTCGCGGCGCCTTTCATGGTCATGCCGCGCCACCAAACGCTCATGAAGAGAAGCGGGAAGTAACTGGCGGCGGCGATGGCAAAAGCCTGTCCGACCATGAAGTTGATTTGCAGTTGCTCGACTTGCGTGCCGAGCAAAACGGCGACGATGCCGATGGCCACGGCTGAGACTTTGAACGCGATCAAACGCTGCCGCGCGGTCGCCTGCGGATTCAAAATGCGTCCATAAATGTCGTGGGCGAGCGCGCCGGTCATGGAGACCAATAAGCCGCTGAAGGTGCTCATGAAGGCCGCGAAGGCGCCGGCGCAGGTGATTCCGCTCAAGATCGATCCGAGCAACGGGATGCGGTCGTTGACCAGCTTGGGCAGTTGCAGAACGATGCCGTCGCTTCCCTTCGATCCAGTCAGCAAATAGAGTCCCGGCAACAAGCTTCGGCCCAGGACGCCAAAGATGGGCGGGAAAATGTAAAATATTCCGATCAAAATCATCACCCACATCGTCGTGCGCTTGGCGGCGACGCCATCCGGGTTCGTATAAAACCGAACGAGAATGTGCGGCAAGCCGGCGGTGCCGCAAACCAGCGCGATGATCAGCGAATAGGTGTAAAGCAGCGAATATGGGCGCGCGGCTTCGCCGGTAATTTTCGCGCGCGTCGCGGCCTTGGTCGTCAGCGGGCCGAAGGGGGAAATCCACGCTTCGTTTTTCGGCGCCTTGTCGGGCAGCGGCTCGCGAATCGTTTGGATGACCGCGGGGTTATTATCATTCACCGCGAGATGCGTTCCATAACCGCCATAGACCGACATCAAAACGAAAATCGGGACGGAAATCGCAAACATCTTCGCCCAATATTGGAAGGCTTGCACGAGGGTGATGCCCTTCATGCCGCCGAGCGCGACGTTCAAGGTAATCACGGCGCCGACAATGACGACTCCCGCCCAATAGGGAAAACCAATCGTCGCCAACCCGGCGGCATCGTGTGGCAGAAGAGAACCTGGAAGGATCCCGCGCAAATCCACATCCTTAAAAATATAGGCGAGCGTGGTGCCGGCGCCTTTCATTTGGGGCATGGTGTAGAAGAAGCCGATGAAGAGGACGAAGATAACGGCGATTTTGCGGAAGAGGGTGGAGTCGTAACGGCCTTCGGCGAAATCGGGAATGGTGTAGGCGCCGAAGCGGCGAAGTGGGCCGGCGATGAAGAGGAGGAGAAATAAATAGCCGCAGGCATAACAGACGGGATACCAGAGAGCGTCGTAGCCGGAACTCATGACCATGCCGGCGACGCCCATGAAGGACGCGGCGGAAAGGTATTCGCCGGAAATGGCGGAGGCGTTCCAGCCGACGGAGACGGAACGGCCCGCGACAAAAAAGTCGCCGGCGGTTTTGGATTTTCCGGCGGACCAAAAGCCCATGCCCATCGTCGCGATGACGGTGACGAGCGAGAAGGTCAAAATCCAGGGATCGACTGCGGCCAGAATCGGGATCATCGGTCCCCTCCTCCGGCCTCGCGGGCTTCTTCTTGTTCGAGGGCGATCGAGCGTTTGATGAAGAACCAGGCGATGGCCCAGACGAATGGGAAAAACAAAACGCCGAGGATCAGCCAGCTCAACGTAAAACCCGCGACGCGAGTGGCCATGAGTTCCGGCAGAAAATAATTGGCGAGCGGCAACCCGAGCAAAACGACCACGAACGTCGCAGCGCATGCGATCGAAAGCCGCAATTGGCGCCGCATCAATTGGCGCAAAAACTCCTCGCTATGGATATCCACCTTGGACGCTTCATTCATGGGCGACCGCTAAATAGCAGACCGCGCGAAGGCGGGCAATGTCACTTTTCTCTTTTCCATAATCCGGCGCAGGTTTAAAAAAGTGCATGCGCCAAGTTCGTTTGCTCACTGGGATTTTCGCCGTTTGTCTTTTGCCCGCGTTGTTGGTGGCCGCGCCGTTGCCGAAGGGAAATGGGTCCGTGCAAATTAAAGAGGAGCCGGGCAAGTTGCGCATCGAAATCGGGGGCAAACTTTTCAGCGAATACGTTTACGAAAACACGACGCGGCCGTTTCTTTATCCGCTGATGGGGCCGACGGGCGCGGGGATGACGCGCAATTGGCCGATGAAGGATGAAGGCAAGGAGGAACACGATCACAAGCATCACAAGTCGTGGTGGTTTGCGCATGGCGCGGTGAATGGGGTGGACTTTTGGTCGGAGGAAAAGGGCGCGGGGAAGACGGTGCACGAAGGTTTCGTGGAGGTAAAATCGGGCGACGTGGGGATCATCAAGAGCCGCAATAAATTGGTGACGTTGGAAGGGAAAACGATCGCGACGGATGTGCGGACGCTCAAGATTTACAATGTGAAGGATGCGGATTTGTTCGATTTCGAAATCACGATCAAGCCGGAGGGGGAGGATTTGGTTTTCGGCGACACGAAGGAGGGGACGATGGCGATTCGATTGGCGGAAACGATGCGCCTGACGCAGCCGAAGAATCAAAAGGGCGAAGGCCACATCGTGAACAGCGACGGGGTGAAGGACGGGGAAACATGGGGGAAACACGCCAAGTGGGTGGATTATTACGGACCGGTGGATGGGCAGACGGTTGGGGTCGCGATTTTCGATAATCCAAAGAACCCGCGTTATCCGACGACTTGGCACGTGCGGGATTATGGTTTGTTCGCGGCGAATCCGTTTGGGCTCCATGACTTCGAGAAAAAGCCCAAAGACGCTGGAAACATGACGGTGAAGCTCGGTGAGACGGTGACGTTCCGTTTTCGCTTCTACATCCACAAGGGAACGGATACGGACGCGAAAGTGGCGGAGCAGTTCGAAGAATACATCGCCGGGGCCGGCAAGTAACATGCCGCAGATCGCTGTCGCCCGACTGGAAGATTTGCGCGATCAGCAATCGGTCAAGTTTCGCTTTCGGCGGGAGGGCATTAAGCGCGATGGGTTCGCGGCGCTGTTTAAAGGCGAGGTCATCGTCTATGAAAACATCTGCCGGCACCTGCCGATCTCGATCGATTACGGCGACAACCGGTTTTTTACGGGCGACGGCAAACACATCATCTGCCAAACGCACGGAGCGATTTACGAACCGCTGACGGGCCTTTGCACGCGCGGGCCGTGCGAGGGCGCGAGCCTTTTCAAAATTCCCTTCGAAACGCGTGACGGTCAGATTTGGATCGAGACGGAGCCCAATTGATAAGCGTCATTTTGGTTTCGCGGACCAATCGTTTAGGGCGCGTTCGCTGGGTCCGGTTCCCGCCTCAAACCCAAGGAATTCCATCGCTTCACCGATGAAGTGGAGGGAGCCGGTGATCACAATTCGATCGGAGTTTTCGGCGGCATCCAGCGCATCCTCGAGGGACAAGCACGCGCGGACAGGCACTTCAGGCGCGATGGCGCTAAATTGTTTCGCCAATTCCAGGGCATCCATCGCGCGGTTGCTTTGGACTGAAACGGTCAGAATTTGGCCCGCGACTTTCGCGAATTCGCGCGCCATCCCGGTGACATCCTTGTCAGCGAGGATACCGACAATGAAGGTTGGCTTGACGCTTTTGAAATGGGCCTCGATGGATTCGCGAAGGGCCTTTGCGCCCGCTGGATTGTGCGCTCCATCGAAGATGAATCGACCGCGCAGGTCGAATCGGCCGGGCCAATTAACGTCTTGCAAGGCACGCCGAATCAGAGCATCGGCGCCACTCGGGAGCGAAAACACGAGCGCTTGGGTGGTGGCGACTGCCAGTTGCGCATTTTTCACCTGGTGAGAGCCGAGTAACGAGGGCTTGAAGCGATTTTTGATTCCCAACCGATGGACCGGAGCGCCCACGCGTTCCGCCGTAGCTTTGATTACCTTCCAGGCCTCCTCCTCTTCAACTCCAGTAATTACAGGCACACCGGGTTTGATGATGCCGGCTTTTTCGCGGGCAATTTGGGCAAGGGTATGGCCCAGCCATTTTTCGTGATCGAGTTGGATGTTCGTGATGACGCTGGCGAGCGGTGTGACGATGTTGGTGGCATCCAATCGACCGCCAAGGCCGGTTTCCCAGATGACGAGATCGCATTTTTGTTCCGCAAACCAGCGCAAGGCCATCACGGTCACGACCTCAAAAAGAGTGGGTGAGAATTCAGCGGGAAGCTGGCTCATTAACTGGCGCATTTCAGTCACGAGGCGCGCGACCTCCTTTTCGAGAATGAGCTGGCGATTGACCTGGATGCGTTCGGCGAAGGAAATCAAATGAGGCGAGGTGAAAAGGCCGACTCGGTAGCCCGCGTGGCGATAAATGCTTTCGAGCATGGCGCACGTCGAGCCTTTGCCATTCGTGCCCGCGACATGGATGAACCGCAACTTGTCCTGAGGTCGACCGGCCAGTTCGGCCAGCTTAAACGTCCGCTCCAGACCGAGTGTCGTGCCGAAACTCTGGAGCTGATAAAGGAAGTCAACTGCTTCTCGGTAATTCATCAAACGTTTTGATCGGCGGGTAAACCAGGGTTGGATATTCGAGCCGCCCACTCCTTTCGAGTTCGAACGCGCGAAAGAAAAAAGATCGAAAGTATGGAGCCAGTTGTCGGGATTGGACTGGTTGGCCCAGCCGCTCCGGCTCTCCGCAAAACCTTCAGCCGCATTGCATTGCCGCCGAATTCTCATTTTGCCCTGCGTTTCGCAGGTTTTTCTATGGTCTTGGTTACTCTGGAAAAAGTCAAACACAACCCTGCCGAAAGGGTGCGACCGCACCGGGAAGGGTCGAATACTGGAAGTTTCACTGGAGGTTTTACTGGAACCGCCAGTGCAAATCTTGGTGAAAAAAGAAAAACCGCCGGGACCCTCCCGACGGCGCCCAAAAGGATCGCAAAGGCAAAAAACGATCCGGCTGGCCGTCATAGCAGAGGCGCGCGCGGAAGGTTGTAAGCAGCTTTGCATGGATGCGCAATTCAAAGATTAACCCTCAAAATGGCCGAGTGCGCGGAGAGAGGAAAAATTCCCCGCTCCAACGATCACGTGATCGATCAGTTCAATTTTCAGAACTCGTCCGGCGTTGGCGAGGTCGCGGGTCGCGATAATGTCCGCATAGGATGGCGTGCTTTCGCCGCTGGGATGGTTATGCATCAAAATAATTCGATTGGCGGCGGTCAACACGGCGAGGCGGTAAACCTCACGAGGCGAAATGAGCAAACTGTCCTGCGTCCCCAGCGAAACGATCTGATGCCCTTTGATGCGCGTGCGCGTGTTGAGAAGCAGGACCACGAGGCATTCGACTTCGGGATTAAAATAGGGATTGCTGGGAATATGCATGCGCCAATAATCGGCGGCGACATTGGGCGTTTCGCAGAGCGTCAGGGAATCCGGCGTCGGGCACTCGCGCAAGGGCATCACCTTGAATTCATGCGGGGCTGCGGGGAATCGAAAGGGCGCAACCAAATTTTCAAGCCCGGGGAGAATGGGTGTGCTTTCCATAATCGTTAAGCGTTGCGGAATTGGCTCGGATAGGAGCAGCCATAGGTTTCGCGTGGATCGACATTCGAAGGGCCATCGACAAAATGGCCGCACGGGTGCTGCCATGCCATCCGCCGTTTGGACCAATGAAACCCCAACTGAGAAAGCAAGGCCGTCACGCGCTTGGGCTGGCGTTCACCGAAAGCAACCCAAACCCATGTGCCCACCACCATCGACAATTGAAAAAATCGCGGGGCTTCACGCTTCAAGACCGCAAGCAACTGTTCGGTGCTCATCAATTGATTGCTCCGCCGTTGGGCGAAATTGATTCGGGAAAGATTCCCCCGGCCTTCCTGCCGGTTCCCAGAGTGGTTTGCGGATCGGCTCTGAGCTGGATTCGACTGGTTTGAATTGGGATGTGTTTTCATAAGTATTTCCTTTCTGCTGTGTTTTGCGTCTCGGTCTTTCGCTGTCTTCACCCGGAAAAGGCCGTGAAGGCGGGGCGGCTTGGGGAGTAGTCTTCAGAGGGGACCCAATGTCTTGCCCCCCGCCGGAGTCGGCCTGTGGAGACAGCGAAAGCCGATGAGACGCATCAGCAGAAAGAAGCCGGACGAAAACACATCAAACGTGCGGAGCCAGGGCGGAGGGGCCGCACGTGGGAGACGCGGGGGTCGCGCTCCTCATCTCTCCCGGCCAAACGATTTCCCGCGTCGCGTTCGCCTGCCTCTCGAAGGCACAGACGCGCAGGCACGAGCATCGTAGCCTTCGGGCGAGTAGCAGCGGAAAGCGGTTGGACGAGGTGGGATGAGCTGATTTACGGGAACGGCGTGAGGGCGGCGGATTTTAAGCGAAACTCGGGCGAAGCAATTTCACCTGTGGAGCAAATCCGCCGCTCTCAGGACCGGGGGAAATGAATGCCTTGCCCGAGGCGTTTTCGCTGGCCGGATGCTCCTTTTATTCCACAAACTCACTTGAAATTGTATGGGAAAGCTCACAGCCGAAAGCATCGCGCTACTTAAGCGCGAAATGAATTTCCTGCTCTGGACGGATGATCCGCCAACAATGTCGGAAGATGTAGCGATGTTCAGAAACCTTGATCTCCCGATGAAGCCGGGATGCGTCAACATGCAGTGCCTTTCGCACGCGTATATTACGGCTGGCTTACTGAAAGATTCGGAATTGAGAATATGTGAAGGGCACGCATTCATTTCTGACGGCCCGAACAATTGCCTGCACCAGGTGCCCGTGCATTTCTGGATAATGCTTGGCGAACAGGGATTTGTTGACCTCAGCCTTCATGCCGAGATGGGCGCACCGGCTGTGTGGGGGGAAAGGTGTTATCCGGGAGAATGGGAAGTGGCGTTTACCCAAGATCGCGATGAATTAAACGCATTGATGGACGAGCCCGGACGCCTCTGCGCATATTACGGGGCTCCTCGACGATCGCGGCTTTCGCTGAGAGAGATTTCATCCTGGATGGACAGACCCTTTGACGGCGCGATCAAGCAAGGCATCGTTTTGCCGCTTGGAAACATTCTCGCTCACTGTAATCGCTTCCTAAAGGGCACAACCGGCACCGCCACCGGAAAAACTCAGAAAGCGGCCTGGCAGTTTTTGGCGAGATAAAATTGCTTTTTGATTTTCCATGCTTGGATAAAACTCGGTGCTGCGAAAGTGCTGATTCAATCAACGTTGATTATCGTTGAAGGGACGGCCTCGGCAGTGATGCGCTGATTTGATCGTTTGCGTTTGACGCTGAAGCCAATCGGCCTAACCTCATGATGAAATGAAACCTCCCCTCGGCCTTCTTTTGCGGTTTCTGCTGCTCATTTTTGTTTTGGACTCCCATGGCGGAACGGTTTCCTGGGTCGGCGGAAGTGGGGATTGGAATGTCCCGGAGAATTGGAGTTCGGGCGCGTTACCGACTGCCGACGACGATGTTTCGATCACCCGTCGGGAAGGAATTGTTGTCACTCTGACCGGTGGCCAAACCGTCAGAAGCGTTCAAAGTGACGGGAGTCTCATTGTCGCCGGATCGCTGACCGTAACTTCCGGGGCCTCGATTTTCACCGGCGAATTCCGATTGGCCGGGGGCGCACAATTGCAGGCCATCGGCACGCATACTTCTGCAATCGCTTCCACGGCGACGGTCATCGACGGAGGGAGTTTGCGGGTTAGCGAAGGTGCCTTAATTTCTTTTCCGTCTGTGCGCAAATATGGAGGTGGTGACCCCTCTCCATGCGGTGCCTATTGGAGTGCCTCGGGGGTCGGCAGCATCATCGATTTGCCTGGGCTTACAAACATGACGGGTTTTAATTGTTCGATTTTTGGGGGATTAGGCATCACGGCAACCGATGGTGGCGACATTTCTCTTCCGAATGTCATTTCAGCGAATGGCAAAATTTCCATCGTTGCGGACGGTGCTGGGAGTGTTGTCGAACTTTCAGCATTTAGGGGTTATGTATTTGAGGATGGATTTTTCGCCTCTTTTTCATTGGAGGCGAGAAATGAGGGGACAATTCGTATTCCGAACCTCATGGATGGGACCGGAGTTTCTGTTTCTTTGCAATCCGGTGGGATCATTCCCACCCAACAACTCAATCGGCTATGGGGAATTTACCTTGATGGAATGTCGGCGACGTTTCCCGTGATCACCAATCTGGATGGCGGAAGCATTAATGTCACCGGCGGAGGAAAACTATCTCTGCCGAAGTTGCGTAATTATGACCGAGGCCTGGCTGTATGCGGGGCAAATTGGCAAGCAACGGGGGTTGGTAGCGTGATTGACCTGCCCGGACTGACGAACATAATGGGATTCCATTGTTCGATTTTTGGAGGCTTTGGTATCACGGCAGCAGATGGCGGTAGCGTCCTCTTGACGAACGTAATTACTGCAGGAGGCGGTAGGATCGGTGTTGCTGCTCACGGCACAAACAGTTTGGTCAATCTGGCGGCATTTACAGGCTACGATTTTGAGGACTCCTTTTTCGCTGGTTTGTCATTGGAGGCCAAAGATGGCGGAACAATTGTCGTCCCGAAATTGATCGACGGTAATGGCGTAACGATCACACTGAATCCGGGGGGAACGATTCCAACCTCACAATTGGAGCGATTATGGGGAGTAAATCTCGGAGGCGGCATCGCGTTGACTTTGCCTGGGGTCACAAATCTTGACGGTGGAAGTTTGAATGTCAGCGGGGGATCAAAGCTTACCATTCCAAAGTTGCCCTGTTACGATCGAGGTTTGGCTGTCTGCGGCGCAAGCTGGCAAGCGATAGATCCTGGCAGTGTTATCGATTTGCCTGGGCTCACAAACATCGCAGGATTGGGGTGCTCAATCCTCGGAGGCTTCGGAATCTCGGCCAGCGCAGGCGGGCAAATTCTACTCACAAATGTTAGTTTTGCAATTGGAGCCCGGGTTGGCGTGTCGGCCATCGGCAGCGGAAGTCTGGTTGATCTCTCCGCCTTCAAGGGCTTTGACGGCACCGAAAGTTTTCCGCTTTTTTCGCTCAGTAGCGAAAGTTTCGGCCGGATTTGTGTTCCCGCCTTGATCGATGGGCGTAGTGTCTCTCTTTCGCTCCGCAATGGAGGATTTATTTCCGTCCAGCAATTGCGACTGCTTGGACCACTCAGTCTTGAAAACGCCTCTCTGAATTTGGCGAGTGTAACGAACATTGACAGTGCGGATATTTACTTAAGTCCTGGGGCGGTATTGTCGTTGCCAGGCGTTCAACACTACGATGGGATAAATGGCTGCGCGAATCGAACCTGGCAGGTGACCGGGAATGGCAGCCTTCTGGATTTATCAAGCATTACGAACCTCGCGAGTGAGGGTTGTGGGACCTTAAATGTTCAAGCGTCCACCGGTGGATTTGTTGACCTTGGGAGTGTTCTTTCCACTACTCATGCCAATATTTCAATTAATGTTGACGGCAGCGACAGTTTGATTGATCTCGCAAGGGTCTCAAACGACTCCATCACGAACTTTTCAATTCACACTGCAAACGGTGGGCTTGTCGATTTACCCGATCTCACAACTTCTATTCCTGAACCGCCAACTCTGCTGAAACCGACGGATAATTCTTCCGGGACTTCGCTGGTTGTGGAGCTTTTTTGGCAAAAGGCCAAGACCGATGTCGTCGGATACGAGTATGAAGTTCTTCAAAACGGCAAAATCGTCTCCGCCGGTCCCACATCCAGCGGCGTAAAAGTGCAGTTGCCGGCTCAGGGGAAATATCAATGGCATGTTCGAGCCATTTCTCGCCACCGCCAATCCGACTGGTCGTCGCTGTGGACATTCGACACATTGCCCATCATCGGTGTGCCCGTGGTGCTGGCTCCCGGCGATACCGTTGCGTCAGTTCCTCTTTCGCCAACGCTCGAATGGTCACCTGTCGCAAGTGCCGTCGCCTACGATTATGAATTATATTATGCTGGCAAGTTGGAGCTCTCCGGTAATTCGAAAAACACCAGCGTCATAACGAAGCCGTTGCGAGAAAACTCGATTTACTCTTGGCGCGTTCGCGCGAAATCAATCTACCGTTTTGGAAGATGGTCAGAATTGAAAATGTTCCAAACGGTTCCCATCGGCGCGTCGAGCCTTCTTTTGGGCATTGATCTTCCGGCTGGCGAATCGGGTGTGATTCGTTTGAATTGGCCGTCGGTTTTCGGAAATACTTATTGGCTTCAGTTCAAGCAAACCCTCGAAGCTCCGGTATGGACGGATTTGCCTCCGATGATCGCTAGTGGCCGATTGTTGCTGTCTGACCAAATGATGGGCACAAATGTCACCGGTTTCCTTCGCGTCGCGCAAAGGGGCGGTATTCAAGCTCCGTCCGGCTTTTCCGATGCCGATCACGATCAAATGGACGATGCTTGGGAGCTTGCCCACGGTCTTGACCCACATAATCCAGCGGACGCAAACGCCGATTCCGATGGAGACGGCCTTACGAACCTGGATGAATTCGAACTCGGCACCGATGTAAATGTGCAGGATCTGGCGGGGTCGATTCCAGGCCAATTTGCAGTGGGTTCAGGGGGCATCGCGACCTATGAGATTCCAATTCCCGTCCCGCCATCCACGGCGGGCATGGCGCCCAAACTTGCGCTGAGTTATAGCAGCCGCTCAGGAAATGGATCGCTCGGAATGGGATGGAGAATTTCCGGACTGTCGGCCATCACCCGCAGCCCCAATGCTGCACCGCAGAGCACCGTTGGATTCGATACAAATGATCGGTATATGTTGGATGGACAAAGCCTCATCGCAGTAAGTGGGACGAATGGTCTTTCCGGGGCTGAATATCGAACCGAAATCGACACCTTCACGAAAATAATCTCTTACGGACAATCAGGAGTCGGGCCTGCTTATTTCCAGGCATGGTCAAAAGGAGGGCAGATTCTCGAATTCGGTCTCAGTGAGGACTCGCATATCGAGGCCCAAGGCAAACCGACGATTATGTGCTGGCTTCTGGGCAAGATCACCGACACGAAAGGCAACTACGTCCGCTTTTATTACACGAAAAACTCAGAGTCGGGCGAATATATGCCCAGTCGCATTGAATATACGGGGAACGATGCGGCCAACGTTGCGCCGTATGCTGGGGTTCTTTTCAACTATGAGCCCCGCCCCGATGGCTCAATCTCCTACAAAGCGGGTTCGATCATCCAAAATAACTATCGCCTAAAGAACATCGAGACATACGCCGAGGGCGATTTGGTGAATCGTTTTTCTCTTTCCTACGGCCAGGGAATCGCAACAGGCCGATCCCGTCTCCAATCGATCACGCTTTCGGATGCCGATGGTCGTTCCCTACCGTCAACCGTATGCACCGATTGGACCGATACCGAACAACGCGGGTCGTTTGCTGTCCTTCCGGCATTTACTCCGGGAGCATATCCGACCAGCACAAACGGAGCTTTTTTTGAGGTCGGGGATTTCAACGGCGATGGCGTCGCCGATCTGGTTCATTTCGTGGATGCGTCGGGCGTGCGCCTTTGGGTTTCAAAGGCCGATGGAACATTCGACGTTAAGCCTTCGTTCCCGAACAACGGTTATCCAGTGGATGCAAATGGGTATCGATTCATTTCGGGAGATTTTAATGGCGACGGGAAAGCCGATTTACTTCATTTCATCGATCCAACCCACCTGCGCGTATGGCTCTCCTCCGGAGACGGAACATTTGATATTCGGCCCACCTTCCCAAATGGCGGCTACGATCTGTCGGCCAATAACTACAACTTCAGAACCGGCGATTTCAATGGGGACGGGCGCACGGATTTGATGCATTTGATTGACGGCAACACGATTCGGATTTGGCTGTCCAATGGGGATGGCACCTTTTATGTGCCGGAACCGTGGCAAACCGATGAGGAAATGAGTTCAAACGGTTACAAGGTAATGGTTGCCGATGTGAATGGGGATGGCCGTGCCGACGTGATTCATTTTGTCAATAATCGTTATCTTCGAACCTGGATTTCCCAAGGGGACGGAACATTTCGCAGCACGTCCCGCTTCCCGGCCGAGGATGTTTATGATTTAAGCGCGAACGATTACTCGTTTTCCAGCGGCGATTTCAATGGGGATGGAAAAACAGATCTGATTCATTTCATGTCGGAAAACTCGGTGCGCATTTGGCTGAATAAGGGCGATGGAACATTCGATTTGAAAGAGGAATTCAAGCCGTCCGGTTTTGTCGCCGCAAGCCAGTTTTTTAGCCATAACGGCGCCCACTCCGACAGGGTGCAGTTTGTTGGACGAAAAACGTCAGCCTCATTTCCGAATGGGACCAATTTTTGCAGCAGTTGCGTATCGCATCCGTTTCTCTTGGGTGATTTTAACGGTGACGGAAAATCCGACTTTGTGGATGTCGCGGGTCCAAATCAGGTAACGATGTGGACGTCCCAAGGCGACGGTTCGTTCAAAATCGAAAGCCCTTTCTCGCAAACCAATTATGACGTGGGCAACCTGCCAGCGAGTTTTGTGGTCGGAAATTTCGGAAGCGATTCAAAAACTGACCTCATTCAGATTGTCGGCAATTACTCGGCGCATCTTTGGAAATCGCCTGGTCCATTACCTGACCTTCTTTCAACCGTCGCCAATGGCTTTGGGTACACGAATCATGTGATTTATGAACCGATCACGTTTTCCGCTTCCTATCAAAAGGACACCAACATTGTTTACCCCCAGAGCGATCTGCGCGGTCCGCTTTACGTTGTTACCACGCACGAGACCGGCGATGGCCTGGGCGGACTGGCGGCCACACATTATTTTTATGGCGGCGCAAAATCGGACGCCACCAATGGCTATCTCGGGTTTCGCTGGGAAAAAGCCGTCGAGGAACGGACTGGAACCGCGTCTTACACCGAGTTTCGACAAGATTATCCCTTCATTGGTTCCGTTTCGTACACCGATTCACGGCTGGCGGACGGCACGCTTTTGACGCGATCAACGAATAGTTACGCGGATTTTCAGTCCTTCAGCAATCTGGTGCATTATCCCTATACGTCGCAAAGCGTTGTCGAAGGGTTTGAACTGGACGGCAATTTGATTTCTCGGATTCTTACCACCAATCAATTCGACGCATTCGGAAACCCAATGGTTATTGACGTTACCGCCAATGATGGATTCCGACGATTCACCGAAAACACCTATTCGAATGACACGGACCGCTGGATTCTCGGGAAGATCACTCAAGGCAAGGTGACCGCCTATGCTCCAGACCAGGCTCCCCAAACCCGAACCTCATCGTTTGAATACAATCCTGCGGACGGTTTGCGCTCTCGCGAAATCATTGAACCGGGGTCGCCACTAACGCAAGTGACCGACTATATCCGCGATATGTTTGGCAACTGCACGGTGGCGACCGTCAGCGGGCCTGGCGTGGAACCCAGAAATGTGAAAACGACATTTGACAGCACCGGGCGATTTCCCTTACTTGTCGAAAACGCGCTCGGCCATCGCGAGATGCGGAGTTTCGATCCGCGATTCGGTGCGGAAATTGAGCGGACGGACCCAAATAATCTAACAACACGACAACGCATCGATGGTTTCGGACGGCTTCGCGAAATTGATCGACCCGATGGCGTCGTGGCCAGGATTCTTTACGCTTTGCCCGACAGCCATGCGCCACCCAGCGCGCGCCACCGCGTTCTGACCAAGGTGCTCGGCTCGGTTCCCAGCGCGAAATATTTCGATGAACTTGGTCGCGACGTTCGCCATTTAAGTTTCGGCTTCGATGGCCGCGCAATTTACCAAGATACCGTGTACGAGCAGCACGGTTGGACGGAGAAAACATCGCGTCCCTATTTCGCGGGTGAGGCAATTTATTGGACGAAGGAAAGTTATGATCCCATTGGCAGGAGCATAACCGAGACAAACCCGGACAATTCCGAGTTGCGTAAGGAATATCACGGGCTCACGACCGTCACGATAAATGAATTGAGGCAGAAACGGACGACCGTCCGAAACAGCCAAGATTGGCTTGTGTCGGCGATTGACGACTCTGAAAATTCTGTCACGTATCTTTACGATCCGTTTGGAAACTTGATCCAAACCAAGGACGCCAAGAACAATGTTATCCGTGCGGAATTCGATATTCGTGGACGTAAAATAACGATGAGCGATCCGGACGCCGGACCATCTTCAATCCGATACAACGCGTTTTCGGAAATGGTCGGTAGGACCGATGCAAAAAACCAAAGCTACAGCACCGGATTTGATAGGTTGGGACGGGTAATTCGGGAAACGCTCCCCGAAGGGGCTATCACCTATGAATACGATACCGCTCCCAATGGCATCGGGAAGATCGCTTCCGTAACATCGTACAACGGCTACCGGCGACAGCACAGTTACGATGGCCTGTCGCGGCCCGACACCACGATTGTGACCTATCAAGGCGAATCGTTTGGCGTCCGTTCGATGTATGATGGGTTGGGCCGCGTGGAATACCTTCAGTATCCCACCGGTTTTTTGGTTCGGCAGGTGTATAACGCCCAAGGATATTTGGCGGAAATCCGCAAGGCCACCGACAATTCGCTCCTTTGGCGCGCCGATGCAATGAGCGCCGAAGGCCAAATGCTTCGCCAATTGCTCGGGAACGGCGTGACGACGACGCGGGAATACAATCCGATGCGAGGGTGGGTTCAGGGCATTCGTTCTGGTCGAGGAGGCGTTGGAAATATTCAAAATCTTTCATTCAGTTTCGATTTTGTTGGCAATCTCAATTCGCGCGCGGACGACGCCCTTGGACTGCGTGAATCCTTCTTATACGACAATCTGAACCGGCTTACCCAAGCACAGATCGGCGGACGCGATGCAAAGACCTATCATTATGATTCCCTTGGGAACATCATCTTCAAGAGCGATGTGGGCCTCTATAGCTATGACGGCGTGGGAGCGGGACCGCATGCTGTCACCAAAGCCGGAGCGATGACGGATCGATATTCGTATGATCCGAACGGAAACATGCTCGGCGGTAACGGTCGCACCTTCAGCTATTTTTCATTTAACAAGCCTCAATCAATCGCGAATGCAACGGCGCGCAGCGATTTTGCCTATGACGCGGAGCACAACCGCCTTGCTCACATTTCGGTGATCGGCGGGGTTACCACGAGCACTTTGTTTATTGGGAGTCTATACGAGCGGATCACCTCCGCCTCGGGGGCTCGGCACAAACATTACGTCAACGCCGGAAACTCTTTGATTGCCATCTGCTCGGGTGACGACAGTGCTGTGGCCGCGCGGACTCATTATGTCCACAAGGACCATCTTGGTTCGATCGAGAGCCTGACGGATGAAGTTGGGCAAGTGGTTGAACGATTCGCCTACGACCCGCACGGGAAACGGCGGGGGCCTCTGTGGGAAGACCAGCCGTCCGGTTCAATAGGCAGCACGGTTACGGCCCGAGGCTTCGGCGGGCATATTCAATTGGATGCGTTGGAAATCGTCCACATGGGGGGCCGGGTTTACGACCCAGTGCTTGGACGATTTACCAGCCCTGATTCGTTTGTGCAGTCGATGGAGAATTCTCAGGCATTGAACCGCTACAGCTATGCCCTCAATAATCCGCTTTCTTTCACCGATCCGACCGGATTCTTTTTCAAAGGACTCCAGAGGGCATTTCACCGTCTCGTTAATGCGATTCAGCACAATGCGCGGACGATTATTGGAATCGCCGTCGCTGCCGCCATTGGCGACCCATTTCTCGGTGGCTTTTTTTCCGGCTTGATTACCAGTCATGGGAACCTGAAATCAGCAATCATCAGTGCAATTACTGCCGTAGCCTTTAACGTCACTGGAATCGTATTGCAAAATGCAGGTCCGATTGTTCAGACGGCAGCCCACGGTGTAGTCGGTGGCTTGAGTGCTGAGGTTCAAGGCGGAAATTTTTTTCAGGGATTTGCCAGTGCTGCTGCCGCAAAATCGTTTTCTGGAGAGATCGAAGCAAACATACAGGGAGATGGAATAGCGGACTTAGCAGGGCGAGTCATTGCTTCAGCAACACTCGGAGGAATTGCGTCCAATCTGACTGGCGGAACTTTCTCGCAGGGAGCAATAACAGCTTCATTTTCACGATTGTTCAATGATGAACACGCGCTCCTTGCCAAGCACGGGGTTCTTAATCTGTCATCCTTTTACGAAGCGGTTGCTGCGGATGCGACCGCAGTGGGATCGGCTGTAGAGACTGTTGCACTGCGGGGTTTAGGGGCTCTCAGTCTCGTGTTGAGTATTCCAGGTGATGCACAAGTGCCTCAATATCTTTATCACTTTACATCCGCTTACGGACAGATTATTCAGTCGGGAGCACTTATACCAAGTCCTCAAACAGGAAAACTATTTTTGACTCCAGATACCTATCAAAATCGTGCAGTCGCGCAAGACAAGCTGTCGTTGGAGCGTCAGCCAACGGGCTTTTTCTCGATTCCTATCGATCAAGTAGGGCCGTATCCTACGCCCACTAGAGTTGGTCCTGACGAATTTCATCACAATGGTGGCGGTTTGGAAACATGGGTCGATCACAAAATACCTGTGGATCCTTCGATGTGGACACCAATTCCATGAAGAGGGATTTCTTAATTGCATATGATTACCGAATGGGAGGGATCTGGGGGCTCATCCATGCCCGGTCAAAAGAAGAGATTGAGAAAAAATATCCAAAACTGATCGTGGTGGAACAGCGACCAAAGTTTATTGATGATGCGGATTTGCGATGGATGAGGGAGAACAGGTACTGTGATATCGACGATGCCCCTTCAGGGTGGTTTCTCGAATTCGCCGCATCGTAAGACCGGGAGATATGTTGCAGGCTTTATTTGGGATTTCCGAGTGAAAATCTGCTGGATGTTTTGTGATGCCAGAACCAAAAATCAACCTCCCAAACCAAAACTTTTCAGCAGCAGTTTGAATTTCCTAGCTTTTGAACGCCGAATCTCATTTCCAGATTGTAGGCAATCCAACGCTGAACCAAAATCGGGGATTCTGGTTCACGTCAAACGCTACGCCGACTCGCCTTTCTGACAAGCCTTTTCTGCGCTTTTTTGAACAAATTTTTCCACAGCCGTTTTGCTAGCTGACGCTCCTCTTGACCTGCGAATTCCAAGTAAATTGCCGTCGTTTCAAGCCGGGCATGTCCGAGCCATTTTCGGATGGTGGTGAGCGGAATTTTTTCCTCGACGCAGGCAATGGCAAAACCGTGGCGCAGGCCCTTGGGTGACGCCATTGCTCCGGTGATCCGCGCTCGGGCCATATAAAGTTTCACTAGGCGATAACCTGTGGGCCTTGAAAATCCCCAAACTCGCGCAGTGCCTTTCTTTCCTCGGGCGCATGTGCGGAGAAGGTCCAGTAAATCGTCCGGCACAGGCACTGATCGGAAATGACCGGGCGTGCGCCGCTTGAGTGTCTCAAACACAAGCGTTTTCTCGGCAAAATCGATTCTTTTAATCGGGAGATTCAAAGCTTCCGAGATACGGCAACCAGTGAAAAGCAATGTCAGCATAAAGGCGCGTAGGTGGGTGGCAGCCTCATTTTTGGCCGCCCTGAAAAACGCGCCACGCTCGGTCGCGTTTAAGTATTTGCGGCTTCCGGCGCGATCAAACAATCGCCGCCCCTCCAGGCATCGTGAACCAGAATCCCCGATTCTGGTTCACTGTCCGAAAATCCGAAACACGCTCAACATTATGACAATTCAAAAGATCATCGGTGAAAACGGCTCCCAACCCCAATTGTGCAAAACAGGCGGATGTCCGGCGGCAATTTTGACCGCCGGCGACGACATTTTTATCCAGGGCTATTTGCCCGCGACTTCCGAAGGCGACCAACTCGGTTCTCCCGCGGGCGAAGGGTTTGTCAAAATGTCGCGCACGACGTTTGAAAAGATCGCGCGACAGGTGCTGGTGTCATGATGATTCATAGGCCGTTCAATTTTGCGATGGCCGCATTCACCCGTTTTTGAAACGACTTGGAATAGGCATAGCTGACACGCATCCAGTGCCTTTGCATGTTGTCGGAGGCAAGCGTGTCAGCGATGTCGCGCTCCAGCCCTTCCCGGTAATCCGGGTCGAAACCGCGATGTTCGAGCATCGTGTGAACCATCATCAACTGGTTCAACCACAGTTGCAGGTAACGCAGCTCCCATTGCGGATCGGCTTTTCCGGTGTCGTTCAAAATATCCAGCAGATTCGGATGGGAAAACGCCAGGCTCAAAAGCTCGCGGTTCGCGTCGATCAGGCGTTGCACCGATTCAATCCTGCGCTGCTTGGTGGCATCGCGCATTTGCATTGCAACGAACACAAGCCCGGCAAATGAAACCAAGGCGGAAAATACCGCCACAATTTGATCAACCGACATGTTTCATCTCCATTTTTCTATCGCGAGAGCGCGGCGGTATGAAGCGATTCGGCCAAGGCCGGACCCAGCTCAGCCCGCACGACCGGCGAGGATCGTTACCGCCGTGAGGAAATTACGAGGGTGGGTGAAGAAAGTGACGGGTGTATGAAGCACTGGTTTTCCTTTCCACGCCCCTTATGCGGCAAATAATCCATATCAGCTTAATCCGTTTTGGACTACCCCAAAAATGATGCTTTGCCTCGCCGCACGGATTATTCACCGAGATATGGCCGATTCCGTGCGCTCCTGCGGCAAATCCGGCGCGAGGCGAGCCTTAGCCAAATTGGGCTTTGCGCCAATTTCACGATTCGTTCGGATTAAAGCGTCGGGGCGATTCCGCCGACGTTCATAAGCGTGCGGCTTGCTCTCCCACTCATTCTCGTTCCGGCGATATCATTTTTGCTGGGTGGGCTCCTGGGCGGCGTGCTTTTGCTGCGGCGTCGGGCCGCACGGCGGTTGTCCCCGCCGCAAGGCTACGAAGCGGTTCCGGCGTTTTTGTCGGTGGCGGAACGGTCATTCTTCGGGGTGCTGCAACAGGCGTTCGCGGCCGACTACCTAATCTTCGTGAAAGTGAGGCTTGCCGATCTGGTTCGGCCCGCCCGAAACAATAGCCGAAGCGCGTGGCAGACGGCTTTCAACCGTATCGCCGCGAAGCATGTTGATTTTGTTCTCTGCGACCCGGCTGATTTGGCCGTGCGGGCTGTCATCGAATTGGACGATGCCAGCCACAAGCAGCCTGATCGGAGTGTTCGGGATGCGCTGGTGGATTCCGCCCTGGACGGGGCGAATATCCCGGTGTTAAGGATTGCAGCGCGGCTTGGCTACTCCGCGTCGAAGATTCAGGAGCAGCTCAAATCTCGCTCAAAATCCGCTGCTTTTGATGCTCGTAATCGGCAGGCGAGATGAGGTTTTTATCGCGCAAGCAGGGGACGGCTCGGACGGATGAATCGGACTTCAGCACCGAAAAGTTGCGCCACCAACTCGGTCGGTTCGGTGATCAGTCAGGTTGCCTCCGTCATCGTTTAATCACGAAATCTAACCGGCGTGACGGGCCGTTTCTCTACGGATTGGCACTTTCTGAAACCTGTTCTTTCGGTTCGTCGTCAAACGCGCGAAGGATGCCAGCCTTGCCCGAACTGGTGACTGTCCAAAGACTTTCGGTTCGCCGGGGATGATGATCAAGTTTGATTCGCGCGAAATCGTACATGGCATGAAACACGTGGAAACAAAAAATCTCGGACGAGCAATGAAATATAGAATGGGCTACCACATACACGGATGGCGCGTGCAGTTGCCCCGTTTGCGCGGGGCCGGAAGCAAGGTCGCCGGTGGCGTCGATGTTGCAGGTGATAAATAGCCCTCTGCGCTCAGCGATGGGAACCGCACCATCCTCCAACTGGATCGCTCCGTTTTTCACATTGCCGATAACCCAGGGGAGTTTCGTTCGTGGGTTCGCAGTCTCGAATACCGGCAAAAAGCTTGCGCTGCCGGAAATTAAGGCAACGTGATTGCTCGCCTGCATGCGCAAGACGCCCAGCATCTTTATCGCAATGCTCTCTCGTCCGCCCTCGGCTACAGGAGTGCCGCCTGCCACGACGAATAATTGGCTGGGGGATTGGGGCAAGCCGTACCGTGAAAAATAGCTGAGGTCGATCAGATCGTGCTCAGAGGCAACGTCAAGTAGTTGCCTGTCAAAACGTGGCATGCGGTCGATGTCACCCCGGAATAAAAGATGCGCTGGCTGTAGGTTGCGGGCGCGAAGCCATTTGGCAACGGTTTCCGTATATTCGAAAAACCGGCTATCCCCTTGAAAATAGGCGGCATATCCGCCCTCACGCTGGGCGACAACAGCGCAATTATCATAGCGGCGGCCATCGGAGTCCTTCGGTTCGGCAATGCCGACCAAGGCTTTGATCGCGGCTTTGTCAGCGCGCGAGGGCTTTCGGCCAATCAGCAGGGGCAAACGTTCATACAGGTCGGCCTCGGGCTGGTCGAAACGTAGATGGAAGAGAGTTTCGAGAGGATCGGACATGGCCTTGCGGAGTTCCGCCGCGGTGAATTCGTGGTTTTCCCACGCGATTCGGACGGCGGCGTGACGAAGATTGCGTCGAAACAACTTGTCCGCAAAAACGTAATTCGTGCCGTTTAATTGGTCGATGTGCCGGGCCAATTCCTCGCAGAAGACGGAAACCTGCTTGCCGTCTCGGGTCCGGACGGCTTCTGCCGGGAGATTATCTTCGGGAGCGAACGATTTGGTTTCCGGCTCGGCTGCCTCGGCGCATAATGCAATTGCGCAGAGCGGCGCGAGCGCAATGCATCCGAGAATGAATCGTGTGATCATTTTTATTTTCGGTTTCATTGGGTTAAGCGAATGACGGGAACGGTGTCGGAAGACTGCCAGCCGTTTTGGCTCGGTGCCGGATCGTCGGGAAAATGCACAATGATGGAACTGTAGCGGTCGGCGCGCCAATGGTCTTCGCGCAACAGCCAGGTTTTGACGAAATCAGCGACGGACTGGCGGCAGGTTTCGCGCACGGCCTGAATGTGGCGACCATCCACCGATCGATGAGCGAGTTCGCCCGTCATGCGGGCTTCAAGAGCATCGACCAGTTCATGTTTGTCGAAACGCGCCCAACCGCTTTCGGCATGTTTGCGGATGGTATCGGTGTGGATGGCGACCGGAAGCGAGGGCCTGAATCTCGGCGCATGCACGACGCAAAGATTGCTCCGAACTTCCAGCTTCCACTCGTCGGAAAGCTGTAAATGATAACGGAACGTGCAGCGCGCATCGATCTCGGCGGTGCTGGTGCCAAGATAGAGATTACCGCCAAAGGCGCGGCGTTCGTTTTCGGTCTTGAAATACTCGTCGCCTTCGCTGATGGCCAATTCCAGGATATTTCCCCGCGTGGAAATCACTTTTTCGAGATTGGAGCGGAAGGTTTCGGTAATTTTCTCACTGGTACTGAATGCGCTTTTGATGCTGCTGGCGGCGTGGGAGACGGCCTTGTAGGTGAGCACCATGGCGAGGGCCAACAGAATACTGACGGAGATAACAGCGGTTTTCATAGTCCTGTGAATTATTTTTCGAGTGGGGTGATGTCGATGACTGCCTGGGAGGTCGGACGCGGGCGCATCATTTTTTCGCGCGCCAAATAAAGGAAGCAGGCAGTGGTATAGAGCGGCAGCATGCCGACGATGGGGATGTATTCGGTGAGAGTGAGCGCGGCGATGGGACCTGCGAACATGAAATGAAGAATGGTGACGGGCAGGTCGAGAATCGGAAGGCCCGCGTCGAACAAATCCAAAACATCGCCCGCGATGCTCGCGATGAGCAGCGTCCGAAATGAAATGCGTCGTGGTAGCATAAGGATTAAGCGCGACGTTTCAGCTTGTGGGCGATGTCCGAACCCAACCCGGTTGGGATGGCTCCGCTTCGCTGGGCCGGCCGATTGCTCGCCGGAGCCGGTTCGGAAAACCGCTCAACCGTGTCGGTTTGCAATTCGGCTTTGATGAGGCCGTCCACCATGTCGCGCTGCTCGTCCTCCTCGCGCCTGCGCGTGAGATGTTCCAAAAGGCCGATGCAAAGCCCCGACAGCACGACCCAATAACCGGTGAAGGGCGCAATCTTCGTGATAGCGATGCCGATTCCGACGAACACCACCGGCTCGAAAAATCGTTCGGGCCAGCGGCGGCGGCACAGGAATTTAGGAAGCCACCAGCGGCTTCCGGCGGTTCCGAGGTAATAGCTGTGCTGGCGCACGCCCCGGCGGAATTCCCGCCAGCGTTTGAAACGCTGCACAAGGCTCGCCAGCAGCGTCAGCGTGGCAAAGCCGAAAAACAGGATTCGGTCATTGCGCTCGGGGATAAACATACTCGCGGCGAACATGAACAGCGCGGTAATCCCTGCGTTGGGCACAAGCAGCCGAGAACCCATGTCGGGATGACACCAGGCCATCAGGCTCAGGGCCGGATAGAGGGTGAGCCGGTTGAAAAACGCCGCCTTCTCGGAGAAGGATAGTTTTTCAAAATCTTCCATGGCTTTGACGATCATGATTAGCGTTGGTCGAGGGTGAGCAGGAGATAAGGCAGCGAACTGTTTTTGGCGTCGCCGGGAAAAAGATGGCCGCCCTTGTAAACGACGGTTTCCACCTGAAACTCATGAAGCTCGCCGCCGCGCTTGAGCGTGGTGAACATGGACGGCTCGATGTAATGGCGCTTTTGTTCGCTGCGGGTGACGCCAGAGGAATTATTTTGCTGTCCGAGCGGTTGCTGGCCGTTGTCGTTGCGGCCCTGGCCGACATTGGTGGCGTTGGTGTAAACCCAACGCTCGCCGAGCAGCCGCGACGCCCATTCGTTGGTGTCTCCGGCATTCTGGCAGAAGAATTTTGCCTGCAAGTTGCCCAACAGCGAATCCACCGCGTCATCGTTGCCGAGCACCCGGCGAAACGATTCGCGGTTTTGAGTGAGATAGACCGTGCAGCCGCCGGCGGAGCGGGCGACCGCTTGGTATTCCGAATCAAATTTCGTGACGAAATTTTGCGCCTCGTCCGCCCACAGAAAAACAGGCCGCAGAAACGTTTTGCGGTCGGTCGGTTGCATCCGGCGCAACACCGCGACCTGAAAACAGTATTTCCAGGCAAGGTTGGCCATGCGGCCTGCGAGGCGGAATTCCTGCACGGGAAGATCCACAATGACGATTTTGCCGTTGAAGCAGTCTTCCGGCTTCACGTTGGTATCGCTTGAAAAAAGTTTGCGCAACGGCTGGCTCAGGAATGGATGCGCCAATACCGAAAAGCACATCGAGACGATTCCGCGAGTTTTTTCCCCGACATTGGGGAAATCGCGGAGCCAATAGTTGGCGCATTCCTCATAGGCGGTGATCAGGTCTTCGTTCTTCTTTGCTGTGACCTTCTTCGCCTCCCGGAGGATGGCGGCACAGGTGCTTTCCTGTTGCCAGGCTGGATCGGCGGCTTGCTGCGGGGTTTGGGGGGCCGTGGTGACGATAGAGCGGAGCAGTGGTATCGACACGCTAAGCCCCGCGAGCACCGGAAGCTCAACGAGGTTCATGTTTAGCAAATGCAGGGCGTCGGACCAAAAGCGATTGCCGTCTCCGTCCGCCTTGCCGCCGGAATTGAACACGGCATCGGCGATTTCATCGAGTAGCGCAACAATGTTCATGGTCAGCCCGCCGCCTTCACCCGGCCGGGCCGCTTCCCAATCAAGGAAGTTGAAACGCCATTTGGCGGATTTGTCGATGATGACCAAATCCTCGCTGCGCCCGGTTTCCTCGGCCCATTTGACCCATTGGAATTTTTCCTCTTTCTTGGCGCAGAGCACCAGCCCGCCAAAATCGGCGGCAAGGTAGCCGTAGGCGAGGTGCTTGGCGGGGCCGCTGGATTTTCCGCTGCCGGTCGCGCCAAAGACGACCGTGCCGGTCAGCGCGTCGGCCAGCCGAAAGGCCTGGCCGTCTCCCCAATCGCGCAAAATCGTTTGCGGATGAAATGGTGAAGGTTCTTTAGCGATACCGAACACGGGGCGAGAGAATGCCAATACGTTTAGTCACTGCAAGATATTTATTGTGAAATATAATATCGTAAACGATGACTACGTTTCATAGCTTGCGCGCCCAGCGAAAACCTAGGATGGTTCGGTGTGTCCGATTCGACAAACGCCATGAAAGCAGAAAACGCCGCCTACACCATTCTTGTGGTGGAGGATTACGAAGCAATGCGAGTCGTGGCCGTGAAGATTTTGCAGATGGCCGGATACCGGGTGCTTGAAGCCGGTAGCGGCAAGCAGGCCGTCCAACTTTGGAACGGGTCGCCGCGAGCGGTCGATTTGCTCATTGCTGACCTTGCGCTCGGCGGAGACATGAATGGCGACGCCGTGGCGCGGCTATTTCGCAAATTGAACCCTGACCTGCCAGTGATATTTTTTACCGCGAATTCCCCGGAAACCTGCGCGGAGAATTTCGCCTTGGTCGATCATAGCGGCTATTTGAGCAAGCCGAGTTCGCCGGCTGCGCTGCTCAATGCAGTTCAGCTCGCCTTGGCAAACCGATGAACGGTCCGGTTGAAGGGATATCGAATCAGTCGAGTTCGGATACCAGAATGGCGGAAAGTTGGGTTTTCCCCGGTTGCCTAAGTTGTGCTCTTTTTGCAATTTCCACACGCCATGATGACATCCCTAGCGGAAAAAAGGACGGGTGATCGGCCCCGCGCAATCACGGTCCTGCTCGTGGAGAACGAATCGGCTTTGCGGATGATTGCGGCTATGACTTTAAGACAGCGTGGCGTCCGTATTTTGGAATGTCGATCGCTGAAGCCTCGCCCCGTGATGTTTTTTCGCGGGTTTGTTTGGCGTACCCATTCGTGTCCAGTGATCACATAGGTTTACTTAGCAACCGCTTGCTGGAACAAGCGGTGCAATTGAGTGTGGCCCGCTCACCGTATTTCTCAATATCCCAGAGTCTCGACCATGTCCGCGATCTTCTCTCTGGTTCTGCCTGCATTGTTCAGCCGGCAAACGGTATTCCTCAGCGTCCCGGCCTCAATCTCTTCAACTTGGGGAACCTGATCCGCAAGTTGAGGAAAGAAGGTCAGCAGTGCGTCGTCACCCCCATCTTTGATAGTGCAGCCTACCGCATCTGCGGCCGCACCCAGGGCGCACGATGAACCAACGTGCCTACTTGTCCAATCTGCCTGCGGCTTCAGCTTTGTGCCTGCTCGTATTGCTTCAGATAGCTTCATTTGTTTGTTGTCAGTGATTATAGTGCTGACTCCGCACTTTCAGTTTTGAATCTGCTGATCGGGAAACTGGAAGAGGTCTTGAAAATGGTGACTTTTGCCATAGTTGGCAAGTTGTTCAGGCGACTTTCCAAAGGATTCAATCTTGTTTTCACTGCGAATCGCTTTCTTTTTCGGAACGCTCGCATTCAACCGGACCTTGTCGGTTTTAGCAAGCAACGTTTTCAGCAATGTGATTGCTTGCGACCGGGAAGGCGTGCGAAGCGACCCTAAAAAAACATTAATCGGCAGAGGATATCGCATTTTTGTGACTTGCCCGACGTTCGATCCAACACATGCACGGTGGTCGGATCGATAAACGCGGTACGTTTGGGGTTTCGCCGCACCGGATCAACACTGCGGCCCTTGTTGGGCGTTGTTCTGCAGTTCACGGCTTCGTGCAGGCATCGGAAAGGGCGGCAGCCACCTTGGCATCAGCTTATGCTGAAGCTTCTACCTGCCAGGGCGGAAAGGGAACTCCCGCAAGAGCTGCGTGGGTGTCGGGACGCGCCAGTCCTGATGCGAGGGGACCGGGGGCGGCACGCCACCGGCATTGGCGAGTCCAGAGCGGCGAGCTTTGGCGCGCATCCAACCGGCGCACGGTTGGGCGGGATTCGAAAGGACGGCACGCCCTTGCGGCGGCCAGCGAGCCGCCTTGAAAGCCGGGAAGATCAAAGAAGGGGGCGGCGTTTGAGCCTCCTTCTGCGCGGACATTGCGCATGCAATGTATAACCGCGCCATTCAGTCTTTTTTTCGGAATGGCTTGCAGCTTCCTTCCTTCTGGTTTGTCCCGGCCAGCGAGCCGGAAACATTTCGGATGCGGAACGAATGGGAGTGAAAACAGGACGCGATGCAACTGTGAGATGAGGTCGCGCAACGATTCCGTTTCACCTTGAGACAGAACGCGCGGACGGTCGCGGACGTGAATGAACAGCACGCGGAAACTGGCTCTCACAGCCACTTTCCAGGGGACTTTTCGTTCGATTTTTGATATACTGTTCGTAATGAGGGGAGGTATGCGACTGAGTCCGTGTCATGGCTCT
>Ga0070686_100000364_pt1 | contig 28895 bp, 28 predicted proteins | sample KBSS23LmetaG_FD_65654 | JGI IMG/M metagenome (GOLD analysis project Ga0070686, IMG submission 65654) | Switchgrass rhizosphere microbial communities from Kellogg Biological Station, Michigan, USA - KBS S2-3L metaG | ecosystem: Host-associated > Plants > Roots > Rhizosphere ... | reverse complement strand
GAGCGGCTAGGGCGGTGGCAACAATAAGCGCCTCTAGGGAAAGGTGGACTATGAGCGAGACTTCCGACCGCGTTAAGAAGATCGTCGTCGAGCATCTGGGCGTCGAAGCGGACAAGGTCACCGAGGAAGCGAGCTTCATCGACGATCTCGGCGCCGACAGCCTCGACATCGTCGAGCTGGTCATGGCCTTCGAGGAGGAGTTCGGGGTCGAGATCCCCGACGACGCCGCCGAGAAGATCACGACCGTCAAGGACGCGATCGACTATATCGACCAGAACAAGGCCTGAAGCCTCCAAAGGTCGTCCGCCGCCCGGCGGTGAGCGAGCCGATCCATTGCAAAAACGGCTCCCCGCCTTAGTTGGGGGGCCGTTTGTCGTTAGGGAGTATGCGCATGCGCCGCGTCGTCGTCACCGGTCTGGGCCTCGTCACGCCGCTCGGCGGCGACGTCGAGACGAGCTGGAGGAACCTGATCGCCGGGAAGAGCGGCGCCGGGCAGATCACCAAGTTCGACGCCAGCGACCAGAAATGCACGATCGCCTGCGAGGTGAAGCCGGCCGATCACGAATATGGCTTCGACCCGGCCAAGCGGGTCGATCACAAGATTCAAAGACAGGTCGATCCGTTCATCATCTACGGGCTCGACGCCGCCGGACAGGCGCTGGAGGATGCGGGCCTGACCGACATGGACGAGGCGACGCGGCTGCGCACCGGCGTGTCGATCGGCTCGGGGATCGGCGGCCTGCCGGGAATTGAAAGCGAAAGCCTGTTGCTGGCCGAAAAGGGGCCGGGGCGGGTCTCCCCGCATTTCGTGCACGGGCGGCTGATCAACCTGATCTCGGGTCAGGTGAGCATCAAATACGGCCTGATGGGGCCCAACCATGCGGTGGTCACGGCTTGCTCGACCGGCGCGCATTCGATCGGCGACGCGGCACGAATGATCCGTGACGACGATGCGGACATCATGCTGGCCGGCGGGGCGGAAGCCACGATCTGCCCGATCGGGATCGCCGGCTTCGCTCAGGCCCGTGCGCTGAACACGAGCTACAACGACCGCCCGGAGCAGGCGAGCCGGCCCTATGACAAGGGCCGCGAGGGCTTCGTCATGGGCGAGGGCGCCGGCGTCGTGGTGCTCGAGGAATATGAGCATGCCAAGGCGCGTGGCGCGAAAATCTATGCGGAGGTGGTGGGCTATGGCCTGTCGGGCGACGCCCATCACGTCACCGCGCCCCATCCGGACGGCTTTGGCGCCTATCGGTCCATGGAGATGGCCCTGAAGAAGGCGGGCATGACGCCCAGCGACATCGACTATATCAACGCGCACGGCACCTCGACCATGGCCGACACGATCGAGCTTGCCGCCGTGAAGCGCTTGTTCGGCAATGCGATCGGCAAGGTCTCGATGAGCTCGACCAAGTCGGCGATCGGCCATTTGCTCGGTGGCGCGGGCGCGGTCGAGGCGATCTTCTGCATCCTGGCGATCCGTGACCAGATCGTGCCGCCCACCCTGAACCTCGACGATCCGGACGAGGGCACCGAAGGCGTCGATCTCGTTCCGCACAAGGCGCGGCGGCGCGAGGTCAAGGCGGTGCTCAACAACAGCTTCGGCTTCGGAGGCACCAATGCCAGCCTGGTGATGAGGTCGCTTTAGGACTTTTGTCATGAAGCGCCTCTGGCTGCTGCTGTCGGTACCCGCGCTGCTGATCGCCATCGCCGGTGCCGCCTTCATGCTGCTCTGGGCCGGGCCCGGGCCGACCGACCAGCCATTGACGATCATCGTCGCGCAGGGATCGAGCATCGCGCGAGTCGCCGATCAGCTCGATCAGGCCGGAGCGATCCGGGGCAATGCCACCACCTTCCGCGGCTTCGCGCGCCTGTTCGGCGCCCATGCGCCGGTCCAGTCCGGCGAGTTCCTGCTGCCCGCCGGGGCCAGCGCCGAGGCGATCCTCTACCAACTCCAGTTCGGCCGGCCGGTCCAGCGCATGGTGACCATTCCCGAAGGCATGCCCTCAATCATGGTCCAGGAGCGGCTGATGGCCGTGCCCTTTCTGACCGGCGCGCTCGACGTGCCGCCCGAAGGCTCCGTCCTGCCCGACACTTATTCCTATCGCCGCGGCGAGAGTCGGGCGGCCGTGCTCGGCCGGATGCAGGCGGCGATGCGCGCGACGCTGGCGCGGCTCTGGGCGCGGCGCAGCCCCAATGCGCCCGTGGTCAGCCCCGAGGCCGCGATCATCCTCGCCTCGATCGTCGAGAAGGAGACCGGCAAGGCGTCGGAGCGCCGCCTGATCGCCGGAGTCTATGGCAACAGGCTGCGGCGCGGCATGCCGCTCCAGGCCGATCCCACCGTGATCTATCCGATCACGCGCGGACGACCGCTCGGCCGTCGCATCCTCCAGTCGGAGCTTGCCGCCAATAACGGCTACAACACCTATCGCAGCGCCGGCCTGCCGCTGGGGCCGATCGCCAATCCCGGGCGCGCGTCGATCGCCGCGGTGCTCGATCCGGCACCGACCAATGCGCTCTATTTCGTCGCCGACGGCACCGGCGGCCACGTCTTCGCGGACACGCTCCAGCAGCACCAGGCCAATGTCGCGCGCTGGTATGCCATCCGCCACGCCCGCGGCGAGATGTAGGCGATATCGGCCCTAGCGGAGCCAGCCCTTGCCGTCGGCCGAATAAGCGAGCCAGACGAGCAGCAGGGCGATCAGGTTGACCGCGATGGTGAGGGGAAGCTGGTCGACGGGTCCGGCATAGAGCGCGAACTTCCAGACATCCTGCGCCAGCAAGGCGACGAAGGAAAGCAGCAGGAGCAGCTTGGACCAGCGCATCAAAAGGAGCAGGCCGAGGCAGCCCAGCAGGCCACCGAAAACCGAGATCGCGAAGGCCCCGACGACCCAGGCCGGCATCTGCGCCATGGTCATGCCCTCGCCGCCCTTCACGACGCCGACCGTCGCGAGATAGGCATAGACACCGATGCAATTCCAGACGAGGCCCAGCGCCGCGACGATCCGCAGCCAGGCGGGCGCACGCGCCCCGATCACAGTGCTCATTTCCTCTCCCCCTCTGTCCTCACCGTGGAGGGAGAGTGCTCGTTTCGAGGGTGGAATGCAACCGTCAGAGCGGGGGGCGGCGTCGCAGGATGGGATCGTGCGGGGCGGGCTCGACGACGACCCGGCCGGCGGTGCGGCTGGCATGGATCATCATCAAATCGTCGATCATCAGCCCGATGCCGGGAGCCTGTCCCGGACCCGATCCGGGAGCCTGCCCCGGACTTGATCCGGGGTCGAACAGGACGAGGTCGCCGCGACGGGCCGCCGATTCCTCGGGAACGGGCTCGCCGAAGCCGGCGAGCTGGTCGGGCAGGCGCGGGGCGGCAAGGCCGCAGAGCAACAGGGAAAGCTGGATCAGCCCGGCCGCGTCGATCCCGCCGGCGCTGCGGCCTCCGGGACGGAAGGGCGCGCCGAGCAGCCGCTCGGCGACGATCACCGGATCGGCTTCGTGCTCGCCGACGGCGCGCAGATGGCTAAGCGAGACGCAGCCATATTCGGTGGTGAGGCAGGCGCCGCATATCGTGCCGTGCAGCAGCGAGCCCATCGGCAGGGTGGCGATCACCGGCGCCGAGATCGCGCCGTCCGGGGTGACCGGCGCGCTCTTCTCGCAGACGATATGGGTCGGCTCGACCGGGTCGGCGAGCGCGATCCCCTCGACATAGCCGACGACATGGTCGGCGGCCGAAAAGCCCCAGGCCCAGCCGCCGGCATATTCGAGCACCGCGAAGGTCTCTCCGGGGAGCAGCTCGGAAATCGCCTCGCCCTCGGCTCTTGGGCCGGGCCAGAGCAGGGCGGCATGCGCGCCGCAGCCGCGCGGAAGCGGCCGGGCATAATGGGGCGCGAAGACCTGGCCGGCGAGGCTGATGTCCGCCAGATCCTTGCGCCAGGCATGGATGCGCGCATCGATCGGCCGCGACGGGCCGTCGAGGAAGAAATGCCTATCCGTGCTGGAGGATGAAGCCGTTTTCGCTCGGGACCCGGCGTTCCGGGCTTGCCTGCTCGAGATTGCGTTCGAACCCGTCAAGAAAGTCCTGCCCCGTATTGGTCTTCGCGACGAAGACGTTGCGCCTGTCGCTTTCGTCGCGAACCCGGCGCAGATAGCCGAGCGCACCGAGCGTATTCAAGGCGCGCGTGATCACCGGCTTCGACACGCCGAGCATACGGGCAAGGCCGCGCACTGTGTGCGGGCCCGGGGTGAGATAGACGGTCAGCATGAGCGCCATCTGCCGGTTGGTGAGATCTGGCTGGCCCGACCGCACATAGCTGATCAGGGTATGCATCCAGCTCCTGAGGCCTTGGTTCGCCACGGCTGCTGCTCCGGAAAATGTTGACGACTCTGTTTCGCCACTACAACCAGTCAGCGACCGTTTCGTTTCCCCAATTGTCGCGATTGTCGCCCGTATCGCCGCCGAAACAACAAAGGCTTAGCCTGATTTCGGCTTTATTTGGCGTAGCGGTTGCGAAGCATGTCCCAGACGGCGCGCAGACCCAGGGCGTCGCCGCCTTTGGGCCGCCCCGGCTTGGCCGCAGGGCGCCAGGCGAAGGTGTCGAGATGGGCCCATGGCGTGCCTTCGGGGACGAACTTCTCGAGGAAGAGCGCGGCGGTGACGGCGCCGGCGAAGGGCGCTTCCGACATGTTGGCGAGGTCCGCGACGTCGGACGCGAACAATTCGTCATAGGGCTTCCAGAGCGGCATCCGCCAGACCGGGTCGGAGACCTTGGTCCCGCTCGCCAGCATCTCGTCCGCCAGCTTGTCGTCATTGGCGAAAAGCGCCGGCAGGTCCGGGCCGAGCGCGACGCGGGCGGCGCCGGTCAGGGTCGCGAAGTCGATGATCAGCTCCGGCTTGTCCTCGGCCGCCTTGGCGAGGGCGTCGCCGAGGATCAGGCGCCCTTCCGCGTCGGTATTGCCGATCTCGACGCAAAGGCCCTTGCGGCTTCGCAATATGTCGCCGGGCCGGAAGGCCGCCCCCGAGACCGCGTTCTCGACCGCGGGGATCAGCAGATGGAGCTGGACCGGCAGGCGGGACTTGATGACGAGGCGGGCGAGGGCGAGGGCGTGCGCGGCGCCGCCCATGTCCTTCTTCATCAGCCGCATGCCCGAGGCTGGCTTGAGGTCGAGCCCCCCCGAATCGAAGCAGACGCCCTTGCCGACGATCGCGATCCTCTTGTGGCGCTTGTCACCCCAGACGAGCTCGATCAGCCGCGGCTCGCGTCCGCGCGCCGCGGCCGCGCCGACCGCCGCGATCATCGGATAGCCCTCGCTCAGCGCATGATCGCGGGTGACGACGACCCTGGCCCCAGTCTCGTCCGCCAGAGCGAGTGCCGCCGCCTCGAGCTCGGCGGGGCCGAGATCGCCGGCCGGCATGTTGACGAGGTCGCGGACCAGGAAGGTCGCCTCGGCGAGAAGCACGGTCTCGTCGATCCGCGCCGGCTCGTCGGTGAGCAGGATTCGGGGGCCCTTGTCCTTCTTCTCCTTCCGGTAGCGGTCGAAGCGATACTGGCCGAGCAGCCAGCCGAGCATTGCGGGGCCGGGTCCTCGCCCGGCGACCCGATAGGTCCCTTCGGGCAGGCTCTCCGCCGCCTTGGCGAGGCACCAGGGGCTGAGCTCGTCGACATTGGCGACTCCGAGCGCCGCCGACCAGGAGTCGCGCTCGCCCGGCAATATCGCGAGCTGGAAACCCTCCCCCCTGAAGCCCTGCGCCCCGGCCGCGTGCCGCACGCGCGCCGGCTGCGCCTTCATCCAGGCCTCGAATCCTTTCTTGTCGACGAGGTGGAGCTCGGTGGCTTTCTGGTCCCGGTCCGGCTTGAGAAGGGCTGCGAGGTCGATCATGCGGCGTTTCGGCTTTCGGCTTGCGGCAGGGCGTCCGCATGGGCGAGCAAGACCAGGGTGGCGGCGCGCGTGGTCGCATGGAAGGCGGCCGCAAGCTTCACCGGGGCGCAGTGCGCCTTGCCCCTCATCCAGGCCTCGACCAGAGCGAGCTGCGCTTCGGCGAGCTGGATTCCGGCAAGTCGCGGGGGGATCGCCATTCGGCCCTGGCCGGCCATTTCCTCCAGGCCCGCTTCGATCATCTGCGCGAGCGCGCGGGCCAATATGGCGCGCGGCGGGCCGGTGAAGATCGCGTCGGTCAGCCGGCGGTTCGACCAGAGATGATCGAGGACCGGAACGAGCGGCTCGGGCGGCGCTTCGGCCAGGACGCAGGCCGCGAACACGCCCAGGAATGGCGACATGCTGGCGCGCAAGATCTCGTCCTTGCCGGTGAAATGTTCGTAGAAGGTCGAGCGGCCGACATTGGCGCGCGCCACGATTTCGAGGACGGTGACATTTTCGTAGCCGTTCGCGAAGACCAGTTCCCGGAACGCGATCAGCAGAGCCTGCCTGGTGCGGGCCACGCGGCGATCGTCCAAATCCCTCACAGGCGCGCTCCGCAACCGGACAGAACGGGCCGCATGTCCGGAAAGGGACAATGCAGCCCAATCATTCGGCGTCTCCGGTAGCGCATCTCCTTAAGACGGACAACGTGGGCATGCGTGACGGGAGGAATGCGTGATGCCCAGATTCAATATCACCCTCGCGGCGATCGTCGCCGTGGCCCTTTGCGGGCCGGCTCGAGCCCAGGAAGCCCGAAGCCCGGCACCTGCGATGCGGGTTGAAGCGCCGGCGATCATCGCCAATCCCTATGGGCCGTATGAATTCCTGATCGGCGACTGGTATTCGCAGGCGGCGGGCGGTCCCGCCATCCACCAGAACTTCCGCTGGGGGACGCGGCAGTCCTTCATCTATTACACGACCTCGACGAGCATGAACGGCGCCCCCGAAGCGGTTCATTTCGAAGGCATGATGGTCTGGAACGGGCAGAGTCGCGAGCTCGACTATGTCGTCGCGCTCGAGCCGGGCTCGGGCGGGCAGGAGCGGGGAACGGTCCATGTCGAGCCGGACGGCTCTGTGGTCCGCGAGGTGATCATGACCGGGGCGAACGGCCGGGTCGCTCATTTCCGCCAGACCTTTCGCCGAACCGGCCCGGACACCGCCATGACCTCGCTCATGCGCCAGACCGCGACCGGCTGGGAGCCGAACTTTCCTGGGAGCGACAATATCGTCATGACGCGCCGCCGGTCCTGACCGTCTCCCGCCGGGACATGCCGGCGAGCGCGCTCAGCGGAACGCCGTGGCGAGCACGCTCCGGCATTCCCCCGGTTACAGGCGAACATGGATGCCGCGCCGGTGCAGGGGGATCAACATCGCCAGCACGACGAGCAGCACCGCCAGCGAATAGAGGAACGACGCGAGATAGGGGGCGTGCAGCTGGCCGTCGACCGCCGCGAAGCCGGCCGCCTGGAAGCCCAGCCTCATCCCCGCCAGACCGATGAGCAATGAGACGACATAAGCGAGGATCGCGTTCATCCCGAGCATATCGAACGGCAGGAGCGCGCGGCGGACCGCCGCACTCCGCGTCGCCACGAGGCAGAAGGCGAAGAGGAGGGCGGAAAGGCCCGTCGAGAGCAGCACGTAGCTGCTCGTCCAGATCTTCTTGTTGAGCGGGAAATAGGGGGCGAGCGCGAGGCCGAGCAGGACGAGCGCGAGCCCTGCCAGCGCGATCCACAAGGTCGCGCGACCCTGCATGCGTTGCCAGGCGAGCGCGGCGAGCAGGCCGAACAGCACGTTGGCGGTGGCCGGCAAGGTGGAGAACAGCCCCTCGGGATCATAGACGACATTGCCGGCGGCGTCCCTGCCCAGCCGCCACATGTGCTGTGCACCGACGACCGCGCGGTCGACCCGTCCGGCGAAATTGCCTTCGGGCGTGAAATCCCCGCCGAGCGCCATCGCCGCCCAATAGAAGAGCAGCAGGACGATGATGGCGATGAGGATCGCAATTGGATTGAGGCGCGCCTTGCCGTCGGGCGCAGGGCGCGCGGTGAGGATCGCGAAGCTCGCGGCGAGCCCGAAGCACAGGCCGAGGCGCGGCAGCACGCCGAAGACCCGGAACATCTCGATGCTCGGCCGCGCGAGCATCTGCCACGCCCAGCCGATCGCGATCAGCCCCAAAACCCGCCAGGCGACGCGCCGCCAGAGCAAAGCGGTGACGACGCGCGGGAAGGACAGGCCGAGGGCCATGCCCATCGCGCAGAGAAAGGCCGGGAAAACGAGGTCGGTCGGCGTGAAGCCATGCCATTCGGCATGATCGAGCGGCCACCAGATATACTCGCCCGACCCCGGCGTGTTGACGATGATCATGCCCGCAACGGTAAGCCCGCGAAAGCTGTCGAGCGCGGCGAGGCGCGGGCGTGACGGGGGCGGCATCGCCCCCAGGTCAGGCACTTTTGCACCTGCTCGTCGGATCATCGCTGCAGATCGCCGCGATTTCCGAGTCGCCGGAACGAGCGGGTCGGGTTTGGCGAACGATGCTTCCGCGTCTCCACCCTGGGTCAAAAGCCGGCCGCCCGCGTATTTTCCGCGTAATTACGCGAGAATCGGGCAGGCCCGGTTCGCCGGGAGCGGCCGGGCCGGGCCGGGCACGAATAGGCGCGCGGAGGCTGTGCCGCTGGGGGAATGACGATATCATTCGTCGGAATTATCCTACGCAATCCGACAAGTCAAGCGAAAATCCGGGGGCTCGCTGTCAATGGGTCCCTAAGCGGTCGGCACTCCGAACAGGTCATGCTCGTCGGCGTCTTCGATCGTGACCTTCACGATGTCGCCCTCGGCGAGGTGGCCGGCGTCACGGAGGTGGACCTCGCCGTCGATCTCGGGCGCGTCGGCCTTGGAGCGGCCGGTGGCGCCGCCTTCGGGGTCCACCGCGTCGATGATGACGTCGATCGTGCGCCCGATCCTGGCCGCCAGCTTCGCCGCGGAGATGGCGGCGGTCTTCTCCATGAAGCGGGCGTAGCGCTCTTCCTTCACCTCTTCCGGGACGATGCCCGGAAGTTCGTTGGCCGCGGCGCCGCTGACCGGCTCGAACTTGAACGCGCCGACCCGGTCGAGCTGGGCCTCGTCGAGCCACTCCAGCAGATAGGCGAAATCCTCCTCGGTCTCGCCCGGGAACCCGACGATGAAGGTCGAGCGGATCGCGATGTCGGGGCAGATCTGCCGCCAGGCACGGATCCGCTCCAGCACCTTCGCTTCATTGGCCGGGCGCTTCATCGCCTTCAGCACCTTGGGCGAGGCGTGCTGGAAGGGAATGTCGAGATAGGGGAGAACCAGACCCTCCGCCATGAGCGGGATCACCCGGTCGACGTGCGGATAGGGATAGACATAATGGAGGCGGACCCAGGCGCCGAGCTTGCCGAGCTCGCGGGCGAGGTCGGTCATATGGGCGCGCACCTCGCCGCCTTTCCAGGGCCAGCTGGCGTGCCTCAGATCGACGCCATAAGCCGACGTGTCCTGGCTGATGACGAGCAGCTCCTTCGTGCCCGCGGCGACCAGTTTCTCGGCCTCGCGCAGGATCGCGTCCGGACGGCGGCTGACGAGGTCGCCGCGCATCGAGGGGATGATGCAGAAGGCGCAGCGATGATTGCAGCCCTCGGAGATCTTCAGATAGGAATAATGGCGCGGGGTGAGCTTCAGGCCCGCATCCGGCACCAGGTTGAGATAGGCCGAGGGCGGGATCGGCGCGGCGACATGGACCGCGCCCACCACCTCCTCATATTGGGCGGCGCCGGTGATCGCGAGCACGTCCGGAAAGCGCGCCCGGATCATCTCGGCTTCCTTGCCGAGGCAGCCGGTGACGATCACCCGGCCGTTCTCGGCGATCGCCTCGCCGATCGCGGAGAGGCTCTCCTCCTTCGCGGAATCGAGGAAGCCGCAGGTATTGACCAGGACGACGTCCGCGCCCTCGTAATCGGGCGACATCTGATAGCCGTCCGAGCGAAGCTTGGTCAGGATCCGCTCGGAATCGACCAAAGCCTTCGGGCAGCCGAGCGAAACCATGCCGACCTTGGGCGGGGAAGGGAGTTCGAGCGTGTCCATGGGAGCGCGCGACATAGTGCGCAGCGGCGCTTTTTCCTAGGGCTGAGCGGAATCGACTTTCCGCTGGGGAAGCGGACTCAGCGGCGCGGCGCGTGGGCGCGGCAATAGCCAGCCGCCGCGTGGCGGGTGCGCGCGGGCGCATCGCGCAGCACCGCGAAGGTCGAGGCGAAATATTGATCCGCCTCGTCGCGCGGGCGCCGGCGCTCGAGCTCGGCGCGCCAGGCGCGCATCGCGGCGATCAGCGGCGGCCGGGCGGCATGGCGCACTGCATTGATCTCATGGCCGAGATAGGCGGCGCAGTTCACCGCGCGCCCGTCGAGGTCGCTCATGTCGGTCACCTCGGCAGGCGGTCGAGCCCAGGCGGCGCCAGACAGGAAGGCGAGCGCGGCGGCAGCGAGAATGGCTCGGCGCATGGTCAATTGTCCTCCGCGAAACGGCGCGAAAGCAGGTCGAGCGACGCGTCGTGAGTCAAATCGAGGTGGAGCGGGGTCACCGTGACATAGCCGTCGGCGAGCGCTTCGAGATCAGTGACGTGGCCCGGCGTGTGGAGGACGGGACGCAGGCCGAACCAGTAATAATCATAGCCGCGCGTGTCGGTGCGCTTGTCGATCCTCAGGCGTCCATAATCGCGGATTCCCTGGCGGACGACGCGAATGCCCTTGACCTCGCCGGGCGGCAAAGCGGGGAAGTTGACGTTGACCAGGGTATTGGCGGCCATTGGCGCGCCGATCAGGGTACGCAGCACTTGCTCGGCCCAGGCCTCGGCCGCGGCGAAGGGCACGGTGTCGCCCATCCCTTCGCGGGCATAATTCTGGCTGAGCGCGATCGAGGGGATGCCGGCGAGCGCGCCTTCCATCGCGGCGGAGACGGTGCCCGAATAGGTGACGTCCTCGCCGAGATTGGCGCCGCGGTTGATTCCGGACAGGATCAGATCCGGCTTCCCATCGGCAAGCACATGGGCGAGCCCCATCATCACCGCGTCGGTCGGCGTGCCGGTGACGCAGAAGCGGCGCTCGCCGAGCTTGCGGAGGCGGATCGGCACGGTCAGCGTCAGCGAATGGCCGGCCCCCGATCGCTCCTCCGAGGGCGCGACGATCCAGACGTCCTCGGACAGGCGCCTGGCGATCGTCTCGAGCAGCTTGAGGCCGGTCGCGTTGACCCCGTCGTCATTGGTGAGGAGGATGCGCATGGCCCGCTATGGCCGGGCCCAAGCGGTGGGGCAACTCTCCTCCGCCTTGCTCCTTTTCGTCATCCCGGACTTGATCCGGGATCCATGAACACCGGCCCGCGAGCATTCTGCACGACCGTGTTCATGGATCCTGACTTCCGTCAGGATGACGACGACGGGATGACGACGAAAGTCAGCCTCGCCGCGCGGCGATATGAGCGTCGATGATCCTCGCCAGCACGACCAAGGGAACGTTCCCGCCCGTCACCAGCGCATCGTCGAACGTCCTGAGATCGAAGCGCCGTCCCAGCGCGCGGCGCGCGCGGCTCCGCAGGCGGTTGATCTCGCTGTGGCCGACCTTGTAGCCGCAGGCCTGACCCGGCCAGGCGCAATAGCGGTCGACCTCGCTCTCGACGTCGCCGCGCGGCGAGCCGTTGGTGGTCGCGAACCAGTCGATCGCATGGTCGCGGGTCCAGCGCTTGGCGTGGAGGCCGGTGTCGACCACGAGCCGGCAGGCGCGGAAGGCGATCGACTGCAGATAGCCGAGCCGCCCGAGCGGATCGCCTTGGTAGCAGCCGAGCTCGTCGCCGAGCTGCTCGGCATAGAGCGCCCAGCCCTCCGAATAGGCGTTGAAGGCGAGCAGGGAGCGGACCAAAGGCAGGCGATAGGTATATTCGCCCTGCCAGACATGGCCGGGAATGCCTTCGTGATAGGCGAGCGTCGCCAGGCCGAAGCGCGGGTTGGTCGTCGTGTCGTGGAGATTGACGTAGAGATTGCCCGGCACGGTCCCGTCGATCGTGCCGGGACCGGCATAAGCGCCCGCCGCGCCGATCTCGATCTCGACCGGCACGCGCTTCACGATCAGATTGCCGCGCACGAGGGTGGCGAAGGCGCGCGGCAGGCGGGTGCGCATGTCGTCGATCCGCGCCCGCATATAGTCGAGCAGCTGGGCGCGGCCGGCGTCGGTGTTGGGGAAGAGCTGGCGTGGATCCTGGCTGAGCGCGGTCAGCCGCGCGCCGACGGTTCCGCGGGTCAGGCCCTGGCGGCGCAGGATCGCGTCCATCTGCGCCTGGAGCGCGCGCAGCTCCTCCAGCCCCTGGGCGTGGACCTCGTCCGGCGTGCGCGTGGTCGTCGTCCCGGCCTTCAGCGCCCAGGCATAATAAGCCTCGCCCTGGGGCAGCTTCCAGACGCCCGCGTCGGAGGTGGCATGAAGGCGTTGCCTGGCCAGCTCCGCGATCTGGCGGTCGAGCGCCGGCGCGACCTTCTCGGCGACGATCGCCTCGGCGCGCCGGCCGTAGCCGCCGGGCATGGAGGCGGTGCGCCGGGCAAGCGACGTGACCAGGCCCCATTCGGCGATCGGCACGGCCCGCACCGTGCGCTGCTGCCTCAGCGTCTTGTCGAGCAGGAAATCGGGGGCGACGACGCCGATCGACGAATCATGGGCGAGCCGCCCGGTCTCGCCGTCCAGCGCCGCCGCATAGGCTTCGAGCCGCGCCAGATAGGCGTCCGCGTCGGCCGGCGTCTCGACCTTGTGGTTGCTGTCGAGCAGATCTGGGATCTCGACGAAGGCGCCGACATTCTGCGCGACGGCATAGGGCGCGTTGCGGTAGGACCAGTTCTGGTTAAGCAGGGCCATGTCGCCGAACGGGAAGGCGAAGCCCTCGGCCGCGAATTCGTGCGCGGTGCGGACCACGTCGAGATCGATCCGCGTCGCAGGGCTGAGCGGCGCCGGGTCGATCGCGCGGAGCCGCGCGAGGCGCACGGCGGCACGGCGCGCGAGCGCCTGCTGGCCCGCGCCCGAGCGGTCGCTGAGCCGCGACTTGAGCGCGGCGCGCGCGCCGGTGTCGATCCCGAGCCCGCTCGCATTCTCCGGATAATCGGCGAGCAGCTGCTCCGCGATGTCGGCAAGCGCCGCCTCGGCCGCTTGATCGGCGGGTGTCGCGCCCTGGAAGCCGAAGGCGGGGAAGGGGGCGAGCGCGGCGAGCGCGCCGGCGGCGATCAGGAAGTCGCGGCGGTCCATCATGGTCGAACTCCATCGAGAGTGGATCGCACGCTTGTGCTCTGCCCGCGCCCGGCGATCTTCGCAATGGGTGCGAGGCGGTCCGAGCGCCGCGCCCGCCGGGTGTCGAAGCCGAGGTCCGGCCCGCTGCAGGCTCTCAGGCGGGCTCCACCGTCAGGCAGGTCCCGTCGGCGCCGATCACCACCACGCTCGTGCCGGCCGGCGCGTCCGGTCCGCGCGCGTTCCAGACCCCGTCGCCGACCCGGACCCGGCCCTTGCCGTTCTCGATCGCGCTCTCGACCGTGACGGTCTGGCCGATCAGCCGGTCGGCGCGGGCGTTGAGGTTGGGGTCGCTGGTCGGCACCGGGTTGCGCGCATAATAGAGCCGCCCCGCGAACACCGCGGCGAAGGCGAAGATCGCGAAGATGCCGAGCTGATAGGGCAGGGGCATCGGCACCAAAGCGACGACCACCCCCGTCGCCGCCGCCGCGGCACCCATCCAGACCAGGAAGAAGCCCGGCGCGAGCAGCTCCATGATGCCGAGCACCACGCCCGCGCTCAGCCACCACCAATGCGGCGCGAGGCCGTCCAGGAAGCCGAAACTCACTTTTGCTCTCCTTCGAACGGGCCGCGCCGCGGCGCGGGCGGGGCGCCGCCGTCTCCGCTATTGCCGGCGAGCGCCTCGCGCGCGAGCGCGCCGATGCCGCCGAGCGTGCCGATCAGCTGGGTCGCCTCGACCGGGAACAGGATCGTCTTGCTATTGGGGGAGGTCGCGAACCGGCCCACCGCCTCGACATATTTCTGCGCGACGAAATAGTTGATCGCCTGCGTGCTGCCGCTGGCGATCGCGTCGGAAACCATCTGCGTGGCCTTGGCCTCGGCCTCGGCGGCGCGCTCGCGCGCCTCAGCGTCGCGGAAGGCGGCCTCGCGGCGGCCCTCTGCCTGGAGGATCTGGCCCTGCTTCTGGCCCTCGGCCTTGAGGATCTCGGAGGCGCGCAGGCCTTCCGATTCGAGGATCAGGGCGCGCTTCTCGCGCTCGGCCTTCATCTGCCGGCCCATCGCATTGACGATGTCGGCGGGCGGGCGGATGTCCTTGACCTCGACGCGGGTGATCTTCACGCCCCAGGCCTCGGTCGCCAGGTCGACGACGGTGAGCAGGCGCGCATTGATCTCGTCGCGCTTCGAGAGGGTCTCGTCGAGGTCCATCGAGCCCATCACGGTGCGCAAATTGGTCGTCGTCAGCTGCATGATCGCGAGATAGAGGTCCGACACCTCATAGGCCGCCTTGGCGGCGTCGAGCACCTGGAAGAAGACGATGCCGTCGACCCCGACCATGGCATTGTCCTTGGTGATGATCTCCTGCCCCGGAATGTCCAGGACCTGCTCCATCATGTTCACCTTGCGGCCGACCCGGTAGAAGAAGGGCGGGTAATAGTTGAGGCCCGGCTTGGCGACGGTGGTGAAGCGGCCGAAATATTCTATCGTATATTGATAGCCTTGGCGGACGACCTTTACACCGGAAAACAGGTAGAGGAAGACCAGGATGACCAGGATCGTGAAGAATAATTGCATGGTCTATCTCCCCTCCGCGCGTGGCGATATCATGTAGACAAACGGCCCGTCTTCCAAGAAGAATCGCAGCCATGGACCTCAGCCTCTGCCGCTCCATCCTCTTCCTCCCCGCCTCCAATCCGCGCGCGATCGAGAAGGCCCGCACGCTCGACGCCGACCTGGTCGTGCTCGATCTTGAGGATTCGGTCCCGGACGAGGATAAGGGGGCGGCCCGGGAGGCGGCGGTGGCCGCCACCCAGGAAGGCTTCGGCGGCCGCGCGGTCGCGATCCGGGTCAATCCCGGCGGCTCTTCCCATTATGGCGAGGACGTGGTCGCGGTGCGCCACTCGGCTGCCGACTATGTCGTGCTCGCCAAGGCCGAAAGCGGCAAGCAGGTCACCGATTCGGCCTGGCTCATGCAGAAGCCTCTGCTCGCCATGGTCGAGACGCCGAAGGCGGTGATCGATGCGGCGGCGATCGCGCCCGCCGCCAGGGCGCTGATCGCGGGCACCAACGATCTTTCCGCGGGCCTCTCGCTCCCGGCCGGCAACGGGCGCGGCGGGCTCGTCTATGCGCTGCAGCGGATCGTGCTGGCGGCGCGCGCGGCCGGCATTCCCGCCTTCGACGGCGTCTACAACCGGCTCGAAGCGGACGCGGGCCTCGTCGCCGAATGCGAGGAAGGCCGGGCCTGGGGGTTCGACGGCAAGTCGATCATACATCCCAGCCAGATCGAGACGGTGAACCGCATCTTCGGCCCCACCGGCGAGGAGGTCGCGGCCGCACGGCGCCTGATCGAGGCGGCGACCGGCGGCGCCGAGCGCCACGAGGGCCGGATGATCGAGGCGATGCACGTCCAGCAGGCCCATCATCTGATCGCGAGGGCGCGGCTGCAGGCCTGACCGCCGTCCCGGCACGCATCTCCAATTCCGTCACCCAGGCGAAGGCGCCGGCATGACGGCGCCCAAAGCCGCCCGCGAATCGCTTGCCAGCCTCTCTGGCGCTCCTTAAGCAGCGCCATGTTCAAGCCGTCGTTCCGCGCCGCCCCATGAGCCGCGACATTCCCTTGGGCCTCACCTTCGACGACGTCCTGCTGCGCCCCGGCCGATCCTCGGTCGTGCCCAGCCAGGCCGACACGCGCAGCCGGCTGACCCGGGAGATCGCGCTCAACATCCCGATCCTCTCCTCGGCGATGGACACGGTGACCGGCGCCGACATGGCGATCGTGATGGCGCAATTGGGCGGTCTCGGCGTACTCCACCGCAACATGGAGATCGCGGAGCAGGCCGCGGCGGTGAGGACGGTCAAGCGCTACGAGAGCGGGATGATCGTCGATCCGATCACGATGCGGCCCGAGCAGACCCTCGCCGACGCGCTCGCCCTCATGGCGCAGCATCGCATTTCCGGCATCCCCGTCACCGAGAAGGACGGGCGGCTGGTCGGGATCATCACCAACCGCGACGTGCGCTTCGCCGGGAATCCGCGCCAGCCCGTCTCCGAGCTGATGACCCGCGAGGACCTCGTCACGGTCGGCCCCGGCGTCACCCAGGAGGAGGCGCGGCGCAAGCTCCACCAGCGGCGGATCGAGAAATTGCTGGTCGTCGACGAGGACGGGCGCTGCACGGGGCTGATCACCGTCAAGGATATGGAGAAGGCGGTCACCTATCCCGACGCCACCAAGGACGGGACCGGGCGGCTGCGCGTCGCCGCCGCGACGACGGTCGGCGACAAGGGCTTCGAGCGCTCGCAGGCGCTGATCGAGGCCGAGTGCGACCTGCTCGTGATCGACACCGCCCACGGCCACAATGTGGACGTCGCCGCGGCGGTCGAGCGGATCCGCAAGCACAGCAACGAGGTCCAGATCGTCGCCGGCAACGTCGCCACGGCCGAGGCGACCCGTGCCTTGATCGGTGCCGGCGCGGACGCGGTGAAGGTCGGCATCGGCCCGGGCTCGATCTGCACCACCCGTGTCGTCGCCGGGGTCGGCGTTCCCCAGCTCACCGCCATCCTCGATTCGGCCGAGGAAGCGGCGAAGACCGGCACGCCGATCATCGCCGACGGCGGGCTCAGGACCAGCGGCGACGTCGCCAAGGCGCTTGCGGCCGGCGCCTCGGCGGTGATGATCGGCTCTTTGCTCGCCGGCACCGAGGAGGCGCCGGGCGAGACCTTCCTCTACCAGGGCCGCGCCTACAAATCCTATCGCGGCATGGGCTCGGTGGGGGCGATGGCGCGGGGCTCGGCCGACCGCTATTTCCAGCAGGACATCAAGGACCAGCTGAAGCTGGTTCCGGAGGGAATCGAGGGCCAGGTCGCCTATAAGGGCCATGCCGCCGAGGTGGTCCACCAGCTCGTCGGCGGGGTGAAGGCGGCGATGGGCTATACCGGCGCGGCGACGATTCCGGAGCTGCAGGACAAGGCCCGCTTCGTCCGCATCACCAATGCGGGCCTGCGCGAAAGCCACGTCCACGACGTGACCATCACCCGCGAGGCGCCGAATTATCCTTCGCGCTGAGCTATCTGTAACGCGTGCCTCTTGCCTTCGACGACCGGATGGTGGAGCCTTGCCCGCGCCGCTCTTTCCTCTCGGGCGGCGCAACGGGGGCTTTCATGCGCAGGCACGGCCGCGGCCTTTGCCTCGTCCTGATCGGATCGGCCGTGCTGCCGGCGCTGGCGGGCTGCGGCGGGATCGCGCGCGTCGACTGCGCTCAGATCGCGCAAGGGGCGCAATTGGTGTCGCAGCAGCGCCCGATCAGGATCCGGAGCATCGCCAACGTCCGCGAGACCGCGAGGAGCGAGACCGAGGTGCGCTGCACCGGCGACGCCACGCTCGCCGACGGGGGCACCGCGCCGCTCTATTTTCGCGCCTATGAAGCCAATGGACAGATGGAGGTGGCCTATCAGGGGATGCCCTATCCCTGAGCGGCTCATCCACGCGCCGTGACTCCGATCGCGCGCACCAAGGCGGCCATCGAGCTGCTCGACGAGATCATCGCGGCCGCCCGCGGCGGGGGCTCGGCGGCCGACATGCTGATCGCGCGCTATTTCAAGGAGCGCCGCTATGCGGGCTCGCACGACCGGCGCGAGATCCGCGCTTTGGTCTTCCGCGCGATCCGCCGCGCCGGCGAGGCGCCCGTCTCCGGCCGGGCGGCGCTGCTCGGCGTCGCCGAGGAGCAGCCGGAATTGCTCGAGACGATGGACGGCTCGGTGAACGGCGCGGCGCCGCCGGTCCCGGGCGAGCCGGTCGCCGAAGCCGGGATCGCGCCCGCCTGGCTGCTCGAGCGCTTCGATCCGGCGATTCCCGACGAGGAATGGCCGGCGCTGCTCGAGCGCGGCACGCTCGACCTCCGGGTCAACCGCCTCGAAGGCACGCGCGAGGACGCCATGGCCGAGCTTCCCGAAGCCGTGCCCACGAAACATTCGCCGATCGGGCTCAGGCTTCCCGAAGGCTTCCGGGTCGAGCAGGCCGATGCCTGGCTGCGCGGCCTCGTCGAGATCCAGGACGAGGGCAGCCAGCTCATCTGCCTGGGCTGCGAGGCGGGTCCCGACATGCTGGTCGTCGACCTCTGCGCCGGGGCCGGCGGCAAGACGCTGGCGCTGGCCGCGGAGATGGCCGATCGCGGCCGCATCGTCGCGAGCGACGCCGACCGCGGGCGGCTGGGGCGGATGGGCCCGCGGCTGCAGCGCGCCAAGATCGGCATCGTCGAGACCCGTCTCATCAATCCCAAGAAGGAAGCGGAGATGCTGGCGGATCTCGCCGGCCAGGCCGACCTCGTCCTGGTCGACGCGCCCTGCTCGGGCACCGGCACCTGGCGGCGAAATCCGGAGACGCGCTGGCGGATCACGCCCGATCGGCTGGCCCGCATGATCGCGCTCCAGGCGCGGCTGCTCGACGTCGCCGCGGGCCTGCTGAAACCGGGCGGACGGCTCGTCTACGCGGTCTGCTCGCTGCTCGCCGAAGAGGGGAGGGACCAGGCGGAGGCGCTGACCGGCCGTTCAGCCCTGGTTCCGGAGCCGGTCCCCATGATGGCCGGGCGCGCGGCGGGCCCGGGCCTGCTGCTCAGCCCGGCACGGGACGGAACCGACGGCTTTTTCGTCGCGCGCTGGCAAAGGCCGTGCTAAGTTCCGGCCGAATGGAATTATGGAGTATCTGATGCGCCTTACGCCGATTGTCCTCACGCTCGCCATCGCCGCGGCGACCATGGCCAGCGCCGGCCAGAGCCAGCGTCCCGACGACCAGATCGATCCGCGCTCGACTGCTTTGGTCCAGCAGGCGCAGACGCAAAGCGCCGCCGGGCGGCTCGACGAAGCCAACGACCTGCTCGAGACCGCGCTCGCCGTCGATCCGCGCAACCGCGCCGCCTATATCGCGCTCGGCCACGTCGCCCAGGCCCAGCATCTGCCCGGCAAGGCGGTGCGCTATTATGCCGATGCGCTGAGGATGGAGCCGAACGACGTCAACGCGCTCGCGGGGCAGGGCGAGGCCTATGTCCAGCGCGGCGCCGTCGAGCGCGCGCGCCGCAACCTCGAGCGCGTCCAGAGCCTCTGCCGCCAGCCCTGCCCGCAGGCGCAGCAGCTCGCCGCGGTGATCCAGCGCGGCCCGCCCGCCGAGGTGCTGGCCGCCCAGCAACCCGAGCAGGGCGCCCCGCCCGCGCAGCGGACCCCGCGTCCGAACTAGAGCAGCACCGCCTCAATGGGAATCGTCACCCCAGCGAAGGCTGGGGTCCATGCAGGCATGGCCTGGTAGCGGCTCAGCAGGGATACCAGCGTTCGCCGGCATGAAATTGGGCTGGGATCTACAGCAGTCGCGCCAGCGCCACGAAATCCGCCACCGAGAGCGTCTCCGCGCGGCGCTCCGGATCGATGCCGAGCGCCGCGAGCGCGTCGAGCGCGCCGGGAACCGAAACCAGCGAGCGCCGCAGCATCTTGCGCCTTTGGCCGAAGGCGGCGGCGGTGAGCCGCTCCAGCGTCGCTGCGCTCACGCCTTCGGGGCGCGCGGCGGGCACAATGTGGACCAGGGCGGACATCACCTTGGGCGGCGGCACGAAGGCGGAGCGATGGACCTTCATCGCCAGCTTCGCTTCGGCCCGCCATTGCGCAAGGACGGCGAGGCGGCCATAGGCGCCGCCGCCCGGCCTGGCGACGATCCGCTCCGCCACCTCCTGCTGGAACATCAAGGTCAGGCTCTTCCACCAGGGCGGCCAGCTTTCCCCGCCGAGCCAGCGCACCAGCAAGGCCGTGCCGACGTTGTAGGGAAGGTTGGCGACGACATGGGCCGGGCCGATGTGCGCGGCCTCGTCCAACGCCAGCGCGTCCTGCTCGAGGATCGTCAGCCGGCCCGGAAAGGCCCCGGCCAGCTCGGCGAGGGGAGCGAGGCAGCGGCGGTCGCGCTCGACCGCGATCACCTCCGCCCCCGCACGGAGCAGGGCGCGCGTCAGCCCGCCCGGTCCCGGGCCGACCTCATAGACGCGCTCGCCAGCGAGCGGCCCGGGAATCCGCGCGATCCGGTCCAGCAATTGCTCGTCGAGCAGGAAATTCTGGCCGAGGGCCTTGGAGGCGCTGAGCCCGTGGCGCGCGATCACCTCGCGCAGGGGACGCAGCGTGGCGGCCCGGCTCACGCCTCGGCGAGCCGGCGCGCGCATTCCCCCGCGGTCCGGATCGCCGCGATCATCGCGCCGGGGTCGGCGACGCCCTTGCCGGCAATGTCGAACGCTGTGCCGTGATCGGGCGAGGTGCGGGCGATCGGCAGGCCGAGGGTGACGTTGACGCCCTCCTCGAAATGGAGCGTCTTCAAGGGGATCAGGCCCTGATCGTGATACATGCAGAGTGCGACGTCGTAGGTCGGGCGGCGCTGGGCGCTGAACATGATGTCCGGCGCGTGCGGGCCGGTGACGTCATGGCCCTCCTCGCGCAGCCGCTCGATCGCCGGCGCGATCAGCTCGATCTCCTCGCGGCCCAGCGAACCGTCCTCGCCCGCATGGGGATTCAATCCGGCGACCGCGACGCGCGGCTCGGCGATCCCGAACTGGCGCTGGAGACCGCGCGCCGCGGCGCGGCCCTTGGCGACGATCCGCTCGATGCTCAGCGATTGGGGGACGTCGCGCAGCGGGATGTGGGTGGTGACCGGCACCACCTTGAGCGAAGGGCCGGCGAGCATCATCGCCACCAGCTCGCTCGCGATCCCGCAGCGTTCGGCGACGAACTCGGTCTGGCCGGGATGGGTGAAGCCGATCGCGTAGAGCTGGGCCTTGGACACCGGCCCGGTGACCAGCCCCGAGGCGGTCCCGGCACGGCTCAGGCCGACCGCGAATTCCAGCGAATCGAGCGCGTTGCGGGCGCCTTCGAGGTCGGGCTGGCCGGGCACGACCTCGGTATCGGTCTTGACCCTGAGGATCGGCAAGGCGCGCTCGAAGTGGCAGCAGGCGTCGTGCGGGTCGTCGATCAGGTCGATCGGGCCGTCCCAGACGGCGCGCACCGCCGAGACGCTGCCGACCGCGAAGAAGGCGGGGAGCTGCGCCTCGCGGCGGCGCTCCCAGCTCTTGGCGATCACTTCAGGGCCGATCCCCGCCGGGTCGCCCAGCGCCACGGCAAGCGGGCTGGTGTGGCGATTCGAAAATTCGCCAGACGGGATTGAAGGCTCGGAGCGAATTTTCGAATCTTCAGCCACACCAGCAAACCCATAAATCCAATGTGCCTGCTCGAATTTGAAGTTCGCTCCGAGCCCAGTCCAACCCTGAGGCGAACTTCAAATTCGGCACATTGGGCAGGCCCTCAGCGATAGTCGACGACCGCGTCACGGCGAAGATCGCGCAGGTAGCGCTGGGCGCGGCGCTCCGCCCGCTCCTCCTCGATGCGCGTCTGGATCTCGGTGGGATTGGGCGCGGCGACCGGCGGCGGATCGTCGCGGCCGCACATGACGAGCACGCTCAGCCGCTCCGGCGTGCCGAAGGGCTGCGTCGCCTGGCCGACGCTGAGCCCGAGCAGCATCTGCTGCAGCGCCGCCGGCAGATCGCGCACGCGCGTGGCATCGTTGGCGACGACCTCGGCGCCGAGCGTCTGCGCCGTTGTCTGGGCGCGGCCGCAGCCGCCCATGGACTGGGTGGCGGCCGCGAGCTGCTGGCCGCGCGCCTCGGCCTGGGCGCGGGTCGAGCCGGCCGGCATCGAGACCGTCAGCTGGATGAGGCTGAGCACCGCGTCGCGCGGATCGGCAACCAGGATCTGGCGCTTGTCGCCGAGCGCGACGATCGAGACGCCGCCCGGAAGCGGAATCGGCTCGCTGATCGCGCCGACCGGCATTTGCGAGACGGTGGCGGCGAGCTCGTCCGGAAGCTGTTCGGCGCGCACCCAGCCCAGATCTCCTCCGGTCGCCGCGGTCGAGGCTTCGGAGAATTGGCGGGCATAGGCCTGGAAGCTGGCGCCGCCCCGGATCTGCTGGACGATGTTTGCGGCATTGGCGCGGACCTGGGCGAGCGTCTCCGGGGTCGCCGACATGAACAACTCGAAGACGTGATATTCGGCCGTGCCGCGCGAATTGTTCATGCGTTCGATCACCCGCTGCACCTCGTCGTCGCCGACATTGATGAAGGGATCGATCACGCGGCGCCTGAGCCTTTGCCAGGCGAGCTCGCCGCGGATCTGCCGCTTCAGCGACCGGTCCGACGAGCCGATCGACTGGAGATAGGCACTGAACGCCTCGGGTGTGCGCCGGAAATTGCCGGCGATGCGCTGAAAATAGGCGTCGACGTCGGCGTTGGGGACGGTGATGTCCTCCTGGGCGGCCGCCTGGATCTCCAGCGTCTCGTCGATCAGGTTCCGAAGCACCTGCGCGCGGATGCGCTCCATCTCCTCGGGCGTCGGCTGGGCGTTGGGATTGGAGGCCACGACCAGGGCGACGCGATGATCGACGTCGCTACCGGTGATCACCTCGCCGTTGACGATCGCGGTGGCCTTGCGGATTCCGGGATCCTGCTTGCCCACGAACTGGATGTTGCCGGGAATGTTGAGCGGCCCGGTCGGGGCTCCGCTCTGCGCCGCCGCGACCATCGACAGCACGGGCGCGATCAGCACGACCATGACCCTTGGTAACCAACCGAGCTTCATCATTCCTCCAGTGAAAGCAGGCAGGTGGCCTGCAACAGATTTGCTGAACCGCAGCTTAGCGGCGCTTTTGCCAGCGGCTTCTCTAGCGGCCCAAATTGCGGAGCGCCACCCGGATCAGGAAGGTGTTCCCGCGCCGCGCGTCGCCGCGCTTCTCATAATCGCGCCGCCAGGTCAGGCCAAGCTCGATGCAATCGTCATTGTAGAGGATGCCGAGCCGGTGGCGGACCGGCTCGAAGCCGTCGGCGAGCGAGGCCGGATCCTCCCTGCGGTCGGTGAGGTCGACCACGGTGGAGCCGAAGATCGACCAGTAGCGGGCGAAGCTCACCCGCCCGCCGAACCTGATCTCCTCGCGGTCGCGCAGATCCTCGATCGACGGGTCGATATTGCGGTTGAGGCGGAGGTAGCCGATCGTCGCATAGGTGCGCCGCCCGCCGAACGTGGCGTCGATCTCGTTGCGGCGAGGGGCGAAACTGTCCTTGTCGAGGCGGAAGCGGTGAACGAGGGTCACCAGCCGTCCGACCTGGATGGTGGTGCGGCCGACGATATCCGAGAACCGGTCGGAGAGGCCGGTGCCCTGCGGGAGGATCGAGGCCCGATTGTTGAGCCGGTAGCTCTGGCCGATATTCGCGGTCACCGAGATGCCGGGCAGGTCGAATTCCCAGTCGACGCCGTAGGTGACCCGGACGCCGTCCTCCCAGCGATCGTAGCCGGGGAAGCGGTTCAGCGCGAACAGGTTCGAATCCTCGAGGTCGACCGAGCGGGCATCCTCGTTGGGGATGTCGAGATTCTCGGTGGGCGGCGAGGCCACGAACTGGAGGCGCGGGGTGAGGCGCTGGGTGCCGCCGAGGAACTGGCCGACGAACGGCCATTTGAGGTCGGCCGCGAGCGCTCCGATGAACCGGCCGTTCCAGCCCGCATCGCCGCGATAGCTGACCGTCTGCGTGAGCAGGGTGTCGCTGGCATGATAGACGTCGCCGCGCGCGTAGGCGGTCAGCACCAGCTCCTGGCCCAACGGCGTGATGCCGCGCCGCTGCCAGGTCGCTGCGGCGAAGGCGCGCTGCGTGTCCTGGCCCTCGGGACGGTAGAGGGAGAGGCTGTTGGCCTGGAGCTCGATCCGCCCGCCCAGGATCGGGTCGGCGATCCGCCAGCGGGCGTCGATCGCGGGCAGGGCGATCGGCTGCATCCCGGAGACGTCGGTGAGCCTCAGCCCTTCGAACGCCCAGCCGGCGATCGAGATGTAGGAATCGGCGGTGATCCGCTCCGCCTCGACCACCGAGCGCAGCCGGTCGTCGTAGGAGATGTCGTAGCGGCGCATGAAGGTGCGGTCGCTCGCGTAGCGGCCCGAGGCGGTGATCGACCAGGTCGGGCTGAGGATCAGCCTGCCGCTGCCTTCGATATAGCCGCGTATCGCCTTTTCCTGGTTGGCGCCTCCCGGCGGCGCCAGCGGGTCGAGCTGGATCAGGGAGCCGTAGGTCAGATAGCCATGGACCTGGAAGGCGCCGAGCGAGGTCAATTGGCGATACTCCGCCTCGAGCATCGGCAGCACGCTCGTATAGACGTGCGGCGTGACGGTGAGGTCGCGGTTCGACGAGAAGCGCAGATAATAAGGCGTGCTGATCCCGAGGCCGTTGCGCCGGCTGTAGCGCATCTCGGGGACCAGGAAGCCGGTGCCGCCGCCCTGGGTTCCGTCCGGGTGGGAGAGCCCGGGCAGGCCGAGGATCGGCATGCCGAACAGGTTAAGGGTCGCGCCCTGGTAGGAGATGCGGTGGCGGACGGGATCGTGAACGACGCGGACCGCGTTGATCTGCCAGGTCGGATTCTTGGGGCAGCCCTCGGGCGTGGTCACCGCGCAGGGCGTATAGGCGGCATGAAAGAGGGTCGTGTAGCCGTTGCGCCGCGTCGCTTCGGTGGCGGCCAGGCGGCCCCCGTCGGCAAGGACGAGCAGCAGATTCTGGACGACCCCGTCCTTCAGCGTGTCCTCGAGCTCGACCGAATCCGCATAAGCGACGTCGCCGCCGGGGCTGAGCACGCGCACGTCGCCATTGGCGTGGACCTGGCCGGTGCGCCGGTTCCAGGTGACGGTGTCGGCGCGAAGATTGTAGCCCTCGCGGTTCATCCGCACCGTGCCGCTCGCCGTCACCGTATCGCTGGACTCCTCATAGACGAGCTGGTCGGCGCTGAACGCGACCTCCGCCGGCGCTTCGGGATTGGCGGAGGTCGTGGCCGGTGTCGGCGTGGACGTTGCGGGGGGTTGGACCGGCGGGAGCGGCTCGGTCGGATCCGAAAGCCGGCTTTCCTGCGCGAGGGCCGCATAGGGCGCCGAAAGCAGCAGCGGCAGCGCCGTCCAGCAGATCGATCGGAACGTCTTCACAAATAAGCAGCTCTGGCCCAGGCGACAGGCCGAGCCTATTGCACCTGACGCCGCTCCCTGCAATGGCGCCCGTAGGTCCGGACCGCGATCCGCCTCGCTTGGGGAGGGTCGCGGCGCCGCGTCCGTGGTTTGCCGCTGTTAACCGGGTCATGAGGCGACATCAGCGACTCGAAGATACTCTGGGGAGATCCGCCGTGATCAAAGTGAGTTTCGCCGCTTCGCGCCCCGAGGGCGCCTACGCCCTGGCCCTGCCGGTGCGGAGCGAGGAGATGGTCGCCGACCGGCTCGGCGGGCTGAGCGCCGCGGCGCGCACCCTGGCCTCGCGCGCCGCCGATGCGCAGCGCTTCGAGCGCGAAGCCGCCGCGATCGCCGAGACCTTCATCGAGGAGGAGGGCGAGGTCCGTCGCCTGCTGCTCGTCGGGCTCGGTGCGCAGCGCGACGACGAGGCGCTCTACGAGAAAGCGGGCGGCGCGCTGACCGGGCGCCTGCTGACCTCGGGCGAGACGCGGCTGGTCGTCGACTTCAGCGGCACCGACATCCGCGCCGACGAAGCGGCGCGGCTCGCCTTCGGCGCGGCGGCGCGCAGCTGGCGCTACGACCATTATCGCACCAAGCTCGGCCGCAAGCAGAAGCCGACGCTTGAGGAGATCGTGATCGTCGGATCCTCGGACGCCGAATGGGGCCACAAGGCGGCTCTGCTCGAGGGCCTCGACCTCACCCGCTCCCTGGTCACCGAGCCCGCCAATATCGTCTATCCCGAAAGCTTCGTCGCACGCGCCCGCGAGGCGCTCGAGAGCCTCGGCGTCGAGTTCGAGATACTCGACGAGAAGGAGATGGCCAGGCTCGGCATGGGCGCATTGCTGGGGGTCGCCCAGGGTTCGGTGCGGCCGCCGCGGCTGCTCGCCATGCGCTGGAACGGCGGCAAGGCGGGCGCGAAGCCGGTCGTCTTCATCGGCAAGGGCATCACCTTCGACACCGGCGGCATTTCGATCAAGCCCGCGCTCGGCATGGAATCGATGAAGTGGGACATGGGCGGCGCCGGCGCCGTCACCGGCATGATGAAGTCGGTCGCGGCTCGCAAGGCGAAGGTCAACGTCGTCGGCATCTGCGCGCTCGCCGAGAACATGCCGGACGGCAATGCCCAGCGCCCCGGCGACGTGGTCACCTCGCTGTCGGGCCAGACGATCGAGGTAATCAATACGGATGCCGAAGGCCGGCTCGTCCTCGCCGACGCGATCACCTGGGCCCAGCGCCAGTACAAGCCCGAGGTGATGGTCGATCTCGCCACCCTGACCGGCGCGATGGTGATCAGCCTCGGCCACGAATATGCCGGCATGTTCTCGAACGATGACGGCCTCGCCGAGAAGCTGGCGGCGGCGGGCAAGGCGAGCGGCGACAAATTGTGGCGGATGCCGATGAACGACGAATATAACAAGATCATGGACAGCCAGATCGCCGACATGAAGAACAGCGCCTCGCGCGAGGGCGGCTCGATCACCGCCGCCTGCTTCCTGCAGCGCTTCGTCGAGGACGGCGTCAAATGGGCCCATCTCGACATTGCCGGCATGGCCTGGGCGGACAAGGCGACCCACCTCTACGACAAGGGCGCGACCGGCTACGGCGTCGCCTTGCTCGACCGCTATCTCGCGGACAATCACGAGGGCTGAGCGAAAGTCCTCTCTCCGCTCAGCAGGGCCTGCTTGCCGGGCAGCAGGCCCAATTGCTGGAATAGGCCGTAGGATTCGACGAGCACCCAATCCTCGACGATCCTGCCGTCCTTCACCTTGTGGATCACCATCATTTCCAGATGGATCCGCTTGCCGGTGGCCTTCATGCCCATCCACTGGTCCTGGTGGGTGCCGAGCAGCGTGACATGGCTGGCGACACGGTCGCCGTCGGCGACAGTCTGGCGGACCCGCACCTCCAGATCGGGAAAGGCGCGCAGCCAGTCCCCGATATGATGTTTGATCGCGGCCGGGCCGCGAGGGACGCCCTCGCTTTCGGTTCCGGACTGGAGCTGATGAGTGCGGCAATCCGGATCGATCAGCTCGTCCGCCAGCGCGAGCTCGCGGCCGTTCCAGATCCTCTCGAAAAATGCCGCGACGACTTCGGTAGCTTCGCTCATGACCGTCTCCAATCGCATGCAGGCCGCGGACGATACACGGCCGGCATCCGGCTTGCGATTCCCGCTTCCTCTGCCTAGAGGGCGCCGCAACTCTTCCCCTTCACAGACGGAGCATCAGCGGGCCATGGCCACCGAGCGCACCTTTTCGATCATCAAGCCAGACGCGACCCGCCGCAACCTGACCGGCGCGATCACCAAGATGCTGGAGGATGCGGGCCTGCGCGTCGTCGCCTCCCGGCGCATCCGGATGAGCCGGGAGGAGGCCGAGGGCTTCTACGCGGTCCATCGCGAGCGGCCCTTCTTCAACGACCTCGTCGCCTTCATGACCTCCGGGCCGGTCGTCGTGCAGGTGCTCGAAGGGGAGGACGCCGTCGCGCGCAACCGCGAGGTGATGGGCGCGACCAATCCGGCCAATGCCGAGGAAGGGACGATCCGCAAGGTCCACGCCGAATCGATCGAGGCGAACAGCGTCCATGGCTCGGACAGCCCGGACAATGCGAAGATAGAGATCGAGTTCTTCTTCAAGCCTGAAGAGATCGTCGGATAGGCCTGCGGGCCAAGGCTTTTTTCCCGGCTTTTCGGTCGAAAAGGCCGTACAAATCCGTACAGACCAGCCAAAGACCTCCTCGTTGCGTAAATACGCGCCAGGCCATGGCTGTATATTACGTTAAAATACAGACGTAGACTGTTGTAAATTCGTGATATTTTTGTCAACCAATTCGGTGGGCAATGGGTGCGGATCGGCCGCACCCCCAATTCGGCGAGAGGGGGGCGAGATGCGCCCGCTGGACAAGCTGATCCTGATCTTCGACCGCACGATGGTGCTGTTCATCGGCCTCGCCGTCGGCGGGGCGATCGCCGCCTCCTTCCTCGGCGGCACCGACCATGCCGCAGGCCAGGCGCAGGCCAGTCTTCCGCCCCCGCCGACGCGCACGGCCATGGCTGCTGCGCTCAATCGCCGGACCGTCGATCCGGCCGCACCCCGGCTCGCGCAGGCGGTGGCGCAGCACCGCAAGGTGGAGATCGGCGTATTCGGCGATTCTTTCGGCGACGGCATCTGGGCCGGGCTCTACAATGTGCTGCGGAGCGACCATCGCTTCGAGGTCCTGCAGCTCAGCGAGCGCTCGACCGGGTTCACCCGCTATCGCAGCCTCAACCTGCTCGACGACATCCGCACCAAGCTCGACCGCCAGCCCGTCGACATCGCCGTGGTCTCGTTCGGCGCGAACGACACCCAGGGCATTTTCGATGCCGGCCATGGCAACGCCTATATGAGCGAGGGCTGGCAGCGGATCGTCACCGAGCGGGTGGGGGCGGTGGTCGGGTTGCTGCGCGAGCGGGGCGCGATGGTCTATTGGGTCGGCCTGCCGAAGATGCGCGATCCGGCCTTCGACGCGGACATCCAGCAAATGAACCATTTCTACGCCGACCGCATGGCCGCGCTCGACGTGCCCTATGTCGAGACCCTGCCGTTGAGCGTCGACGCCCAGGGCAATTACGAGCCCTATCTCCCGGCCGAGCAGGGCCGCGAGCGCCAGCTGGCGCGGACCAATGACGGCATCCACATGACCATTCC
>Ga0070686_100000363_pt1 | contig 28989 bp, 25 predicted proteins | sample KBSS23LmetaG_FD_65654 | JGI IMG/M metagenome (GOLD analysis project Ga0070686, IMG submission 65654) | Switchgrass rhizosphere microbial communities from Kellogg Biological Station, Michigan, USA - KBS S2-3L metaG | ecosystem: Host-associated > Plants > Roots > Rhizosphere ... | reverse complement strand
GGAAGGTGCTTGCAGAGTTCGCTGCAGGGTGCCTTGAGCCCCTAAAATGGGAGGCATGACGATGACGCGAAGAGCTCTGCTGCGGATCGCAACGCTTGCTGCCGTGCTGCCGCTGACCGGGTGCTCCTACAACACGTTCGTCAGCCAGGAAGAGAACGTGAAGGCCCAGTGGGCGCAGGTCGAGAATCAGCTGCAGCGCCGCAACGACCTGATTCCGAACCTCGTCGAAACGACGAAGGGGTTTGCGCAGCACGAGGAGAGCGTTTACAAGGACATCGCCGACGCCCGCTCGCAGCTGCTGGCCGCGAAGTCGCCCGACGAGACGATCGCGGCGGCGAATCGCCAGACCTCGGCACTCGGCCGGCTGCTCGCCGTCGTCGAAAACTACCCGCAGTTGAAAGCCAACGAGCAGTTCAATCGCCTGATGGACGAGCTGTCGGGGACCGAGAATCGGCTCGCGGTCGCGCGGCAGCGCTACAACGAGGCCGTCCAGCAGTACAACACCTCGCGGCGTCAGTTCCCCGGCAACCTGACCGCGAAGATGTTCAGCTTCAAGGACTATCCATTCTTCGAAGCGCCGGCCGACGCGCGGCAGGCGCCGAAGGTCAACTTCACCAAGCAGCCATCGTAGGGTCGCCGTGCACTCGCGCGTGCTGCTGCCGTGGGAACGGCTGCTGTGGAGCCGTCGGCCGTGGCACGTGCGTGCTCGCCTGCGCGGCGAGCGCTACTTCCTGACCGACTTCCGTCTTCTGCGGCTGGCCGGCGACGCGGTCAGCGAAATCGCCCTCGACGACATCTCGGACATCCAGCGCGCCGAAAGCCGCCTCGAGCGGCTCGCCGGCACGTCGACGATTGCGATTTACTCACGCGACGGCGCCGAGCCGCTGGTGCTGCGGTCGGTTCGCCGTGGACCGCAGTTGGCCGCGCTGCTCGAGCTGCTGGCCGGTGATCCGCAGGCGCCGCGCGATGCCGCCGCCGTCAACGCGGCGCTCGCGTGGGAGCCGCGCCAGGTCACGTTCCATCTTCGCGGCGCACTGGGCGGCTTTGTGGCCGTGCTTGCCGCGATCGTCTCGGTCGCCGTCGGCCTGCACGGAAAGACCGTCACCGCGACGTTCGCAGGCGACGACGCGATCGCGCCGAACGGCGAGAAGCGCAACGAAGCCGAAATCGTTCGGTTCATGGAAACCGACGTGATGCCGTGGGCGCGCGAGACGCTCGGCCGCTTGAAAGGCGGACCCGACCGGATTACCTGCCTGACCTGCCACGGCACCGCCGCGGCGGTGCGCCGCTGGACCATGCCCGGCGTCGCGGCGCTGCCGCAGCCCGACGTCCGTCAACGCGGTTGGGAGATCTACACCTCAACGCTGGACGCGCAGATGCGGAACGCCATCTACGGCTACATCGCCGAATCCGACAATCAGACCAAGGCGGCGTACATGCGCGAGGTGGTGGTGCCGGGGATGGCGCGGCTGCTCCATCGTCCGGCATACGACTTCACGCGATCGTACGAATACAACCGATCGCACGGCGCGCTGGGCTGTTATCATTGCCACCAGGTCAAGTGACGCCGCGCAGCGAATCGACCGCGTGCGAATCGACACTCGCCGTTCCGGCGTCCGGTGTGCTGTCGGCGTGGACCAGGCACGACTGGCGCGACGGCGTTCACGTCGCTGATCTCATCGCCCTCGAAACTCTGATCGTCAGGACGCAGAACAGCGTCTACGAAATCGTCCTCGTCGCCGCCGACAGTGCGAGCGTGCTGGTTCGCGGCGGCGCGTTCTTTCCGGTGTTCACGCCGGCGCGGCTCGCCGGCAGTTCGCTGGGCGGCGCATTCCTGAAGCTGCACAGCGTCCACGTCGGCTTCCGTCTCGAGTTGAGCACCGAGTCCGGCTTCATCGTCACCAGCCCGGTCCGCAGCGTAGTGCGGGCGCCCGACCCGACCGATCCCGCCGGCCTGATGTAGCGCATGTCGCGCAGGCGCGGCATCCTCATCCTCGCGGCCTTCGTCGCGGCCGCTGTGCTGTCAGACGCGTGTCGAAACGCTGTCGGACTGGTGTCACAGACCGGGCAGACACCAATCCTGGTGCTCGTCTCGTTCGACGGCTGGCGCTGGGATTACATCGACCGGTTCCCGACGCCGAATCTCAGGACGCTGGCGGCGCGCGGCGCACGCGCCGAACGGCTGATCCCCTCGTTTCCGCCGCTCACTTTTCCGAACCACTACACCATCGTCACCGGCCTCTATCCGGCGCACCACGGCATTGTCGCGAACACGTTCCGCGATCCGGCGATGCAGAAGCGGTTCACGATGAGCGGCGCGACCGCGAAAGATCCGGCGTGGTGGCGCGGCGAGCCGCTATGGGTGACTGCGATCAACCAGGGCCGGCGCGCCGCCGCGATGTTCTGGCCTGGCACCGAAGCGCCGATCGACGGCGTGCGGCCGACGTTCTGGCGCCCGTACGACAAGCGGGTGTCATCGGCCGCGCGTGTCGATCAGGTCGTCGACTGGTTGTCGCTGCCGGAAGGCGAGCGGCCGTCGCTCATCACGGTGTACTTCGACGAGGTGGATACGGCGGGCCACGACTTCGGGATCGATTCGCCCGAGCTCGCCTCGGCAACCGCGCGTCTCGACGCGGCGCTCGGACAACTCGTCGCCGGGCTGGCGCGAATTGGTGTCGCCGATCGGACGACCGTCGTGGTGGTGTCGGACCACGGGATGACGCAGCTCTCGGAGAATCGCGTGATTCTGCTCGACGACGACATCGACGTCGACACGGTGGATGTGCTCGAGAGCGGCGGGTTCCTCGCCATCGAGCCGAAAGCCGGCGATGCGGCGGCGCTCGAGGCGCGCCTGCGCGGCAAGCATCCAGCGCTCGCGATCTACGGCCGCGACGAGCTGCCGCCGCGGCTGCACTACCGCGACAACCCGCGAATCGCGCCAATCATCGGCATCCCGTCGGAGGGGTGGACGGTGACGACGCGGAATCGACTCGGCGAGCGCCACGCCGCCACCCACGGGTTCGATCCGCGCGATCGATCGATGGGCGCATTGTTCGTCGCCGCCGGCCCGCACATTCGACCCGGCATCGTGCTCGCGCCGTTCGAGAACGTCGACGTCTACAACTTCCTCTGCAGCGTCCTCGAACTCAGGCCGGCAAAGAACGACGGCGAGGATCAACTGCGGCGTCAGTTGCTCCGACCGTGACGCCGACAGGTCGGGCAGGTCGGGCAGGTCGGGCAGGTCGGGCAGGTCAGGCGGGTCGAACGGCATCTTCGCTTCGGCGTACGCGTGAACCCAATCTGCTGATGCTATGTAAGCAGACGGGGTTTAAAAACGAGCTGAGAACGCGTGGCCGTCCGACCACCAGACCCGCGCGGCCTATCTGTCCTGCGGCGCACACGGTCTCAGGCGCCGCCGCTAATGGCCGTTCGACCCACCTGGCCCACTGTCCGACGGCGCGCACGATTGGATGCCTATCGCGGAGGCCGCAGCGTCAGCGTCGACTCCGCAGCGGCCTGCACCGCCGCGTCAGTGAACGGCAGCGCGATCGATTCGCCGGCTGCCCAGGCGCGGGCCTGGTCGGCGTAATGACCGCTCTCCGGCCACTCGGATTGTCCCGGCGCGTTGATCGCCGTCGAGCGATCCCAGTCGTGCGAATCGAACGCGATCGCGAACGGCTCGGCGCCGGCGCGGACCGGCGTCAGCGGCCCGATGTCGAAGCGCCGGCGCGCCGCCGGCGTGACGCTGAGAACGTGCGCGAAGATGACTGGCGCCGTCGACTCGCGTTCGCCGCGCAACAGGTCGGCGATCGCGTTCACGACCAGCGCCCGCGAATTCGATTCGCCGCGACGCAGGTCGCGCAGCAGCGACTCGACGCGCTCCGACGGCGCGCGGGCGAGGCGTGAGATCGCCGATTCAGGCAGCGCGCGGACCGGGCGTGTCCAGCCGCTCCATTCGTTCGTGCCGGTCCATCCCGGTGCGGGCACGTTTCCAGTCCATCCTCGCCGCGCCGGCACGACGCCGCCGATCAACTCGCCGCGATCGCCGGCGACGGCATCGTAGGTAACCTTCCGCGGCGGCATGCGCCAGGCCTCGACGGCGGCGCGGATATCGTCGGCCGAAGCCGCGCGATCGAGCGACAGGCCGGCGAAGTTCACCGCTGCGCCCGGCTCGACGCCGCTCCACCGCACGGTGAACGCGAGGTGGCGTTCGCGATCGACGGCGACGACGACACCGTGGCGGGTCCACTCGAGATCGAATACAAACGGCTCTGTGCGGCGGCGCATGCGCAGGGTTGATTTGGCGGTGGTCGTCGGCACCCACCGGCCTTGCTCTTCGACTTCGTGAGCGTTCGACGGGTTCACCCGCTCGACGAACACATCCTGAGTGTCGGCTTGCAGCGGATCGATCGTCCAGGCGAGGCGATCGTTGTGTCCCGACTCGACGCCAGGCAGCCACGGCACGGTCGCGCCGATCACGTTCCAGCCGGGCGCGTTGAGGTGGACGAGATACCGCCGCGACGGCACGCTGAACGGCCGCGCGTTGAGCGGGATGTCGCCGGGCGTCCGCACCGTCCCGGTATCGGCGACGGTTTTCGCGAGCGCAAGAAAGAACGGTGGCGCACCGACGGCACGAATCGCGTCGCCGACGGCCGCGTTGACGACGCTCGGCTCGAGCCCGCGCGGCATCGCGGCGATCGGCTCACCCGGCAGAAGCGCGGCCGCGCGGGCCGCGCCGAGCGCGTCGACGATGCGCGCCCGCAGCACCTCTTCGCTCGCGTCGGCGCTGGCGGTGAAGGCGTCGGTGCGGTTCAACAAATCGGCCGGAACCCAGAGCTCCGGCGTCCAGCCGGCCAGCGCGAAGGCTTGCGGCAGCTGCGCGCGCAGCCGTGCGAGCGACGTGTTGACGCCGCGCACGAACGCGCCGGCGATGGCTTCGGCCTCGGGACCATACAACGAGAATTCGGCCGCCGGCTCGACCCGCGCCTGCATCCGCCGCGTCATTGCATCGCGCTCGGCGAAATTCGGGCCGAGCACTTCGGCGAGGCGACCCTGGACGGAGCGGCGCCACAGGTCCATCTGGAACAGTCGGTCCTGCGCCTGGACGAAGCCTTGTGCGAAAAACAGATCGTCGCGGTTCTGAGCGTAGATGTGCGGGACGCCGTGCCGATCGCGGACGACGCGCACCGGCGCGCTAAGGCCGTAGACGGCAATCGTGCCCGACAGCTGCGGCGCCGTCGCCGCAGTCGGCGGCGGCTCGCTGCGGCGGCAGCCATGCACCGCGCACAGCGCGAAGAAAGCGATCGCGGCGGAGACTCGACGCACAGACTGACAGCCTAAACGTTTTCGCTTCTACAGCGTCTTCGACGTCGGGTCACCCTCTCAGGGCGGCCCGTGCGGGCTGAATGCCCCGCACCTACGGCGCGTCGATGCTGAAAGCGCTCTAGACTGATGGGATGAGCATCAAGAACGGTCTGCTCGCCGACTTCGATCACGAGATGGCCACGACGCGCCGCCTGCTCGAGCGGTTGCCCGACGATCGTCTGGGCTTCAAGCCGCACCCGCGCTCGATGACGCTCGGCGGACTCGCCACGCACCTGAGCAACATCCCGCATTGGGGCGGCACGATTCTCAACGAGCGCTCGTTCGATCTCGCGAGCGCGCCGCCGCCGCTCGCCGAGAAGACCTCGCGCGCCGAGATTCTCGCGTCGTTCGACGAGGTCTGCCGCCAGACCCGCGCGGCGATGGACAAGACCGACGCCGAGTACGAGTCAGCGTGGACGCTGCAGCGCGGCGGCCAGCAGGTATTCTCGGTGCCGCGCGTCGCGGCGTTCCGCAGCTTCGTGCTGCATCACGTGATTCACCACCGCGGCCAGTTGAGTCTCTACTTGCGCCTGAACGACGTGCCGGTGCCGGCGATCTACGGGCCGTCGGCCGACGAAGGCGCGTAAGGCGGCGCCTGAGATCACTGCGCCGTAGGACAGATGGGCCGGGCAGGCCTGGCGGGTCGAACGGCCACGCAGGCGGCGCTGCGAATCGCGCGCGCCGCAGGACAGATGGGCCTGGCAGGCCTGGCGGGTCGAACGGCCACGCAGGCGGCGCCTGATCTCGCGCGCCGCGGGTCGGGCAGGTCGGGCAGGTCGGCATGTTAGTTTCGAAGCTCGGGTAAACCGAATCTGCTCGCATCGTGTGAGCAGCTGGGGTTACCCAAATCTCGAGACGCGTGGCCGGCCGACCCGCCAGGCCCGCCTGACCCGCCCGACCTGCCCGGCCCGCCTAGCGGCCAGCGGTGACGCCGGCGCGAGCCGGCGTCAGCGGCATCCGCTCCTCTGTGACGGACTCCACTTTCTCGCGCGTGTAGAAGATTGGGAAGTACTTGCCGCGCGACCAGATCTCGAAGAGATCGCGGTAGTGCGGGCTCGACGGATCGCCGGACTGGCCGGGATTGTTCAAGCCGAGCGAATTGTCCCAGTTCTCCGTGTCGGCAATGATCTTCAGCGAGCCGCCCGAGGTCTGGTTGTCGGCGTTGCCGGTGGCGCTGACGGTGAAGCTGTCGCCGCCGCGCGGATAGGGACCGACGTCGAGGCGCGCACGGACGTCGGCCGACGCGATCTCGGCGAGCGGGTGGCGTATCAGCGCGTGGTGATACTGATTCTGTCCCCACTTCCATCCGGCCATGTCGGCGCCGAGCTTCTTCGTCAACTCGGCAACCGCCTCGCTCAGGCTGCGCGCGACGAGCTCGTCCCGCCCCTTCACTGGATCGGCGCCGAAGCGGCCGTCGGGCGCATTCAGCCAGTCGATCACCCGCTTCATGTTCGGCTGCCCGATGAACGACTGCGCCTCTTTCGGGACGAGCAGGTTCCTCACGTTCGCCGTCAGCCGCCGCTGCCACATCTCGTAGATGCCGGCCGGCACCGAGTCGGCGTCGACGCTGAAGTTCCAGGCGAGCAACGCGTCACGCGCCTTGACCGCGTCGGCCGGCAGCGTCAGCTCGCGCAGCAGCGGCACGAGCGCACGCGCCGGCAGCGAGACGTTGTCGTTCTGCAGCCGCATCATGCCGGCCACCGTGTGCAGCGTGCCCGACCCGAGGACCTCGCTGATGCGCGACACGCGGTACGGATCGGCGCCGGTGTAGTGCAGCGCTTCCTTGTACTGGTAATCGGGCGGGAACAGGTAGTTGTTCGCCGTGGCGAAATATCCCTTCGCCGGATCGACCACGTGCGGGAGCGCGTTGATCGGCAGATAGCCGTTCCACTCGTAGCGGCCGTCGCCCGGCACCGGCACGAGCCCCGACCAGTTCGGGCGGAGCGGCGTGATCGCGACCGCCTGGTAGCCAATGTGTCCCTGCCGGTCGGCCCACACCATGTTCTCCGACGGGATCCGGCTGTACTTGCACGCCTCGACGAACTCTTCCCACGATTTCGCCTGATCCATCCGCAGGCTGGCGAGATACGGCGCCGCCCCCTGCTCCATCCACGCCGCGCGCAGCGCGTAGGCCTTGTGATGGGCGGTGTCTTCGGAAAGCACCGGGCCGTGGCGCGTGAACTTCAGGTCGACGCTCACCGGCGATTCACCTTTGACCGGGATCGTGTCCTTGACGATGCGCATGTCCTCCCACGAGCCGCGATACTTGTACTGATTCGGGTTCGCCGGGTTGGTGTCGTAGACGTAGAGATCCTCGGTGTCCGAACCGAAGATCGTCAGGCCCCAGGCGCCGTACTCGTTGTGGCCGATTGATATGCCGGGCAGCACCGGTTCGCCGCCGCCGATCACGTTCCACCCCGGCGCCACCAGGTGCACCCAGTAGCGCAGCGACGGCGCGCTCTGCGTGCGGTGTGGATCGTTCATCATCATCGGGTAACCGCTCTGCGTCAGCTTCCCGCTCACCACCCAGTTGTTGCTGCCGATGTCCTGGACCCGCTCGCTCAATTCGAGCGCCGACGGCCCCTGATTCTGCGGCGCGCTGCCGAAGACGATCGGCCGGCGGAACGCGTTGTAGAGATCGAGAACCGACGAATTGAGCAGCGACAGATCGATCGCCGGATCGGGCGTGATGTCCGGATCGCCGCCCTGGAAGTACTCCAGGTCTTTGACCTTCGCCGCGCCGAGCAGCCGGACCGCCTGCGCCATGTTCAGTTCCTCGCCGATGTTGGCGAGCAGCCCGTTATGGCGCGAGATCACCACCTCGGGCGTCCACGGCGCCGGCGTGATGCCGAGAATCTGGAATTCGACCGGCAGCGACGCGGGATTGCGCCGCGCCTCGGCGATGTAGGCGTTCACCCCTTCGACGTAGGCGGTGATGATCGCTTCGCCGTGCGGGTGGTACCAGTTCAACTCCGCCTTGAGATCGCCTCGGAACATGTGCAGCCGCGTGCCGATGTCGCGCTTCAGTTCCTTCCGGCCGAGGATCTCGGCAACGGTGCCGGTCGCCTGCCGCCGCCATAGTTCGAACTGGAACAGGCGATCGCGGGCTGCCGTATACCCCTGCGTGAAGAACAGATCGTGCTCGTTTTTCGCGTAGATGTGATGCACACCCCAGCGATCGCGCAGCACATCGACCGGATCGCGCAGGCCATCGACGGCGAGTGGCTTGCGGTCGTCGAGGGATACGCCGCCGGGCGCGGCGCCGATGGCGCGGACGAGGCCGGCCAGCGCCGCGACAACGGCGAAGGCGAGTGGTGTTCGCATGCGGGTTTTTCGCATGCCGCGGATGCTAGCACAGGGCTATAATCAGGCCCCCCATTTCCAGCTGGAGCAGCTATGCGGATCCGCTTCTGCGCGGCGCTCGTCGTCAGTCTGATCGTGTCGGGCGCGGCCGCGCCGCTGGCGCAGAAAGCGCCGGCCGGGGCGCCGAAAAAGAATCCGCTGCTCAAGCTCGCCGAACCGTGGCCGACCGACGAGGTCCTGCAGGCGGCGCGGGTCGTCGCCGATTCGCGCCGCCTGTTCCGCGAGATCGAGCCGCTCGCCTTCACGCTCACCGCCGACTTCACGGCCGTCAACGGCGAGCGCGCTCCCGAGAACAAGAAGCTGTTCCCGGCCGTGCTCACCGTCGACGAAGCGAAGGGTCCGCAGGAGATCGCGGTAAAGATCGGCTCACGCGGTCATTTCCGGCTGATGCGGCGCAACTGCGACTTCGTCCCGATCCGGATGGAGTTCCCGCGCGACGGCGGCGCTGCCGGCACCATCTTCGACGGCCAGACGTCGCTGAAGCTCGGCACCCACTGCCGGAGCGATCGTGAGTACGACAACTACACCCTGCGCGAGTACCTGACCTACCGGCTGTTCAACATGGTGACGCCGCTGTCGTTCCGGGCGCGGCTGGCGCGGGCCACCTACGTCGACGCGAAAACGAAAAAAACGATCGCCAGCCGCTACGCGATCTTCATCGAGCACGAGAACGACGTCGCCCGCCGCTTCGGCGGCCGCATCGTCGAGCTGCAGCGCATCCTCTTCGACGACCTCGACGCGCCGACGCTCAACCGGATGATGCTGTTCGAGTACATGATCGGCAACACCGACTTCTCGATCTGGGCGCTGCACAACGTCCGCCTGGTCCAGGACCGCAACCGCAAGCTGTATCCGGTTCCCTACGACTTCGATCTGTCGGGCCTGGTGCACGCGCCGTACGCCGTCCCTGATCCACGCATCGGCATCCGCAGCGTGCTCGATCGCCTGTACCGCGGTCCGTGCCGGACCGCCGACGACTTCGAGGCGGCGGCGGAATCGTTCCGCGCGCGCCGCGACGACATGATGACGCTGCTCGACTCGATGCGCGATCTGCAGCCGCTGGCGCGCGGCGAGGCAAAAAGCTACCTGGAGGGATTCTTCAGATCGATCGAACGGCCGGAAGGCATCCGCCGCCAGTTGATCAGCGGCTGCAAGCCACAACCGACAATGTAGGGGCTTGGGGCTTGGGGCTTGGGGCTTGGGCATGTTCTCAGCTAGCCCCGAGCCCCGAGCCCCTTCTCAGCTCAGCGCTGCGGCTGCGAAGGGGTCGCAGCGGGCGGATCCACGACGGTCGAGAAGAAGCCGATCATCATCTCTTCCCAGGTCTGATCTCCCCAGCGCACATCCTTCGACGGATCCGGGTTGAACTTGTTGTTCGGCGAGTTGTCGTAGTGGGCGATCACTTCGACTTCGGTGCCTTTGGGCAGCACTTTCGGCGCCGCCAGCTCGTAGGTGATCTGCCAGTTGAAGTCGTACTTCGGCACGTTCAGCAGCGTCTCGGTGGTGCCGTCAGGATAGTGCGCGATGTACTTCATGTCCTTGCCGCGGACATGCATGTGCGGCGTGTAGGTCGTGACCACCGTGTCGCGCTGGATCTTCGTGACCCCCTTCACTTCGGCATTGCCGTCGTAGGCCGGGATGACGAAGCGCGGCTGCAGCACCATCCCGCCGGCGGCGAGCTTCTTCGGCGCCTCCTTCGCGTAGATGATGCCGACGCGCGTCCGATCGCTCGCTTCCTTGCCGTTGGTGGTGTAGTGCATCTGCAGCACGATGTCGTGGTTGCCGCGGAGCAGGCGGGCGACCCCGTCGGGATAGCGGATGCCCGGCTTGTTCGGCGTGGTGCCGCCGATGTTGGTCGGCCCGAGGACGCCGCCGGGGCTGAGCGGATTGCCGGCCGGTTGCGTGAACGCGATCACGTGGTGGACCTGCGCCGCGGCGCCGGGACGGATCTCGATCGCCTGGATCCACTTGTCGTCGGTGAGGTGCGTCGGGACGCGAATGTACTGGTACTCGATCGCGCCAGTCGCGGGAATCTTGAAGTCCTCTTCCATCGTGAACACGGCGTCGGGTTTGCCGATCGTCCAGCCGTCGGCAAACTCCGGCCTGACCGGCAGATCCTTGTCGTCGCCGCGCGGCGCGCCGCCGTCGACCCACGCCGCGATCGTGTCGATCTCGGCCTGCGTCAGCGACGGATCGTTCTTGAACAGCCCGTGCGGCGCATCGCTGCCCCACGGCGGCATGGCGCGCGCGACCACGCGCTGCTTGATCGACCGCGCCCAGGGGCGCGCATCCTCGTAGGTCATCAACGACATCGGCGCGAACATCGTCGGGCGATGGCACTCGACGCAGGCTTTGTAAAAGATCGGCGCGACGTCTTTGGCGAAGGTCGGGGCCCCGTCGGCGGCGCGCGCCGGCGTGGCCGCAAATACACTGACGGCGGCAAGGACGGCGGAAATCGTCGCTGAGCGCATGAACACTCCTTGAGCTGGAGCGTTCAGTGTAGCAGAGGGTCGGGCGGGTCTGGCAGGTCTGGCAGGTCGGGCAGGTCGGGCAGGTCGGGCAGGTCGGGCAGGTCGGGCGGGTCGGACGGCCACTTTACTCGAGGATCTTGGGTTAACCCGATCGGGTTAACCCAATAGCTCGCGAATCACCGGTTTTCCGACCTGCCCCACCTGCCCGACCCGCTAGACCCGCTAGACCCGCTAGACCCGCCCGACCTATCGGACCGTCGGGTACTTGATCCCGAGTTGCTCCAAGTAGTTCTTGTACTTCGTCGCGTCGTAGTAGTACTTCTTCATCTCCGGCCGGTATTTGGCCATGGTCTGCGCGTTCAGCCAGATCGCGGGCTTGTCCTCGGGCCGGATCAGCGGGATGTACTTCGTGTTCTTCGTCTGCACGTTGCGGAAGTAGTCCCACGCCTGCGTCACCAGCTCGGGCTTCATCAGGAAATCAATCACGGTGAGCGCGACCACTTTCGCGCCGGCCTGGATGCCCTTGTGCGCGATCGGCGTCGCCATCGAGATCGCGTTCGCCCAGTTGTGGCCCGGACCGGCGGCCATGTTCGATGGATACCGCAGCGTCACCGTCGGCACGTTCCACGAGATGTCGCCGATGTCGTCCGAGCCGCCGCCGCGTTTCTCTTCGTCCGGGATCACCTCGCGGCCGCGCAGCGGCTGCAGCTTGGTGGCCATGCCGACCTCCGGCACCTTGAGCTCGTGCTGCAGCGACTTCGCGAGCGTCTGATCGGCCTCGCTCCACTGCGGCAGGCCGACCTTCTCGATGTTGGCGTGCATCACTTCGGCGATCGTCTTGTTGAAGTGGCCCGGCCAGGCCGAACCGAGCACGCGCGTCGACAACTCGGTGTCGGTCATCAAGGTCGCCGCCTTTGCCATCTTGTCGCCGATTTCCCACAGCTCCTTGATGTGCGCGTAGTCGGTCTCGCGGAAGTAGTACCAGACGGTGGCGTTCGGCGGCACCACGTTCGGCTGATCGCCGCCGTTGGTGATCACCGAGTGCGACCGCTGCTGCGTGCGGAGATGCTCGCGGCGGAAATTCCAGCCGACGTCCATCAGCTCCACCGCGTCGAGCGCGGAGCGGCCGCGCCACGGCGCGCTGGCGGCGTGCGCGCTCTCACCCTTGAAGCTGTACTCGACCGAGACGAGACCGTTCTGGTTGCCGGAATCGCCCCAGCTGACGCCAAGGTTGTCGCCGACGTGGGCGAAGATCGAGATGTCGACGTCCTTGAACAGCCCGGCGCGCACGTAGTACGCCTTGGTGCCGACGAGTTCCTCGGCAATCCCCGGCCATAGCATCAGCGTGCCCTGCAGATGCTGCTGCTCCATCACCTTCTTGACGGCGAGCGCCGCCGCGATCTGCAGCGGCATCCCCGAGTTGTGTCCCTCGCCGTGCCCCGGCGCGCCTTCGATGATCGGGTCGTGATACGCGACACCCGGCTTCTGCGACGCCTGCGGAATGCAGTCGACGTCCGAGCCGAGGGCGATCACCGGCTTGCCGTTGCCCCAGCGCGCGGTCCACGCCGTGGGGATGCCGGCGACGCCCTCCTGGACGGTGAAGCCGTTCTGCCGCAGGATCCCGGTCAGGAACTTCGTCGTCTCGAACTCCTGGAAGCCGAGCTCGCCGAAGCTGAAGACCGAGTCGTTCCACTTCTGGATGTTTTCCTGCATCGCGTCGACCTCGAGGCCGACGTTCTGCTTGTACTGCTGCGCCTGCGGCGTGTCGGCCCCCGTGGCCACCGGTCCGGTGCTCGTCGGCTCCGGCGCCGGCTGACGCCGCTGCGCGCCGACTGTGGCGGTCGCAAGTACGGCGAAGACAATCCACGCGGTTCGATTGATGTGCATCGGTCTTCCCTGATCTCGCGTTAACGTTCCGCTGCCGACTGGCGCTCGCCTGAAAGGCTCGCGCTCCGGCGATAACCTCGACGCATCCGACCTGCCAGACCCGCCTGACCTGCCCGACCCGCCCGGCCTACTGCTGCGCTGACGGTTTCGCCGGTTTCTCGGTGGTCGGGTACTTGATCCCGAGCTGCTCGAGATAGTTCTTGTACTTCGTCGGGTCGTAGTAGTACTTGCGCATCTCCGGGCGGTACTTCTCCATCCGCTCCTTGTTCAACCAGATCGCCGGCTGATCCTGCGGACGGATGAGCGGCACGTACTTCTTGTCCTTGGTTTGCACGTTGCGGAAGTAGTCCCACGCCTGCGTGACCAGCTCCGGCCGCGTCATCAGGTCAAGGACAGTAAGCGCCATCACCTTGGCGCCGTACTGAATTCCCTTGTGGGCGATCGGCGTCGCCATCGAGATCGCGTTGGCCCAGTTGTGTCCCGGACCGGCCTGGATGTTCGACGGGTAGTTGAGCGTCACCGTCGGCACGTTCCACGAGATGTCGCCGATGTCGTCGGAGCCGCCGCCGCGCTTCTCCTCGTCCGGGATCGTCTCGCGGCCGCGCATCGGCTGCAGCTTCGTCACCAGCCCGGTCTCCGGCACTTTCATCTCGCGCTGCACCGCTTTGGCCAGCGCCTGGTCGGCCTCGCTCCACTGCGGCAACCCGACCTTCTCGATGTTGGCGTACATCGTCTCCGCCACCGTCTTGTTGAAGTGGCCGGGCCATGCCGAGCCGAGCACGCGCATCGACGACATCTCGGTGTCGGTCATCATCGCGGCGGCTTTCGCCATGTTGTTGCCGATGTCCCAGAGCTTCTTGATCTCCTCGTAGCTGGTCTCGCGGAAGTAGTACCAGACGGTGGCGTTCGGCGGCACGACGTTCGGCTGATCGCCGCCGTTGGGGATCACGTAGTGCGAGCGCTGCGAGAGGCGCAGGTGTTCGCGGCGGAAGTTCCAGCCGATGTCCATCAGCTCGACGGCGTCGAGCGCGGAGCGGCCGCGCCACGGCGCGCCGGCGGCGTGCGCGCTCTCGCCCTTGAAGTTGTATTCCACCGAGACCATGCCGTTGCCGCCGGTGTCGCCCCAGCCGACGTTCATCTGCGCGCCGACGTGGGCGAAGATGCAGATGTCGACGTCCTTGAAGAGGCCGGCGCGCACGTAGTACGCCTTGGTGCCGAGCAGTTCCTCGGCGACGCCGGGCCACAGCATCAACGTGCCCTGAAGATGCTGCTGCTCCATGATTTTCTTGACGGCGAGCGCCGCGGTGATCTGCAGCGGCATGCCCGAGTTGTGCCCTTCGCCGTGTCCAGGCGCGCCCTCGATGATCGGCTCGTGCCACGCCACGCCCGGCTTCTGCGACGCCTGCGGGATATCGTCGATGTCGGAGCCGAGCGCGATCACCGGCTTGCCCGATCCCCAGCGCGCGGTGAAGGCGGTCGGAATCCCGGCGACGCCCTCCTGCACGGTGAAGCCGTTCTGGCGCAGGATGCCGGACAGATACTTCGAGGTCTCGACTTCCTGGAAGCCCGGCTCAGCGAAGCTGAACACGGTGTCGTTCATCTTCTGGATGTTTTCCTGCATGCCGTCGACCTCGAGGCCGACGTCGCGCTTCATCTGATCGAGCTTGGGATTTGCAGGCGGCGGTGGTGCAGTGGACTGCGGCGCCGGTTGGGATTGAGCCGTCAACGACACGGTGATCGCCGCGAGCAGCGCGATCAGCGACAGCCGGGACATACGCATGAAACCTCCAGAAGGGACTCGGAGCTGGGGGCTAGGGGCTAGCTGTCTTGGCCAGACCGAGTCGCGCACATTCTAACGCGCACGTGGTTTCGATTCAGCTAGCCCCAAGCCCCCCGCCCCAACGTGCGACAGCTATCATCGACAGCATGGACCTGTTCGAGCCGCGCGCCGCGCTGCGCGACGGACACCGGATGACGCTATACAGCTGGGGCAACCCGCGGTACTTCCCGCTGCTGCCGGCGCCGTCGCGGCGCTACTTCGACGTCGCCCGCGGCGCGCGTGTTGTCGCCGATTGTCACTGGCAGGCCGAGCGGTGGAGCTGCCCGACGCTGATCGCGCTCCACGGCCTGAACGGCTCGAGCGACGCGCACTACATGCGCGGCATCGCCGCCAAGGCCTTCGCCCGCGGCATGAACGTCGTCCGACTCAATCAGCGCAACTGTGGGGACACCGAGCACCTGTCGGAGGGGCTGTTCCACTCGGGCCTGACCGCCGACGCCGCGCACGTCGTCCACGAGCTGACGACCGTCGACGGGCTCGACGCCATCGCCGTGTCCGGCTATTCACTCGGCGGCAACCTCGCGCTGAAGCTCGCCGGCGAGTACGGGCCGAATCCTCCGGCGTCGCTGATCGCGGTCGCCGCGGTGTCGCCGATCATCGAGATCAGCGAGTGCACCCGCGCGCTCGAGCGTAAAGAGAACTGGCTGTACGAATGGAACTTCGTCCGCGACCTCAAGCGCCGGATGCGCCGGAAGGAGCAGTGCCGTCCCGGACGGTTCGATTTGAGCCGGCTCGACACGATCAAAACCGTTCGCCAGTTCGACGAGGTTTACACCGCGCCGTACTTCGGCTTCCGCGACGCCGAGGACTACTACCATCGCGCCAGCGCGATGCGCGTGATCGATCGAATCACCGTGCCGGCCCTTATCATTACCGCGGAAGACGATCCGTTCGTCCCGTCACAGCCGTTCCGCGACGCCACCGTCACCGGCAACCCGCATATCGATCTGCGGCTCTGCGAACACGGCGGACATTGCGGCTTCGTTGGCGCGCGCGCTGCCCAGGATGATGGCTACTGGGCCGAGAATCAGATTGTCGACTTCGTTACGCGCGAAGCCGAAGCCGCAGCCTCAAGCCCCAAGCCACAAGCCTGAGCCTGAGCCTCACGCCAGAGTTACCGCCATCAGGCTTGAGGCTTGAGGCTTGAGGCTTGAGGCTTGCGGCGGCGTGAGGCTTGAGGCTTGAGGCTTGAGGCTGTCGTGTTACCGGCGCCGGCCGCTGCCCAAGATCGATCCGAGCGTCCCTCGCAGAATTGCGCGGCCGATTCCCGACCCGACCGATCGCGCGGCGCTCTTTCCTGCCGCCTCGATTGCGCCCTGGTAATGTCCGCCGCGCGGTCCCGTATGGCCGAAGAGAAAATCCGACAGCGCGCCTGTCAGGCCGCTGTCCTCGCCGGATCCTCCCGCCGGCGGCTGCGGCGGCTGCGGCTGCGTCCACGGCTCCGACTGTCGCGACGGTGACGGTGACGCGCCGACGCGAGGCTCGGCCTTCTGCTTGCGCGGGCCGGGCAGCGGCGCCGGTTCGGCGGCGGGATCGTCGGTCGTTGCCGCCCCGGTTGCCGCCGGCGGCGCGCCCGCGTCAGCGGTTCGCGTCGCGGTCCGGTTCGTGAGTCGCTCGTAGGCCGATTCCCGATCGACGGCATGTTCGTATTCGCCGTAGAACGGCTTGTTGATCTCGTGCGTCGCAGCCCGTTCGGCGTCGGTGATCGGTCCAATGCGCGAAGCCGGCGGAAATATCCATGCCCGCTCGGTGATCGTCGGGCTGCCGTGCTCGTCGAGGACGGAGACCAGCGCCTCGCCGACCGCGAGCTCGCTGATCGCGCGCGCCGTGTCGATGGCCGGATTTGGCCGCAGCGTGTCAGCGGCGACCTTTACCGCCTTCTGATCGCGCGGCGTGAAGGCGCGCAGCGCGTGCTGGACGCGGTTGCCGAGTTGACCGAGCACCGTCTCGGGCACGTCCGCCGGGTTCTGCGTGACGAAGTACACGCCGACACCCTTCGACCGAATCAACCGCACGACCTGCTCGATCTTCTCGACCAGCGCATCCGGCGCATCGTCGAACAGCAGGTGCGCTTCGTCGAAGAAGAACACCAGCGTCGGCTTGTCGGGATCGCCGATCTCGGGAAGCTGCTCGAATAGTTCGGACAGCAGCCAGAGAAGGAAGGTTGCGTAAACCTTGGGCGCGCGAATCAGCTCCTGGGCCGACAGCACGTGCACCATGCCGCGGCCTTTCGCGTCGGTCTGCAGCAGGTCGTCGACGTTGAGCATCGGCTCGCCGAAGAAGGCGTCGCCGCCCTGCTGCTCCACTTCGAGCAGCGATCGCTGGATCGCGCCGATCGACGCCGCCGAGATGTTGCCGTAGGAGGTGCGGTACTGCTTCGCGTTGTCGCCGACGTACTGCAGCATCGCGCGCAGGTCCTTGAGGTCGAGCAGCGCCAGGCCCTGGTCGTCGGCGATCTTGAACACCAGCGCGAGCACGCCCTGCTGCGTCGGATTGAGGTTGAACAGGCGTCCGAGCAGCAGCGGCCCCATGTCGGAAATCGTCGCCCGCAGGGGAAAGCCGCACTTGCCGAAGACGTCCCAGAAGACGACCGGGTTGGCCGCCCACGCCGGCGCCTCGATGCCGGTACGCTGCAGCCGCTCCAGCATCTTCGCGGACGGCGATCCGGCGGCGGCGACACCCGACAGGTCGCCCTTGACGTCGGCGACGAAGACCGGAACGCCGATACTCGAGAAGTGATCCGTCAGCATCTGCAGCGAGACGGTCTTGCCTGTACCGGTGGCGCCGGTGATCAACCCGTGTCGGTTGGCGAGCGCCGGCCGGAACAGCACCTCGTCGCCGCTGGCAGTCTTCGCAATCGGGAAAGGTTTGCTCATATAGGTGTCAACACACAGCAAGCGCGGCCGCACGGCTCAGCGCATCAATCGAATCGACGCGGCGAGCGCGAGCTGGCGCTGCCGCTGAAAGTTCGCATTCGTCGCGAACGCCGCGACGTCGAACGCCACGCGACGATTGACGCCGACGCCGACGCCGCCGGTTGGATTCCACGCGCCGAACGAGTAACTCAGTCCACCGCGCACGTCGACGCGCGGCAGCACGCGCCGTTCGAGGCCGGCATGCGCGAGCGTGCCGGCGACGCCATGGCCGACCTCGCCGACCGCCATCCATCCGTCAGCACGATACGCGAGATTGCCGCGGACGTCGATCGGCAGGGAGACCTCGACATCCGCGTGCGGCGCCGCGACGCCCGGCGCGCCGAGAAGGCCGCCGCTCAACAGCGCGCCCTGGCCGATCGCCCGCTGGCTCACGTCTGTCCAGCGAATCCGATTGGCGATTCCGTTCACGCCCGCGCCGACTTCCCAGCGGCCAACCACGACCCCCACCCCGACATCGACGGCCATGCCACGGCCGCCGCTCGATGACACGCGGTCGATGTCGACGGCGGCGGGACCGACGCGAATCGCGAGCGTGTCGTCCAGGTATCCAAAGCCGATCAGATAGTTGTAGTTCACCGCGACGTACCAGCCGTCCCGGCTCGTCGCCGCGTCCGCGGCCCAGCTGAAATGGCCGCGGTATCCGCCGGTGACGGCGAGGGCGACCTGCTCCTCCGCACGCGTGCTGATGATCGTGCCCGGCCCGGCCGGGAAGTCGACCGGGGTGCCACCAATGAACGCGAGCACACTCGGATCGAGATCGGCACTGCCGCGCACCGTCACGTACGGACCGGCGCCAACGTAGATGCCGTTGAACCGCCCGGCACGCGCGCCCCGCAGCGGGATCGTCGTGCCCCAGCTCGGCGCGACGATGCCGCCGAGGTCGAGGCGCGGCGACAGTGAAGCGCCGCCATTCGCCGGGTCGGCATAGAAGCGCGCCGTCGCAATCGTCGTCGCAAAGGCGCCGTCGCCAAGGTCGTCGTCGCGGCCGACGATGAAGTGGATTGGGCTGGCGGCGTGTTCGACCGCGCGCACGGGATCGAATCGCGTCGAGTCGGGATCGTAGATCTCGAGATCGGGCAGCACCTGCAGCAGCCCGAACGGCAGCACGATCGAGCGGTAGCCGGCGCCGTGTTCGATCATCCCCGACGCGATCGTGCCGCTGCCGCTGACGCCGCCGAGCCCGATCGTTCGGGCATCGAAGTCCCAGTTCTGCGCGCCTGCGGCGCGCGCAAAGAGCGCAAAGAAGGCAAGGAGCGCAACGACCGTCGTTGCGATCTTCGCGAGCTCAGCGGTCTTCCGCTTCATCCGGCGGCGGGGATCCCGAGATGCTGCATCAGCAGCTTCGCGAACTCAGGGCCTTTGCCTTCTTCCTCGTGCTTGAAATACACGTAGGTGTCACGGCACTGCGCCGTCTCGACGGCGATCGTTCCGGCCCATCGCTTGATGTCGTCCGCGGTGTAGCCTTCGTCGCGGAGCCTGAAGTACGCGTAGTCGGCGGTGACGCGCACCGGCGTCGACAACTTCTCGCTGTCGGCGACGCACAGCGCGAGGTTCTTCGCAGCCAGTCGCGCATAGACGTCGTCGTCGAGCCACGACGGATGGCGGAACTCGAACGCGCCGCATACCTTCGGCGGCAGGTCGGCGAGAAAAGAATCGAACAGCGCGAGATCCTTTTTGAGGTTGGGCGGCAGTTGAAAGAGCAGCGCGCCGAGCTTGTCGCCGAGCGTGCCGGCAACCTGGCAGAAGCCGGCCACCAGCTCGCCGACCTGCTTCAGCCGGTTGTCGTGAGTGATGCGGCGCGGCGCCTTGAGCGTGAGCTTGTACGGCGACGGCGTCTGCGCCGCCCAGCCGGCGACGAGCTTGTCGTTCGGCATCCGGTAGAACGTGTAGTTGATCTCGACCGTCGGAAACCGTGCGGCGTAGTACGGGAGCATCTTCGCCGCCGCCAGATCGCTCGGATAGAAACTGCCCTTCCACTCCGGGTAGTTGTAGCCGGAGGTGCCAACCCAGATCATTCCGTTAACTGTAAACTAAGACATGCGCTCTCATCTCGTTTTCTCCCTGTCGATCGTGATCGCCGCGAGCGCCTGCAGCCGTGCGCGATCTGATCAGCACGCTTATCCAGTGCACGGCCAGGTGCAGTCGATCGATGCGCCGCGCAAGCTGGTCACGCTCAAGCACGACGAGATCAAAGGCTTCATGCCGGCGATGACGATGCCGTATGAAGTCGCCGATCCGAAGGTACTGACAACGCTCGCGCCGGGCGACGTCGTCGACTCCACGCTGGTCGTGTTTTCGAACGGCGCGCACCTCACCGACGTCAAGAAGGTGGGGACGGCGCCGCTCGATGCGCCGCCGCCCGAGGCGCCGGCGCCGAGCGCGTCGTCCGGCTTCGAGCTGATCAAGCCCGGCGCCGAGGTCCCCGATGCTCACTTCGTCGACCAGGACGGCAAGAAGCGAACCTTCGCCAGCTTCAAGGGCGCGCCAGTGGTGATGACCTTCATCTACACGAAGTGTCCGCTGCCGACTTTCTGCCCGCTGATGGACCGGCACTTCGCGGCGATGCAGACGACGCTGAAAAGCGATCCGGCCTTGAAGGCGGTTCATCTCGTGACGGTCAGCTTCGACCCGAGCGTCGACACGCCGCCGGTGCTGAAGAAACACGCGAGGGAACTGAACGCCGACCTGACGCGGTGGACCTTCCTCACCGGCGATCGCGACGAGATCGATCAGTTCGCCGCGCGCTTCGGCGTCTCGGTGTCCAGGGCGATGAACGACCCGCGCGACATCACCCACAACCTCCGCACGGTGATCATCAAGCCGGACGGAACGCTGGCGAAGGTCTACACCGGCAACGAGTGGTCGCCCGACGCCGTGCTCGCCGACCTTCGTGCGCTCGCGGCCGGGGATTAGGGATTGGGGATTAGGGATTGGGGGGATTGGTGGATGGGACTGGGCGAATGGTGACGAATCGGCACCATTCACCAGTCCCCCCAATCCCCAATCCCCAATCCCCAACCCCCGTTCGCGCCCAGTTCACGCCGCGCGAACGCCGGATTATCGCGAAGCTCAGGACGCCGGCGGCGGTCCAGCACTACCTGAACGAGCTGCCCTACAACCAGGAACCGGGAGGACGCGCGACGCTGCGCTCGTTTCGCGGCGTCGTCCGCACCGGGTGCGCGCACTGCCTGGAAGCGGCGCTGTTCGCGACGGTCGTGCTCGAGCAGCACGGCTATCCGCCGCTGCTCCTGAGCTTCGAGTCGATCGACGAGCTCGATCACGTCGTCTTTCTCTACCGCCGGCATGGCCGCTGGGGATCGATCGCGCGGTCGCGCGATCCGGGACTGCACGGCCGCCGCCCGGTCTTTGCGACGCCGCGTGCGCTCGCGCTCAGTTATTTCGATCCGTACATCGATTTCACCGGGCGGCTCACCGGGTATGCGGTCGTCGATCTCGCGCAGGTGATGGGGACCTACGACTGGCGACTCTCGCCGGGCAACGTCTGGAAAGTGGAGCGCGTGCTGCTCGACTACCCGCATCGCCGGATCCAGTCGTCGGACGCACGTGTCGACGCGCTGCGCCAGCGCTATCGCGCCTACCGCGCCGCGCATGACGGTCGCAAGCCGATCTTCTACCGCCGCCGCGACCGCTGGATGCCGTTGCCGAACGAATTCTGTGAGCGAGAGACCGCGGACACGGCCAGGCAGGCAAAACCGCTGCGCAGAGAATTGTCAACGAGGGTTGATAGTTACGAACGCCTTCGCTAGGCTGGCGCTGCCCACGTGACCGCGGCCTTCTTCATCACCATCCTGATTGCCGGCATCTTCGTCGTCGACTTCATCGTTCGCTGGTGGCGGGAGAACGAGTGGCGGCGCCGCTGGCGCCACAAGGACGAGGACTGACCTCGACTCAATCCAGATCAAAATCGCGCATCGGCTTGGTGACCGGTTCCTGCTTCGCCTGCCGCAGCGCTTCCTCGAATCGCTTCGACAATGCGTCGCCGCGCGATTTTTCCGAGTCGACCGACTGCTGGAAAATCGCTTCGCGGCGGGCGGCTTCCTCAGCGAGGATGCGCTGAGCGTCGCTCAGTTCCGGCTTGTTGCCGCGCTCGGGCTCCTTGTGGGAGACAACGCGTCCGAGGTTGAGATCGATCACGAGCGTCGCCTGGCAGCACGGGCAGGCGACTTCGATTTCCGATTTCAGCCGCGCCATCAGCGTTTTCCTTTCAGCGCGCCGGCAAGTCCGGGCGCGGCGTCGAACTGCTTGGTCAATTCGAGCGGCTTGCCGTCGGCAAGCGTGGCCGTCAGCCGCACGGCGCGGATCGGCGCGCGCCGCCAGTCGAACCGCTGCCCGTAGCCGGCGACGAACGTGTCGAGCGGCGCCTGAAAGCGGCTCTTCGCCGGCACCGCATCCTTGGTCACGCGATAGTAGGTGTTCAGCCAGATCTCGACGTGATGCCAGTCGTCTGACGAGCGGTTGTCGACGGTGAGCATGTTGCGCTCGAGCGTGATCGGATCGGGGTCGATCGTCCGGCAGCCGCTCGACAGCACGATCGCGGCAATCGCCAGCGCGGCGCGCATCCACTGCGTGCTGCGAATCGTCGGCGCGCTCGACTTCTCCGCGTCCCGGGTCATCTGTGCGAGCTCTGCGACTATCATAGCGTAGTGACTCACGGCCCGCGGCCGACGCTGCGCATCGCCACCTACAACGTTCATCGCTGCCGCGGACTCGACGGCCGGACTCGTCCCGATCGGATCGCCGCTGTGATCAGCGCCATCGACGCCGACGTCGTCGCGCTGCAGGAAGTCGTCGGCGCCGGTCCGCACGGCGGCGGCCACGCCGAGGAGCTCGGCGCGATGCTCGGCATGGGCTGGGTGATGGCGCCGGCGCGGCAGCTGCGCGGGCACTCGTTCGGCAACGCGGTGCTCAGCCGCTTCCCGATCGCCCAGCACCTCGAACACGATCTGTCGTGGAAAACCTGCGAGGCGCGGCGGATGCAGCGCGTCGACATCGCCGCCGACAGCCAGACGCTGCATCTCTACAACGTCCACCTCGGCACGGCGATCCTCGAGCGCCGCCACCAGGCGCAGAAGCTCGCCTCGATCGTCTGCGATCGCCACGTCCCGGGGCCCAAGCTGGTGGTCGGCGATTTCAACGAGTGGATGCGCGGGCTGGCGACGAACCTGCTCAGCGAAAAACTGAACAGCGTCGATCTGCGGAACTACCTGCGGCGGAAGCGGACCTACCCGGGCCTCTTCCCGATCCTGCACCTCGATCACATCTACTACGCCGGCAAGGTGGAGATCCTCCACATCGAGCTGCCGCGGACGCGGCTCTCACTGGTCGCGTCAGATCATTTGCCGCTGGTCGCCGACATCCGCATCGGCTGACGGAACCACGGCGTGGTTCCGGCGCGTTACTCGGCTTCTTCGATGAGTTCGAGGCCGATCGGACCTGGTTCGAGGAGGACGCTCGGGACTCTCTGGGCGGCGCGCTTGGCTTTCACGGTGCGCGCTTCTTCGTAGATCCGCTTCGGCACCGGCTGGAGATCCCACGCGATGCCGAGCGCGGCCATCGCCCGGATCACGTACCAGGTCGGATCGAACTCCCACCAGTAGAAGCCGTTCCGCGCCGCGCGCTGGTAGCGATGGTGATTGTTGTGCCAGCCCTCGCCGACGGCGAAAAAGGCGGTGAAGGCGTTGTTGCGCGATTCGTCGACGGTTTCGAACCGCCGCGATCCGAACATGTGGTTGACGGTGTTGATGCAGAAGGTCGCGTGCGCCAGCGTCATCGTCGGCAGGCAGAAACCGTAGACCAGCCACGGGAAGCCGCCGGCCAGGAACAGGACCGCGGCGAGCAGCGCCGGCGGCACGAAGAAATATCGCTCCAGCCACACCAGTTCCGGCACCTTGCCGAAGTCGCGGAGCACCGGGTTGCTCTTCTCGAGCCGGTCGTGCTTCGTGTCGTTGAGGAACCAGCCGATGTGCGCGTAATAGACACCGCTCACCATCGGGCTGTGTGGATCACCGTCGCGGTCGGCGTACTTGTGATGGTTGACGTGATGACCGGCCCACCACAGCGGTCCCTTCTGCATCGCCGCGGTGCCGATGAACGCCCACGCGAACTGCGCGGCGCGGTTCATCTTGAAAGCGCGGTGGGCGAGGTAGCGGTGGAAGCAGAGCGTCAGGCCGATGGCGCGCAGAAAATGCGAGACCGCCCACAGGGCGAGGTATTCCCACCGGAAGGTGACGAAGAAGACGAGAAGCGCCGACGCCTGGACGAGCCAGAAGATCGAAATCTGCAGCAGGTTTGGAAGCACGAATCAAATCTCTCGAAGCGCACGGGCGACTGGAATACGAGCCGCGCGAAGAGCAGGGAGCAGGCCGCCGACGGCTCCCATCACAGCGGAAAACAGCAGGCCACCGGCGAGAAGTGCCGGCGTGATACGAAACTTGAATGCGAGCTCGCTGAAACTGGTCATGTTCATCGCGCCAGTCGACAAGCCGTGGACCGGTAATGCAATGATGCAGCCGACCACTCCGCCGACCAGCGCCAGCGCCACCGACTCGGCGAGAAACGCGGTCACGATGCGCAACCGCGAGAAACCGAGGGCGCGGAGCGTGCCGATCTCCCGGGTCCGGTAGGCGACCGCCGCATACATCGTGTTGACGGCGCCGAACACCGCGCCGATCGACAGGATCGCCGTGACGAAGATCGCGAAGACGCGGATCAGCGTGCCGGTGGTTTCCGACTGCCCCTCGTAATAGTCGCGCTCGCGATTCGGTTTCAGGTCGAGCCGCGGATCGTTGCCGACCGCCGCCTGGAACGAGTCGAACGCCGACGGATCGACCAGCTTCACGGTCACCGACTGGTAGCCGTTGCGCTGGAACGCGGGCATCATCAGATCGACGTCGCCCCACACTTCCGATTCGAACGAGGCATCGTCGGCGGTGAAGATCCCGACCACCTTCCAGGCGACGCCGCCGAACTTGACGTCGCTGCCGAGCGTCAGACCCGTGAAGCGCGCCACCGCCTGCTTGCCGACGTTGATCTCGCGCGTCCCCGGCGTGAAACGGCGCCCTTCGACGAACTGCAGCGTGTTGCGGACCTCGAAGGCGCGCGGACCGACGCCGCGCAGCGGCACGTTGGCCGGGTGACCGTCGGAAGCGCGCGGCAGCGAGATGATCACGACCAGCTCGGGCGAGGCGAGCGCGTGCCCGTCGGCAGTGCGCGCGACCTGCGGCATCGACTCGATCAACGGCAGCTGCGGCTTGAGCACGGCGCTGACGGTTTCCGACGTCGCACCCTTGCGCAGCAGGATCGCGTTCTCGTTCGAGCCGCTCGCCACCAGCGCGCCGCGGAAGCCCTGCGCGATCGCCATCGTCATCACGAACACCGCGACGACCATGGCGATGCCCATGGCCGTCATCGCCGCTGTCCCCTTGCGGACGATCATCGAACGCAGGTTGTAGTTGGCGATTAAACCCATACGCTGTACACAGTTGGGGCTTGGTGCTGGGGGCTAGCTGACGCGCGGCGGAAGCCTTCGCGCTGCGACCGCAAGCCCCGAGCCCCTAGCCCCGTCACGCGACTCTTCGCAGCGCGTCGACAATCTTCAGCCGCGACGCCATCGTCGCCGGGATCACCGCCGCCAGCAGTCCGATGATCAGGCTCAACCCGAGTCCGACGCCGACGTTGCTGTTGCTGACGCCGAACGCCGGAATGAATCCGCCAGCCAGGCCGAGCGCCTCGGCGTTGATCACCAGCCGGGCCAGCACGCCGCCGATTGCGCCGCCAACCACCGCCACCAGCACCCCCTCGCCGACGACCAGCATGAAGATGGTCGCCGCCGGGAAGCCGAGCGTGCGCATCACCGCGATTTCCGTGGTGCGCTCGCGCACCGACATCGCCATCGTGTTGCCGGCGACGAACAGCGTCGTCAACACCACCGCCAGCGCGACGCTGCCGAGCAGCACGTTGAGGTTGCCGAGCATCGACGCGAACTGCGCCGAGAACGCCTGCTCGGTGTCGGTCTTGGTCTCGTACGGCGAGTTCGCGAATTTCTGATCGATCGCGTTCGCGACCTGGACGGCGCGATCAGGATCGGCGACGCGGGTCACGTACCACCCGACCTCGCCCTTGACGATGCTGCGCTCGTCGGCGTACTTCCAGTGAAACATCATCGACTGGTTGTCGACGGCGCTGCTCCCGGCGCGATAGATGCCGCGAATCGTGAACGGATAATCCTGCGTGCCGTAGGTCGGGATGCCAGGCTGCAGCACGATCCGGTCGCCAATCTTGAAACCGTACTTCTTCGCCAGCCCGTCACCGACGATGCAGCCGGTGCGATCGGCGAGAAAGGCCTGCTTTTCTTCGTCCGACAGCAGGATCTCGGGATACATGCGGAGGTAGCTCTCGGGCTCGACCGCGAACTGCCCGAAGAAATTTTTTGGATCCTTGTAGATGCCACCGAACCAGTTGGCCCACGTGACGTCCTGCACGCCTGCCGTGCTGCGGATCGCTTCGCCGTGGCTGGTCGGCATCGAGAAGATCATCGACGTCGATCGGATCGTCACGAGCCGCTGCGCCGAGCTCGCCGCCGAGACGGCGTCGAAGCCCTGGAGCACGGCGCGCAGCGCCGAGAACAGAAACACGGCGAGCGCGACGCTGAGGATCGTCAGCGCCGTCCGGCGTTTGCTGCGCCGCGCGCTCTTCAGAACGAGTCCGACAAATTTCATCGGCGTCTCCACGTGCGGCATCTCGCAGCGCAGGCCTTCAGGCCTGCCCACGGCCGCACAGCAGCCCTGAAGGGCTGCGCTACGTGTCGGTTCGGCGGTCCGTTACGCTCCGACACGAGCCTGTTCCACAAGCGTCCCCTTCTCGAGGTGCAGCAAGTGCGTGGCGCGCTCGGCCGCGTGCGGGTCGTGCGTCACCATCACGATCGTCTTCTTGTATTCGCGATTCAGCCGCTGCAGCAGCGTCAGCACTTCCGCCGCCGACTTCGCGTCGAGGTCGCCGGTCGGTTCGTCGGCGAGCAGCAGCGTCGGGTCGGTCACAATTGCGCGGGCGATCGCCACGCGCTGCTCCTGTCCGCCGGACAACTGCCGCGGGTAGTGCGCCTCGCGATCGGTGAGGCCGACGATGCCGAGCGCTGTCATCACATGTTCGCGGCGCTGTTTCTTCGAGAGGTTCGTGAGCAGCAGCGGCAGCTCGACGTTCTCGAACGCGGTCAGCACCGGAATCAGGTTGTAGAGCTGAAAGATGAAGCCGATATGGCGGGCGCGCCACGCGGCGAGCGCGCGTTCCGAGAGGCTGCTGACTTCGGTGCCGCCGATCTGGATCGTGCCGCGCGTCGGCCGATCGATCCCGGCGAGGAGGTTGAGCAGCGTCGATTTGCCGGAACCCGACGGCCCCATCAACCCGAGGAAATCCCCTTCGCCGACGGTGATCGATACGCGATCGAGCACCGAAATCTCGTTGGCGTCGCGCTTGTACGACTTCGTCACGTCGCGCAGTTCGATGAGCGCCATCGTTAGGTCCCCTTCACGCGAACGACGCCGCGGTCGGTCAGCGTGGCCGGCGGGTTGACGATCACGGCGTCGCCGGGCACGACGCCGCTGCGGACCTCCACCTGATCGATCCGTTCGGCGCCGAGCGTCACCGGCCGGCGCGTGGCCGTACCCGAATAGACAATCCAGACGTGCGGGCGGCCAGCGGTCTCGGTCAGCGCGCGCTTCGGCACCAGCACGATCGGTCTCTGGATCGCACCTGACGCCGACGCGTTCGACATCTCATCGGCGCCGGAGCGCGAGCCGGCTGCGGTCCGATCGCGCTCGGCCTTCTCTTCGAAGGTGACGCTGGCAGACATCTCGGGCTTGACGTGCGGATCGGCGCCAAGAATGCTGACGCGGACCTCGACGATCGACTTCGCGCGATCGGCGGACGGGAAAATCTGCCGCAGCCGGCCGCGGTACGGCCGATCCTGGTAGGCCTGTAGCTTCACCTCCGCGGGCATGGCCGGGGTCAGCTTCGCGACGCTGTTCTCGCTCACCTCGGTCTGCACTTCGAGCTCGCTGAGATCGGCAATCGTCGCGATCGCGCCGCCTTCGCGCGTCGCCTGCCCGGCGACGCCGAACGGCGACACCGTCTCGCCGACCTCGGCGCGCTTCTTGATGACGACGCCATCGAAGGGCGCGCGAACGTTGGCGTTCTCGAGTGCTTCTTCGGCGACGCGGACGCGCGCCTTCGCCGACGCAATCGCCGCCTCAGCCGACTTGACGCGCGCCGCCGACACCGCGGCCGCCGCTTCGGCGCCGGTCAGCGACGCCGCCGTGGTGATGCCCTCTTTCATCAACTGACGCTGGCGATCGAGGTTGCGGACGTCTTCGTCGCGAGCGGCAACGGCCTGGGCGAGCTGCGCATCGGCTTCGGCGACAGCCCGGCGCGCCGCCTCGAGCTGCGCGTCGATGTCGGCGTGCTCGATCTCGGCGATCACTTCGCCCTTGCGGACGCGCGTGCCCTCTTCGAAGCGCAGCCGCGCCAGCCGTCCGCCGATCTTCACGCCGACGTCGCTGCTGTGGCGGGCGACGACGTAGCCGGTGGCGACGAGCACCGGCAGCGCGGCGGCGCCGCCTGCAGTCGGCACGATCTGCGTGGCCCGCGCGATCTCGACTTCCGGCGCCTGCCGCGCCGCGACGTACGCGCGCGCGCGCGGATACGCCGCCGCCGCGGCCGCGCACACCACGGCCACGATGGCCCAGGGGACCCAGCGCCGGCGCGGCGCGGCGTCGCGATCGATGCGCAGCCGGGCAAGATCTGCCGGCGACTCAGAGTGAATTGTCACGGGAGAACGGACGGAACGGGCAACGACGCGCGCGACTGCCGGCGACTAACCTTCTTCTTCGAACTCTTCCTCTTCGGGCGGCACCAGCCGCGTCGGCGGACGCAGCGCTTCGCGGTAGTCGAAGAGCGGCAGATCGCGCACGTGCAGCGGCAGCGTACAGGCCGGAGACTTCTGATCGACGACGACCGTCACCGGGCTGCCTTCGACGCCTTCGCGAAACGTGATACGGCAGCCGCAGGCCAGCCGCGCGTGCGTGAATCCCTTCAACATCGGGGCGATTATACC
>Ga0070686_100000362_pt1 | contig 29008 bp, 27 predicted proteins | sample KBSS23LmetaG_FD_65654 | JGI IMG/M metagenome (GOLD analysis project Ga0070686, IMG submission 65654) | Switchgrass rhizosphere microbial communities from Kellogg Biological Station, Michigan, USA - KBS S2-3L metaG | ecosystem: Host-associated > Plants > Roots > Rhizosphere ... | reverse complement strand
GCTCCTCCGCGATGGCCTTGTAATATTCGGCCTCTTTCGCTGCCCGCTCTTCGGCGCTAATTTTCACCGTCGTCCGTTTGATTGTTCGGCCTTTGTGTTTCTTGGGAAGATCGGGTGTTTCTTTGGATTTTTCGCGAAATGTTTCAAGGTGCGCAATGAACTCAGCCGGTTCGAAATACATGACACGCGCCGCTTCTGTGGGGCTGAACGTCCCGACGACCGCTTGCTTAATCTTTTGAAGGCGACTTTGTTCGAGGCAAATCACAGCAACAGTTCCAACATCGGCCTTGAGGCACTTCGAGACGTTTCCAACTTCATGATCAACAGTGGTGGTGAAGGAGATTTCGCATGCAATGGTGAGGCCGCCTCGTTCCAAATGGACATCAAACCGCTTTTCGCTTTCGGGAACTTGTTTTTCGATGACTGCGGTGAAGCCTGATGTTTCGGCCGCTTCTTGGATGCGCTTTTGAATAATTTTGTGTCGCGAGCCGCCCTGACCAAGTTCGCGAGGAGGGGATTGGGGTTCTAATTCCGGCACTGAATGTATCGACGTTGGTTTCTCATTTTGAAGCGCATCCTGTGCTTCTTTCGAAAGAACCGGCGCGATGGGAAGCTCAACCGCCGGTGGCGGAGGCTTGGCGATTTCAACGGGTGCTTCGGCGACTTTTGGTGGCGCGGGAAATTTCGGAAGGACCGGTTCCTTCTTTTTCTCGGTCTCGGCTCCCTTCCGTTCGGAGTGCTTGGCGAGGAGCGCGGACTCCACATCTTTTCGAGGCGTGGCGTATTTTTGGCGTGATGCCTCCACGACCGCCCGCCGCCTTTCTTTTTCCAGGGATTCCGTTTCGCTCTGGAACACGACCGAAAGGTTAAAATCACCATTCGCCTTCTCAACACGGCAAATGGCCTCTCCCGTTTCGAGATTCTGGAGGTCGCGGGCTTCAAAAAAGGAAAGACCGCTTTCCAAATTGCGTGCATCTCCATCCCCAACGCGGAAAATGACGCGGGTGAAAGGATTGGAAAGAACCGCCCCCGCCACTTTTCGATCTCCCTGCAACTGTGCCAAATCCTGATGGGCCAGAATGAGACCAAGGCGATATTTCCGGGTGCCTGAGAGGATTTCCGCCATCGATGGGGTCATGAAATTGTGGAATTCATCGAGATAGAGCCAAAAATCGCGCCGCGATTCGCGCTCCTGTCGCTGCCTTGCCATCGCCGCCTGCTGAAATTTCGCGACAAGAAGGGAGCCCAGGAGAAAGGAATTTTCTTCGCCCATTTCGCCGCGCGGCAATTTGGCCAGGAAGATCTTTCCGCTGTCCGTGATGTCTGCAAAATCCAGGCGATTCGCCTGTTGCGAAACCATGTATCGAATGGGCTTTGGAGCGAGAAATGTTTCAAGACGGGTCAAAACCGAGCCAATCGATTTGTTGCCGGCAAGCTGTGGAAATGCTTTTTTCCAATAGTACACGATGTCGGGGTCGAGAACGGTTTCAAGAAATTCATTGCGAAACGGCACTTCGATCAGGAACCGGCGAAGATCCGCGAGCGTCCCACCCTTTTCACTTTCAAGGAACGCTAGGATTGCATTGCGAAGAACGCTTCCCATTTGATCTCCCCAACTCGTTGAGAGGCGCTCAAAAACTGCGACGAGGTCTGAGGCGAGGAGGTTTTTTTCGAGGTCAGAATGAGCCGAGAGGATGTTGAACCCAACAGAGAATTCTTCGTCAGATGGGTCAACGAGGATTACATCGGAGATGCGGTTCTCTGGAATGATACCCAGAATTCGATCGACGAGGTCACCGTGAGGATCGAGCACAGCGATGCCCTGTCCATTTTCGATGTCCTGGCGAATGAGATTGAAAAGAAGCGTCGATTTTCCGGTCCCGGATGCCCCAATGAGGTGCAGATGCCGAACACGCTGCTCCGGTGTGAGGCGAACTTCGATTGTTTTTCCCGCATGGCGGTTCAGCCCAAGCAGAATGCCAGAGGAATTCGATGCAACGTGGGGAGCGCCTTTGGTCTTTCCGGTTTCTCGAAGGAGTAACGGTGATCGGACCGCTGAGGAAGGGAGGTGGACGAAACCAACCAATTCTTCGCTCGTCAAAATCATGCCTGGGCGGCGCGAATTTCGACTGAGCAAATCGTTAACATGCGCATTGAAGGGATACTCCGCGTTTTCGAGCGGAATGAGCTCGTTTCCCTGAGGATTGGAGAAAACCGCAAGAGAGCCGGCAAGATCGCGGGCAATCGCGAGCGTTTGATCGAACGATTCTGCCAATACTGCGATGCGCACGACGGCTGCATACAATTGCTGCGTCGTTTTCCGTTTCGCTGCCGCCGCGAGCTCCGGTGCATTTACAAAAAATGGTTTTCCGTCCGCGTGGCATACCGAATTCTCGATGCTTTCTCTCCAGTTTTCTCGGGTGGGCTCAAAGATCACCTGAAAAACCGCTATTTGGCCGGGCCTGAGTTTTGAGAGTGCGCCTATGATTCCCACGAATGGATCAGCCTTTTCGGTTCGTAAAGGGAACATGAACTCGTGCGCCAGCCCAAATTCGAGCACGAGCGCTTCGTCACACGGACTTTCAAACCAAGCATTTTCAAGTGATCCCTCCGACTCAACAAACGTTCCTTCAGGAAAATGTGCCTCCAGTTGACGGAGGGCGGTTGAGGCGTCGTGCCGGTTGCAGGCGAACTGAAGCGCAACCTCTTTCTGCGACCCGACGATTTCGAACGAAATGGGATTCTGGCAATTTGAGAGATTCGCCAGAAACTCAGCGCATGCTTCGCGGCTGATGTTAATTTTTACCGGAAGCAGTGCTCGCAATTCCACAACGTCGCTCTGCTCAAAAATCTCAGGCTCGGGTTCAACGATTTCGTCCGGTTCGACAGGACGGCCTTTATCACTTCCGACCAGCATTTTGAAAAGGGAACTCAGGATGGTGGGTTTTCGTCCGTCATCGACGACTGGTGCGTCGCTTAAAACATGCCCTTCAAATGGCCGAAAAGGAGGCTCTGGGCGCACGGGATCGGAAAACACATCCCACCCCCTGCCCCGCTTTTCCCAATCGTAAAACTGCTGGGAAAGAGTCTCGTGGATGAGCGGCATACGTTACGTCTCCGCTGTGCCAGGACGAGATTTTGGTTTGTAGAGCTCGCCAAAAATCGGAGAACGTTCGTAGTCGCGAATTTTTTTAACGCCCTTCGCAGCGGTAATTTCGTCGATCACTTCTTGAATGATGCGGGGAATAATTTCGAGGTACACCAAGCGCGTGTCTTCACGGTAGTATGTTTCTTTGCGAAACCACCCCTCATAGATCGGGCTAACGACCGGGATTTTGAGCAACAGCGCGTCGAGGTCCGAAATGTCGAGGGCCACGACATTTTTGAATGTGAGGGCAACTGCGACGACAAAGCTAACAGTGGCAATGGCAGCATATTCGGCCCCCAACGGGCGTGAAAGGCCTTTGAAGAGCCAATACAAGCAGAACAGGACAACCAAGACTTGCCACAATTTCACGCGCACCGGGCTGTATACCGTGCGGGAGGAAAAGAAATAATCAGTTCCGAAAGGTGCAGCGCACGCGTCAAAAGCCAGCCGCTCCCGAATCATCCGAAGATATATGCGCTTGTCAGAGAGCAAACCGCCTTCGGCATATCCGACTTTTGAAATTTCAAGGCCTGGAATTTTGTGCGCCGCGATGGCCTTTTCGATCCGGTCGTAAAATTCTGACGGCGGGAGGTCAATTGCGTCTGAAATTGTTAATTTATGATTTAAGACCTCATCTTGCTTCTTTTTGCTTGAAGGCTCTTTAGTCGTATTTAACATACTGCAAGTTATGAGCGCGCCTCAAGTTGAAGGTCAACCCAAAAAAAGCCATTGGAAGCGCGCCTTCCGGCCACTTTTCGCTTGGGTGCTGCTCGTCCTTGTCCTTTACAGCCTTAAAACTCACGAACGGTGGATGGAAAAAACTCGGCTTGTTTTTCGCGTCACGTTCGATGGTACGCGTCTTGATCCTATGCCAGCCGCAACTATCGATGGCCTTCCGATTGGCAATGGAGACCTGATTTCCCTTGGAAGGCATCAATTTGCAGTTTCATCGCCAAAGTGGAGCGGGTTTACGACGAACCTGTTCATCTGGTATGGAGGGAAGGACCTCGGAAACATCCACCTCTCACGACTCAAGGGAACGCTCACGCTTTCGGTTGTCCCGCCAGCAAATCTGCTTGCGATCGATGGCCCCGAATTCTGGATAACGCTCACCAATTCCTCGGGATTTACGAATTCGATCCCCACGGACAAGTATTCTGTCCGTGCGTATTTTCATCGTTCGCAGGAACGTCAGGAGGTCACCGTTGCAAATGGTTCAATAACCGGGCTGCAAATCGCTCCACAGTTCGGGGATCTGGAGATCACTTCGAATGAGCAGGACGCAACCTATGAGCTCACGCGGTCAGGAGAATCCGTTGAGCAGGGAACAATTCCGGCTAAACTTACGGAACTCATGTCCGGTCCATACAAATTGACTGCATTCCATCACGGGCATCGCCGCGATGTGGCCAAAGAAATCCGAAGTGGCACCAACCAAATCGATGTCCGTTTTGAATACGGCACAGCCCGAATTGAATCGATTCCATCTGGTGCGTCAGTTCTTCTTCCCAACGGGTCAAGTCTCGGCGTCACTCCAATAACGCTCTCCAAACTTGAACCAGGCGTTCAGCTTTTCCAGATTCGGCGCGATGGATTTTTGCCGGTCAACGCCATTCTCGACGTGCAAGCAAATCAAACAGCCACAAGCAGGACCACGCTAACGAACGCGACGTATGCTGAACTTGTGGGAGAGGCAAAACGAAAAATCGAAGCAACGGATTACGATCGCGCCATTCAATTGCTGAATGAGGCCCTTCGAATCACCTCCGACGAGCAGGTGGGAATGTCGCTCCTTCATGAAGCAACCGGATTGCGATCAGTCCGAATCGCCGAAGGCCTCGGAGCAAAAGGCGACTATATCTCAGGCATTGCCGAACTCAATAAAGCCCTGGAGGCTCTCCCTCAAAACGGGAAAGCAGCCCGGCTTCTTGCCGATTTCAAGCGGCATGAGCCGGAGCAAGTTGAGCAAATCCGCGTGGAGAGGCTTAACCGCCCAAAACGCCTTTTCGACGCAGTTTGCAAAGGACGCTCCGATTCTGATTTGTTTGAAGCACACGAATTGAAGTCAAAAAAATCCGCCGCCGCCGTTGAGACGGCAATCTACAAGGCACTTCGGGAAGACCCCGCATTTCGCATCACAAAGCGAGATTCACCTGAACGTGAGACATTCGAAATCCTGGCTGAACAAGAGCTCATGACGTTTTTGCAGACGAGCGCGGGAAAACGCCAATGCATTATTGTCGGCGGACAAACAACGGACGACGAAACGCAAATTCGTTTCAAGGTCCTTGAATTCAAAGCCGAAGCGGTGAACAAATTCAGTATCGGCGCCCTAATCAAGACGCCGGTTGCGGTGACCTATTCGCCGATCCACCCTTCACGAGGCACGCCGCTTCCCGAAAAACTCCAGCAGCAACTTTCTGAGGGGATTTCCAATGTGACCGCGCGCATCAAGCTCGCCGCCGAGGCGGTTGAGGTGGGGAATTAGCGGAGGTCAGGTTTTTGGGGATTTCAACAATGGGGATCCGCTCTCCGATTTTTTGATAATCGGCGCGAGTTCGATTCCCATGGCGGTTGAAATGCGCAAAAGGGTGTCGAGGGTTGGCCTCCGTATTTCTTTCTCCACCCGGCTGACCATGGAGGGCGAGAGGCCGGATTTTTTGGCAACCTCGTACATCGACATGCCCAGTTCCTCGCGCTTCTGCTTGAGGAGGCGAACTACCTGGGACGCGATTTCTTCCGCTCTTTGGCGAGCCACGCCGTATCAATACCTGAAAAAGGAGTTGACACGGTATGTGCCTATAGGCACATAGTCGGGCGAAAGGAAAACGCACGTATGTTTTTGCGACGAATTGGCCCTGATCCCCATGCAGGCGGCTTGCAAACCCCCGGCTGTTCTGGATGCCCCGACATTTGGGAGCTTGAAAACGGAGACTTCGCTGTGATAGGCGGGGACATCACCGACTTGGCACCGCGGTTGCCGGCCACCGCTTCCTGCGGCCCCGACGAACGAATGGTCCGCGTGCCACGGCGCATCCTTGTTGGCGCAAAGAGTGCCATTCCCGACGCCGTTTGATCGATTTCACAAAACCAGCCCCGCTATGGTACACTCTGTGCCATGGCTGGGCTTCACTGGTTTGTCGAAAACTGGTTTGACCTCTTCAGTGCTCTCGGAATCATCGCGAGCCTCCTTTTTGCCGCTGTCTCCCTCCGATCGGAAACGAAAACTCGAAGGATCGCGAACCTTCTACAAATCACTGAGGCGCACCGGCAAATCTGGACGCAGGTGATTGATCGACCGGAGTTGGGGAGAATTCTCGATATCGATCCCAATCTCAAAAAGAAGCCGGTGACGCGAGCAGAAGAAATTCTCGTCACGATGGTTATCCACCAAATGGCGAACGTTTTTGAAGCGATTAAAAATGAGCTCTTCATCAAGCAGGAGGGCCTTCGTCGCGACATTGCTTGGTTTCTCGACCACCCGATTCCCAAATTGATCTGGGAAAAACTAAAGGTCCTCCAAAACGACGATTTCGCCGAATTTGTTGAGAGGTGCAGGAATTGGAAGTGATGTTTTGTTCGACCAATGATACCGAGGCTGCGACACACCGCCGCGCAACCTCCGCAACCAATGCGCACAAGGCTCTATTAGCTTGAGTTGTTTTTACGCCTTTTTAACTGCTGTAATCAAAAATCCGGACTGCCGAACTTCACCCTGCTCTTCCTTCGGAAGATCTCGGCAATCAACCACAGAAAAACCCTCCTCACCGAAAATTTGAAGATAATCAGAAAGAGATCGATGGAAATAGGGCAATGCAATTTCCGTATGACCGTCATTCTGAATCGGATAATAACCAATCCAACGAATTCCACACGGAAGCGGCCCAGTCGTTGGATTCAAAACCAGTTTGCCCGTGAGGCGTAACAGTTCTGCACGCTCAGGGTGAATCAGCCCAACGATCAAGAACGCATCAATTTCCATCGCTGCTCGAATGGATCGAAGTACTCCGCGTATATGCGGCTCGTCATGTAAAACATAAAAACAGGTCACCAAATCTGCTTTGTGCCCCCATGATCTCTCTGTTAAACTGGTTATCTCCTCACGGGATGTCGCGTCTGCTAAATAAAATGATATCTCATCACGCTTATTACAGTAGCGTGCGTAACCAACCAGCTCCTGTTGAATCTCAATTCCTAGTGTTTTTACAGAAGCGCCCGTCAGAACGCGAAGAAGTTCATGCAGTTTCTCCGTATTCGAGCCTGAACCGCATCCAACATCCAAATGGGATATTCGTCTTTTTTGAAGTTTACAACCAAGAAGAATAACCCGAACTACTGGAAGGACACACTCTTCCCAATGGGATTCGAGGATGGCCGAATTTTTCAGCCAGTTTCTCACCTGAAGCTTCCACCGAGTCGTCGCCCAGTCGCGACACGAATCTCGCGCGTTCTTTTTAGGAAAAGCCCCATTTTCATTCGGAAGGCCCATAGGTGAATTTTACCACAGGAACTAGGCCTGCAACAAACGCGATCTTCGTGCCAACTCTGCCCGAGTGGAGCTTTTTCGGGAGATCGCTCTCTTTTCCTGGGGGGCTATGATTGCGTTCGCTAAGCTACCATCAATCAACGCGGACCGCGTGAAATCGGCGGCGGGATTGGGAGCAAACCATTTGCACACGCTCGCGTCGCCCTTCGTCCGGCGGCGAGCAAATTTCGAATAAAACAAAACAACTGCGATAATGTGAACATTGCACCAGCTCCCTCAAAAAGTGCTTTGCACCTAAAAAAACGCAAGAAGAATCTCTTGACAAGTTTTTAGTACATGCAAGATTTCGACCGTTCCACTGATTCCAAACCAAGTCGTGAGCTATGTTTTACGAGGTCGCTAGGTCGCTTTTTAACGCCGGAGCAATCCGAACCGGAACGGTTACCCGAATTGACGAGGCTGCGATCACGATTAAAAACCAAGGCATCGAGTACCAAATACCCGCTGAAAAGATATTCCCAGGGGTTAATAAGCCAACGCTTTCCTTGCAACATTCTGTCGTCCGTGGCCCATTTCAGGTTTGTCTCGGTGAAGAGTCCATCTTCATCTTGGATGGTCCGTTCATTGCATCGAGAGCAACGGCAATAAGTTTGGTACAAGACGAAATTCTTGGGCGACCACTTTCAATCAACCGGCGGCTTGAGGTGGAGATAGTTGAGATTCACAGGGATTACCTTTTGGCCGTCGACGACCAAGGAATTCCGGTAAAGCTTTCGACACCAGAAACAATCTGCCACCTAAAGAAAAGGTTTAAAAAAAGACTGCGCCCTTACGTCGGCTATGATCGCGGTGTGGAGCCATTTTGGCTTTATCCCGGCGATCGAATCCTTGTGGAAGCCTCTGGAATCGAGAACTTTATCTGCAGGTGCTTGATCGGTAATATTGTTGTTCGTAACGTCACGGCATCCAGAATAACCGAGCGCGACAACGTTGATTTTCTCGATAAGGAGTTTGAGTTGCCCTATGCAGACGTTCTCCTCGCCACTCGTTCCGAGCATTTAACCCGAATTGTGGAGAGTGAGATTCGGCGGAATGTGCATGTTGTTCGAAGTCATGTCGACTTAGAAGATTGGGCGCTTGCTAAAGCGGAAGCCGATTTGAGTCAAAAGGAGTCAAGTCTTGTATTGCTGATTATCGATCGCTCAATCGGAGGGATAATCGATTCATTCATTTCTGCTTGCGGCGAGTTGCTTAATTTGGGAGTTCGAATAGAGATTGTGATCTGCACTGGAAATAGTGAGGCGGAAAAAACACTGTCATTACCGAAAAAAAAAGAAATACTGGGAACTTGGGATCCACGAACAGGCGTTTATCGCCTCCTGGAACTCGCGGATAACTCTGGTGCTGAAGAGAGTGTAATCTCATCGCTCGCTTCGAATGCTATAGGGCCTGTTTCAACTGGAACTCACGCCGTCCGGATCAATTTTGACGCGGAGTTCAAATCTATCTTCAAGGAAATTATCGAAGTTGCGACGCCGGATCCATCTACCGCGGCGGTAATTCTCTTTTCAATTGACTCAAAGGGGCACGGCGTCCGCATCGAACACAAATACGGTTCCAAACGGATCGTTGAAGGGTTCGAAGCGGTTAAGATTCACCTGCATAAAAGCCCTGTTCGCGATCTTGCAATAGGTGGATTCCCATCTGATAGCGATAATGCAAATAGCCCCTCGGACCGAAATCGCTTTTTGTATTTTCTCGATGCGATGATCGGCGATGCCCAGAAAGCGAAGCTCAAGGGATTTGGTCAGATGGAATTAAGCTGTCGAGGCTTCTCGTTGGATTCGCCGTTCAACGATGATCGTCGTTGGGTGTGTTTCCTTGTTGCGGATAAAGCGGGGGCATTTCAACGCATCAATCAGAAATGGGCCCGTGCAACGGTCGAACAGTGCCTGAAAAGGGCGCGGCTCTTATTGCTTTCGCATTTTACTTATGAACGCGTAGAGCACTATCGGGATTACGCAATTAAGGCAAATGACTTCAGTTTTCTCGCCCATGAAATACAAGCTGCATTGGACACGGCCGTCGAGGTCATTTCAGCCGAAAGACGAAATCCTGAAGAACGAATTTCTGAGATTCAAAAAATACTGGGTGATGCACAGCTCGCTTGTGAACACCTTTTTCCCGCGACGAAAAAGGGGTCGCCAGGGAGTTCGATCGATTTAAAGGTCTTAACAGGAAGAATCTGCAGAGCGGAACTCCTCAAGGGAAAGCCGAAGATCGTTATAAATAGTGAATACGAAAATATTGAAGAAAGCTCGCACATTTGGGGCAAACCCTTGGTCCTTGCCTGCGCACTTCGAAATCTATTGTCAAATTCGCGCCACCAAATACGGGATTACGGCTTGGGAAAGGGAACGATTACAATAACCTATCACCTGGAGATTGACTCTCTACAGACGTACCTAGTTGTGAAGGTTGCCGATGATGGTCCTGGTATACACGCGAAATATCAAGGACTGATTTCCAGCCCAGGATTCACAAACCGAAAAGCCGGTAGAGGTCTGGGCCTCGCGGCGATTGTTCGCGCCTCTAATCTTCAAGAGTGGGGAGGATCACGTCGACCATCGCTTAAACTCAGTAAGAGCATTCTCTACCAGACAACCGAATTTATTTTTAAACTTCCCATAGAACTCGAATGAAACAAAAAGCGACTGAACAGATATCAATCCTTCTCATTGAGGACGACAAGGGCACTCGAGACCGAATTGTCGCATCTTGCAATAAATTGGGCCACAGTTTTGAGATAAGTGCGTTGGATGATGTGAGCCTCGATAGCGTTAAGGCCTCAATTCGAAGTGCCAGCACTCGGAGTCGCTTCGTCGTCGTAGTTTTGGATTTGGTTCTTCAAGACTCTGACGGAAATTTGCACTATTTAGCGGATCTTTCAAAATCTTTTCCTTTGATCCGAATAATGGCCTACTCACGAAAGTTTAACGAAAATCTTCGAACCGGAGTCTACGACGCCGGAGCGACGCGGTATGTTCCCTACCACAAACTAAGTAGCGTTGTTTATGCAATCGCACTAGAGCATGAACTTCTCCAATTAACTACCAATGCACGGCTTACGTTGCAAGTGCTGAACAGTTTTGACATCGGTATTTCTGTCCACGACTTTGAAGGCCGCATTATTTACGCCAACGAGTCACAGTTGAAACGAACCGGAAGCGATAAAAGCGTTTATGGCTGGCCATTTTGGAAGAAATATTATTGCTTAGGCAACATTTCCACGATACACGAATCGCTCCATCCAAGTGGAGATCGAGTGAGAAATCGTAATGCTACGGTGATTCTTCCGGTACAAGGCGTGTTAAAGCAGCTTTCTATTTCAACTGATACTTGCGGCTCCGAAGAGGAACCTTTGGCGTTTGTTCAAACTGCAAAAGAGGAAAGCACTTGGGAATCAAGTGAACCATTGGCTAAAATGAGTGAAGTCCTAAAGAATTTGCGAGTGCTTACTCGAGAAAAGACGGATTCTTCGACGTGTCCCTTCGTAGGTGTTTATTTTGGATTTCCTAAAGCCGCTGTCCGCAGAGGTCAACATGATTCAACAGAGCTTTATTTGTACTGCGATTCACGGGCTCCCGTAATGGAAGGCAAGAAACTGCCAAGGATGATTAATTCATGGGAGGTTCAGATGCCGAACCAAAGCGTATTTGGAGGAAGGGCTTGTGCAGGATGGGTTAAACATTGGCCGAACGTCGATGCGCGTGTCTACGTAATATGGACCGAAGCCCATACACCCATCGGCAGCCAAACAGGAAAGAACCTGTCAATTGCGTTGGTTTATATTTGCTTGGAGGAGAAAAAACCTGCCCTATTTTTGGAGGATTTCAGGCCGTACTGGGAATTTATCGCAGGGATTGCTCAAGAGTGTGTTGTCGCACGGGAGGTGTCTCGGAATATCTCTGTAAAATCTGTAATTACGTCTTTGGTGGCCTCTGCAGTTCCGCCAATTCGTGAAATGGATCAGCCTCGTTTCGAAATTAACACGCTATCAAGTACTTCGGAGCTCATACGCAAACACTTACCGGCAATTTCTTGTCATTTTAGGCGAATAAGCGACGACCGAAAACGACTTGTAAAAGCTAAAGAGGGATTCGGAGAATATTTTTCGAGCGCAAAAACTGATGTACTTCTCACTGAGATGAACCATGGCTCAGCCAGAGCGGTTTCGAGACTCGCTTTGGATGTTCAGCCGGCGATCAGCAGGAGTGATAGCTACGGTCTTGAGCAGATCCTTAAGCGCGAGAGTAAGGGAAGATTTCAAATGAGAGAAGGGCGAATCGCCGGCTACATCAATGTTCCGATTCTGATTTCAGGAGGAATCTGGGGGTGTATGTGCCTTCAGTTTTCCGACGATTTTCTACAATCGCCGACAAATGTTCGTTTGATTGACGCGCTCGGACATACAATCGGCCTCTTACTGAGTGCCAGTTCTCGCGAATATTTTCGTTTTAAGTCGCTCGAACTGTCAAAAACATTTGAAGCAAAGCTTTTTTCCGGAACCGACGAAGATTCGACCTGGCAAGAACCGACGCTTGAACTTGCACTGCTTTTAACCAATTGCGACGCCGTTGGCCTATACCAAGGCAAACGAGAAATCTCGCACGTGAGTTCAAAAAGCCGAGGTGGAAATTGGGTTGCGCCACAACAATTAACTAGGAGGGGGAATTCAACCACGGTTGAGATCCATCAGACTCGCAAGTTATTCAGCCGTTTCGATGATCACGGCAAGAGTTTTCCAGTTTCCTGTGTTGCACCCATTTCAGATGGAACCTACGTGCTGGTTGGATTTGCATCCCAGCCTGCGTGGCTGAACAAACACGATGCGGCCTCGCTGGAAATTATTGCTGCTAAGATTGCTCTTGGTTTTCAGACCGGAACCCTAAAAAAGAAATTGGCCACCGCCGCTACGGCCTGGATGACGATCAAAGCGCTTTCCGAGGAACTGGAAAATGCCCGCCGCGACAATGATTTTGAGGCCATGTTTCGGTCGATTCTGAGGCATGCCGCAATCCTGCTCGGTGCAAACAGAGGAGATTTCGTTGGCCCGGGACCCACCCAAACCGAGTCCGTTATTTTGCACCAGTTCGGCCCTCGTGCTGGTGGCTTAAAGAAGGGCCAGCCCATTCCTCGGGGGTTTATCTACGATTTACTGAAATCTGACCTTGAAGTGAGTGTTGCGCCTGACGTTTCCAAAATTCCTAATTACCACGTCATTGATTCAAAAACGCGAGCTGAGATCGGCATAAAATTCCACACCCCACTTGGTAAGATTTATTTAATCAATCTGGAAAGCTTCGAAAGCAATTTCTTTTCCGAAGAACACGTTGGCCTCCTGAGATTGCTTATGCCTTACGTGGAGGCGAAAGTCGCACAAGCAGAAGGAAGAGAGACCATCGCATTGTACAAGGATTTGATAGTGGGGAATCTTCAGGAGATGGTTTTTGTGAAAGATTTAAAGGGTCGGTTTGTTTTTGTCAGCGACAGATTGGCTCGGGAGTTAGGTGCAAAAAGCCCTGCAGAGGTAATTGGGAAAACAGATGCAGATTTCTTTAAAAGAAGACCGGAAATGGTTTCGAGCTTTCGAAGATCAGATCTCAAGGTCATTAAATCCGGGGCTGCCAGCGAATGGTTCGTTGAACATTTTCATCCCGATCACTCGTTGAAGCCAATGCATATACGAACCTATAAAACTCCGGTGGTGAGTTCTGATACAATTTCCCGATTGATGGCACTAGGAGGCGGAAGAAAGGCTCGAACCTGCCTTTCGGACAATAAAGAAGAGATCGTCGGTTTAATCGGGATATTTCACGATATATCCAAAGAAGCACATCTCGAAAAGGCCCAGCTCCTTGCTCGCAGTGGAAGCATTCTATGGCGGCGAAAAACCGGCCATTTTAACATCTCTGAGTCGATTTGGGAGCTCCTTGGACTACCTAGTCGCGCTCCAGAGGAGCTCTCGCAATTAAATGCCGTGTTAAAGTATTGTGCTACCGCTTTTGAAAAACCAGACATCAGCTCGATGAAACAAGCCTTTGCTGTGTTTCATGACGAGATCTCAAAACGGAAGGGAAACCTTAATGAAGGAGCAATCAAAGCTGGTCCGTACGTCTACAAGCTCGCAGGTAAGGATCGCTGGCTGAGGATTAGCTGCGAAAACAGCTTTGATATACCTGGGGATAAAGAGACGGAAATTGTATTGCTGGTTGCTCAGGATGTGACCGAGCTTCAGGATAGCATTCATCGATTGATCAGAGGGCAGCAGGGTTTAATTGTTGGAGCGCTTTCTCGAGCGACTCTTCACGACGCAAAGCGTCCAATTGACTTGGTGCCACCCGCAGTGGACAACATTCTGGCCGAGATCGAAAAGGTAACGGATATAACCCACAAAAGACGAAGCCGCTTACGGAACTGCCTCCAAAGTCTGTCGCTCCTGAAGGAGCAATGCGTTATCGCTCACGAAAACATTGAACATTTAAGGCAGCTATCTGTCGATACTAAACTGTTGAGAGTGGGGATGGTATCATTGAAGGAAATCCTTGACCATTGTCGGGCTGGAGAGATTCTGGCCGCCGGAGATGATTTTTCGAGTCGCCCGGAAATCGAGATTGTCGCTGCGGCGGAGCTGCCGAAAGTGAATGGAGATCGAATCGCCTTGCGTGTCGCATTCGGTAATCTGCTCAAAAATGCTGTTTTATATGGATGTCCCCGTGGAACACAACGCCGAATTACTGTTAATGCGAGTCAAACATCTGGGGGCATTGAAGTAACAATTTCAGACAGTGGCCCTGGGTTTCCTTCTGATGTGCTGGCTCACGTAAAAGAGCCCTATTCTGTTGAATTTAAAGCACAAGGCACTGGTTTCGGTTTGATCATTTCCAAAGCCTTGTTTGCGTTAATGGGCGCTGAACTTACTTTGGCCCCGGGCCCCGGCGCAAAAAGTTCGATATTTTTCAGGGTAAAGTCAACGAGGAGAAATATATGAAAAAAACCAAGCGAAAGAAGGAACGTCGGGAGCCGAAGCCGAAGCGAGATTTGATTATGTTTGCGGATGACTATGGTCCAGATCGGAAAATTCTTTTCGACTCTCTCCGTAGAATGTTACCGTTGTACGACCTCCGTGGGCACACTCAATTGTCAACATTGGTGGAGACTTTGCTTATCGTTAGGCCACGAATGTTGATACTAGATCGAAAATTTAGTGACGGACAGCGGAAGAAACATCCCGATGCGGAGGATGCGACACTCCTCGCAATTAGCATTCGGGAGAAGTGTCCTGAATTGGCGAAGATGCCAATCCTCATATATTCTCGCCTGACCAGCACGGCGGGTGCGGCCGGCTTTTCGGACAAAAATAAAGGCATTGGAATTTGGAGTCGCCCAAAAGACGTAGACCATTCTTTGCTGGTAGACCATATTCAGGAGATTCTCAAGCAGTGGCCAAAGGAACCTTAAAGGCTGGCTGGAGATTAAAGAAATTCGGGGAGCTGGGCCAACCACGCGAGTCGAATAGCCGGGCCCGGAATGAATAAAAGGAGTTAGCAGCAAAGTGGCTGGCCTGTCGGGAACGACGTGCCAGCCCGTGATTAATCAAATTTAATTCTCTCGGAGAAATGAAACTTGGAACATTCGTGGTAGCACATCAACGAAATCCCACGAACACAGCCCATGTGTCTCGATTTTTCGGAAACTACGCGATTGACGTGTCACCATTCGAATCTCTCGATACCTTGGGAAAAGGTTTGAAACGCTTTGGCATGAATTGAGCACTCAGATCGTACGCCAGGCCAACCGTCAACAACCCTATCAGTAACGGTGAGGAGACGCTCCGATGCGGATTGAGAACACCGACAATCGCAGGAATTGCCGCTAAAGCGCTTATCCCAAAATTTCTGTAAAGGGACAGATTATGTTTTGCGACAGGGGTTTGCAGAAATTCGTGCCAAAGCAACATGTCAGCAGGGACCCTTAGTTTTTGCCGCAAAAACGCTTCGACTTCGGTTCGAAAGTAGTAACCAATGCGTTTGATCGAAAAGCTGTAACTCACGATGAGCAAGTCGAAGAATACAGCCGCGAAGGCGGGAACCATAAACAACTCATTTGGAGCCTCTTTTATGTGAGATGCAATCAACCCGAGGGCGGTTCCGACAAATGTGATTTTGAATCCAATTACTTGCGCGCGGATTTTCTGGCTTTCCAACGTTTCCTTCCGCAACTCCGAAAACAAATCCCATGCAAGTTTGCAATGGCGCTCGTCAAGGGCCTGCACTTGAGCAATCTCCCGGGAAGGATTTACTTGGGCATTGTTCTCCGCATTTCCCATATTTTTTCCCTCGCACGCAGCGAGCCGTTTTTGTATGCGCGATTCACAAGCTCTTCGCCTTTGGCTTGATCCTTCGGGACACCGTTTCCCGTCAAATATCGTATCCCCAACGCGTATTGGGCCTCCGGAAAACCTTTTGCCGCATCGCGCTTTTGATAGTCCAGAATCGGATCTTCATTCGTGATCGTTACCGTAAGCCAGCCGCTGGGGTTTTCCGTCTTTTGATGCTCAGTCGTGACAGGGGACTGAACTTCAGGCCGGACCAACCGATCGGAAGGGTTGCTTGTTGGCGGCACGGCGACGGTCGCAGGCAGCGGATTTGAGACGCGCGGAACGAGTTCGACCTGACCGCCTGAAATACCGGGAACACCCCCACGCGACGGTGGCGTTACTCGTGTTCCTTCCCGCCCCGTGTATAGATTTACGTTGCCTTTGGTGCTCCAATTGTTGTTAAAATTCCCGTCCGGGGCCGAGCGATAGTGCGGAGCGACATACGTCCCCGATTTTGTCGTGTATCCTCGAACATGCACGGCGCCACCGTGACTTGCACCTCGGACGTCGAATGAGAAGCCGGCGATTAAGCACCAGGCAAGGAGGATTTGAACGATTTTCATACGGCTTCGGTGATTAGGTTAATGCCTTTTAGATCACCTAATCCGATATGCAAGACATATTTTTCGCGTGCCTTTCCGTTCGGCATCATTTCAGTGCTGCAGTTTCGCTCGGCTAAAAGAAAAAGGCTGGCGTGCCATGACGACAAACCAGCCCGTGCATTGTTAATTTTGCGTTTCGAGAATTGAATCCAGGAGTTTTCACCGTCCTGCGGCCACGCGTTCCCAGGATTTTACCGGTCTCGCGTCGTTCGCCCCACGGAATGCGATCCGAACACCTTTCGGCAAGCTGAGCCCCACCGCGAACGCAAACGTCTGGTTTTCGAAATGGTGGATTGATCCATCATTGAAGTATATGCGCGCCTTCCTCACGTTCGAATGCGCAGCGGCAGATTGTATTTGATCGATCATTCAATCGTCTTTCCTTTGGATGGAATCCGTCGAACGTGCGCGCGGATGAACTCCTGCAGGTGGGCTTCACAGAGTGCGTAGAAGCTGGAGCCGACGCGGGTGAACCGGTGATGCCGACCTTTCGCGCATTCCAAAGCAAAATCTTTCACCTTTCGCTTATTCACCATCATCGTCGGCCTCCTCCCGTTTGAATTTGAGTTGGTTGACGAGGCATTCGTGCGGCTCACAGTCGTCTCGCTCACCAAGATATACAGGCTGAAAGAGTGACCCACGGCGAAAGGCGTAGAGATAGCGGACTTCGACAACAGCGCCAACATCTGGAACTGAATGGTTCGGAGGTATGGCGACGTTGCCGAGCGTCGAGTCTTCGTCGTACAGCTTCACGCTGACGCTGCGGCATTCGTTCACTCTGGCAACAATGAACGATCCAGTCGTCGTGAACTTGTATTTGAGCGCGGGACCGCAGGAAGCTGGCCGTCCTGGCGTGTATTCCGCTGACCGAAGCTTGAGCACAACGCCTTCTGCGCCGCATTCCTCAAGGCCCTTCAGTGTCGCGAGTTTCTGTTCCTCTTCGAACACGGTTTCGACGATGACGATGTAGTCGCCAACATAACCTCCCAAAAGCGCGATGAGGCCTTGTATCCGCCTCCCATAGCCCCGCTTCGTCCACGATTCGCCATTCCAGGACAGGAGATCAAACGCGTGAAATGTCTCTCCAACGCATTCGCCATCCAAGATAAAGTCGTCATCGGTCTCTCGAAGCACCTCCGCTATCGAATTGGGAAAGCCTGTAAAGAGGCCATTGCGATTGATACCTTGGATTGTGGCGCCTTCCTTTTTGATGAGAAGGCGCCGACCATCGATTTTCTCTTGCAAACACCAAAGCGGGCTTTTCGCCAATCCCAAAGCCTCATCCTCGTCGATTGGATTCAATAGCTGGGGAAGGATTCCGGAAACCACCCCGGCTTTCTCCGACTGCTCGTACGGCGTGCCGGATTCTCCGAGCGTATATCCTTTCGACATTTTTTCCCGAACGAGCCTTTCAAAAATGCGCTCGGCTTCGGGAAGATTGACGGGATTTGGCGTTTTAACGCCGGCCTGGAGTGTCGTCCCTCGTCGGCCGTATGCAAAGGTAACGATGAACAATTGCCCTTTGGGTTCGATGGCAGCTCGATACACTTTATCGCTGCTGCCTTCGCGATAATACAGGGTGGTTGATTTCATAGGTGGACCGCAAAGCCCTCGGCTGCCGACTTCCGCCCGGCCACGGGCAGAGCCGGCCCACAAATCGAAAAATTGAAGAGCAGGGATCCACCAGCAATTGAACCACGGCGAACCTCAAGAAAGGGTCACGAAAAGCTCAAGAAGACCTCAAATGAAAAACAGCGGCGAACGCGTGATTTCCTCGGAGACAAAAAGCCTCGTCCATACCGACGAGGCTTGCATCAGGCATTGAAATGGCCTGCTTCGCGAAGGGAAAAGTGGGCGCGATTTCCCACAATCACGTGGTCGAGCACTTCCATTTTAAGGATTTGGCCGGCCTGAATGAGTTCCTTTGTTGAGCGAATGTCGGCATCGCTCGGAAATGGCTCTCCACTCGGATGATTGTGCATAACCACGATGCTGCTTGCCGCCATACCGATCGCGGCCCGGAAAGTCTCGCGTGGATGTATGAGCGTGCAATCGACGGTTCCGATTGACACCAATTGGTGCCCCTTGATCCGTTTACGGATGTTAAGGAACAGCACCACAAAACATTCGCAATCGGGATTGAATTGTGGCGAGGTCGCGACGTGCATGCGCCAGTAATCGGCGGCGGCCTGGGGCGTTTCGCACAACTGCATTTCGGAGGGCGTCGGACATTCCCGAAGAGCCGTCACAGCGAATTCCTTTGGTTGATATTCCAGTGGTGCTTTGGGCTCCACCGGAACATTGAGGATGAAATCGGCCGCTTTCTGTGCGTCGGCAGCAGCTTTGATGACGAGCTTTCGGTCATTCTTGAGTCTCGTGAGCCAATTTTCGATATAGCTTGCGGACTGATCGATGGTTGCGGCTCCAATTCCGCAGTGTCCGCAAAGGAACGCAGCCCCCATCTCGGCGACGAGTTCCTCTCGGCTGTATGGATCGCTCCCGAAGCTGTTGGTCTCGGCAACGCCTTTCCGCCCCAATCGGGTCGGATGTCCCGTCGCATGCGTCAGTTCGTGAAAAAGGACGCTGTAATATTCCTCAGGTGGAGAAAACGCCGCCCTGTCCGGCATCTCCACCGAATCGCGGATGGGGGAGTAGCAGGCGCGATTGAAACCGTGGGCGATGACCGGTGCTTTGGGCATTCCGGAAACCACCTGCTCGCATTCCCCAATCGGTTGAAACTCCGGACGTGGAACAGGTGCAAGTGGACATTCAATCCCCTCACACTGCGCAACGTTAAAAACGCTGTGATATCGGATGAACGGAATCGTCCTTGGCTCCCCATGCTCGTCATCCTCAAACAGTTTCCAGAAAACGACTGGAAATGATTTTTCTCCTTTTTTCACCCGGCCACCCAATTCCTGGGCCTGCCGAAACGTGAGCCAGAACGGGGACGCAAACCCCGCTGCATGGAGGAGCAGGAGATTAATCCCTCGATATGCCTTCCGGCTCACGAGATTTTGCGGTGCAGAGGCGTATCCGCTCCAAGGCTTCCGCCAGGGAACAGTGCCGGCCTCAAGAAGTGCGATGATTCGATCGGTAACGAGTTGATAAATGTCGGATTTCACGTAACTCTTTCGGAGCCGTCCACCTGTTACAAGCAGGCTGCTTCTGGTGTGGTAACTCTCGCCGGAAGCGCGGACGGCGCATTGATGTCGGCAAAAGCTGAAACGCATCGATCCCTCCAAATGGAAGAACTGCAATCCACCCGCTATTGAAACATCCAGCACCTCAAGAAACCGTCACGGAAAGCCGAAGAAAGGCTCAAGAAAAGAGACGCCGTAGCAGCGACGACTGATGAGGATACTTTGCCGGTTGAAATCGCAAGCATTCGGTAGAAGCGACATGGGAACTACCTCCTTCGGTCAATCGATCAAACAATTCATCCTGAGGCTGACTCAAAGTTCGTTTTTCAGAATATCCCTGTGTATTTTCGCGACCTCACGCCAAGTCCATTGGCGCGTCAGTTTATAGTTTGAGTGCCTCATCCTCGTTCGCCGTTCATTATCAAAAGCGAGCACCTCTATCGCAGAAGCAAGTGCTCCAATGTTTCCGACAGGAACGACAATTCCGTTGTCCTCGCCCAGAATTGCTTTAGCAAATTGAAAATCGGTGGCAATGGCGGGCCTGCCACAGGAAAGGGTGAGGGCCAGCACCCCACTTGAACTTTGCTGTGAAGCTGTGTACGCAAGAATTCCACAATCACATGCTTGGATTGCTCGGATCAACTCCTCCCCCTCGAGGTAACGATCAATGAAGAACACGTGAGTCTCCAACCCGTATTCCAAGACCGTTGCAATTAATTTGCGGCGATATTCCTTCGCGTCGACATTTCGAGGATGATCAGCTCCACAAATGATATAGGCAAAATCTGAGAACCGATCCTTGACTTTACTCAGCGCGCAGAGAACGTGCTCGATTCCTTTTGCAGGGCGAAGAAGCCCGGTTGTAATAAATTTAACTGTTTTCGCTGGGATTCCGGAAAAATCCACTGTAACGCGTTCGGAAAAAGGTACATCGGGTACGCCGTGTGGAATCACAGCCACTTTTTCAGCTCCAATTCCATAATTCTCTCGAAGAATGTCAGCGGCAAGCTTCGAAAAAACCAGCAATTTGTCGCTGCGTTGCAAGACGTCCATAAAAATCTGGTGTCGTGTTGCTGAAAAGTGTGGCCACACAGTATGCAGCGTCGTCACTAACGGGCACTTTAATGCGCGGAGAAGAAATGATATGTTCTCTCCATCCGGTCCGCCGTAGAGTTTGAACTCGTGTTGGAGCAGGACCACTTTCGACGCAAGGCGGTCGATGCATCCCAAAGCAGTCTCAATTGATGCCCTATCCAGCGGATTGATTTTGACATGATCTTCGCCTTGCTGCGTCGCTGTAACCTCAGCATCTAAGTGGACGTAGAAGGGGTCAGATTCTTTCCATTCAGTTCGTAGCGCATTTGCAAGCATTGCAGTGTATTCGGCGACGCCACACGCCGTTGGAGGAAGTGAACTAATGTGAACGAGATTCAAATGTGTGACGGTACCGCACCGATTGAAAGTTTGCTTACTTCCACCGAGTATTCCTCCCGGTCTCCCCATGCAAGAACTGCTAGCCGACCGCAAATCCCCGGAGGGACGAGTTGTTTGAGGCAAGAGACACCATTGACTGAAAAACTCGCCATGTAACTCGTATCAATCACCAATTGAATTGAAGCTGAGAAATCCTCTTGAGCCGCAAACAGTTTTTTGTCGCCCTCGGTAGAAATGCCATTGAGATACCAGGTAAAGAAAATATCCGCACTCGAGATTCCAGGATTAGTCCGACTCCAGTTATTTCGACCAATATGAACGACAAGGTTAGCATCCTGCGATTTGATTGAACCGTCGCCGAAGAGACGTTCCTTTTCGCTCAGCAATTTGAGCCCAAATCGAAAGTAGGGGGACTCAGTTTGGATATCGCATCTAAAGGCTTGCAAGCGACCACCCATCAAACTCAGCTCGCGGTAGTCAGCCCACTGAGGCATGTCCTTCTTTGTGGTCAAAGTAAACGTCTCCGGGAGATGTTTAACCGAGGGTAATTGTAACCCCAGCGGGCAAATTTCTCTTTTTGGAACCTGAATTCGAGAAGCGGCAGGAAGAGATCTCGTTTTGGCCGATTTTTTACGCGCCGCCAAAAAGGGCTTCTGCTGGATAAGCATTCTGAGCCCAGCGGCGACATTAGCGAACGCCGCATCCGTATTGTGCCAGTGGTGACTAATCACCGGTTTGCCATCTTCCGGGAGTGCTTTGTAACGACGCAACGCTGGAATATTCCAGTCACATTCGCGCACGATGATAGGAACAATAATGGCTTTCCCGGCTTTCTGACGCTCACAAGCGCGTCCAAATTCCCGCTCGAAACAATAGTCCGACTGAATGAATGCCGAGCTAATCAGGAATAGATAGAGCTCGGCTTCTTCCAGCTGCTCATGCACATGTTCGTCAATCAAGCCCCCTGCGTGAATTTCGCGATCAGTCCACGCCTCAAGCAATTCTTGCCGTTGGAGTGCTGAAAGATGCTCGTGCAACTGCGTGAGCAAATCAGCGTCCTTGTGCGAATAAGAAATAAACGCTCTAATTGCCATCGGCCCCAAGGATAGTGACCTTAAAAGAGTACGTCGAGAAAACTTTCCAAGGCAATCGCCGCAGCCTTGCTAGCCAGAAGCGCGGATGCGCCGCGGCGAAAGCTGAGAAGGTCGGGCCTCCCAAATGTAAAAGAACTGCTTTCCTCGCGCAATTTAAGCAGGGAAATGTTCAGGAAATCGTCACAGAATACCAAGGAAAAACGGAAAAGAAAGATGCAGCAGCAGCAGAGACCATTGGCGAGCTCGCAGGTCTGAAAAACGGGGTGAATTGTCGCCAGATAAAAGTGCGTGGAAGAGCGATCCGAGCGGCGCATAAAAAATCTAGGGCCAACGCAGGCGAGTCTATGGTGGGCTTTTTTGCGGTCGGATCACAAGGTGAGTTGGTCCCGGGAATACTTCCGGCAGCGAAAAACGCTGAATGCGAAGGAATCCGTCATCGCACTGTATAAGCGCTCGTTCACCGCATTTATTAGTTCTCGGAAATTTCGTGGAAAGTCATACTTGGAAAGAGCGGCAATCATTTCTGAAAGAAGCGGTGGTACAGCCTTTCCCATTTTGTGCGAAAAATGCTGCACAAAACGCGCTGACAATAATGGGATATCCAGAGCATCCCAAAAGAATGCGATCCCTCATTCTTCCGACTTCCGGCTGTCACAAACTCCATTTGCCTCCTGCATTTGGGGCAAATCTTTTTCGTGGGACTCAGCATCGTCTCAACCTCGCTTTGATCCGAATATTTTAACAACGTGAGCACACCGTTTTCATCCAATCAGTTCGGCGCAAAATGTTTCAGCCTTCCTGTCTGCCTTTCAAAACCCTGCACTGATACTGAAATGCGCACTCCGGCTTTCGGAGTTCCGATCGAAGCAAAAAGCGCTTTAACGCGATGGTTGAACAGGTGTCGGACATTCTGCTTGATTGGTGTGTGAAGCCGACTTCCCCAACCACTTGCCCGTGAGCAAAAACAGTTCGTAAAAAACCAACCATTCTGCTGTCCAAGGGATGACAGTTTCATACAAATGCCAATTTCTCTGCCAGGGATCGGTTCGACAGTCATAGAGGCAGAGGGTCCCGTCCTTGAACATATGTGCGTTCGGCGTGAATTCAATCTTCGGATCAATTACACGAACATCTGGCGAGAAAAATGGGCGATAATCGATTTCAATGCGATATTGACTGCTGTGTTCAGTGGGTTTGATACGGCCTCTGCAATTCAAATTTTGTCCAACCAAGCGGCAGGTGAAGATCGGAAAATAGCGACGGATTAACTGGAACTCCAGCAAAGAGCGCTTGCGATAATCATTTTGGTTCGCCGGAATCATCGCCAAAAAATTCGTGGGCCTTGTTCGAAGCGGCTCCAGCGATTGTTGCCGCAACAATCACCCCCGAAGGATTTGTTCCTGCGACACGTGCGGTTACCAGCACTGCCTTGGCAAACAACGCTCGTGCGCTCGCAGAATCTTTATCGAATGCGTCAAAATATCCGTCGCTTTGGAATACCCAGTCCCAGGCCTCACGTGCTTGCTTTTGGGTGCAGTTACTGTTGTGGAGTATCGAGAGCTTTTGAATTGCCTCCCCCACATGGGTGCGTAGTGCGACCATGTTTGAATCACTTGCCGTCTTGGTCAACTTGTCTCTGGGAATTTTTGTCTGCGCGCGATTTTCGACTTCAAGATTGATTGCGAGACGGTCCGCCAATTTCACAAGAAGCCAGTAAAAAGCTTCGTCGATTCGCGTGTATGCGGTAGGAGCGCATTCTTCCACGAGCATTGTCAGCTTCAAACCGTTTGGCATGTCCCAATCCTCTCCTCGACTTCGGGCGAAGCGTTTCATCAAACGTGTTTGGACCCGGAGCTGCGAACCGGTGCCGGCATGTTTAGCATTTAGATCTTCGACGCGACCAAGGTACCAGCGGTTAATTTCAGTCGGATCGGAGTTGGCGAATCCGTTCGCACCAGCGAGCTCCTGTCGTTCGGTTTTCTCACCCGCATCGAATTTGCGAAATGCTGGAATGTCCACATGATGCCCTTCAGCATAAAAAACCCGGACACAGTTATTGTGAATCTCGGGCTGCTTGTTGAAGTTTGTGTCTTTTACCGCATCGCAGACCATTTGCTGCGTTTCGGCAGCGGTGAGCTCGGTGCCGTTCGACTTTTTAAGATCGGAACTGTGAAACCAGACCCCGTCGTCAATGTCGTAAGCGTTCTCCTTATCCTGGATTGTCGTGTCGATTGCCATTGATCCCTGAGGAATGAAATGGTTGTCATTCAATCGAATTCTTTCGGGACGATTCCGTTTGAGCCGGTTGCGGTTCGCCTCACGGTGATCACGGAGCATGTCTTTGATGGCTTGTGGCAAGTTCACGCAATCCGACTCATATGCCTGGATTTGCTCGTTGTAGTTGTACATTTATTTTCCTTTCTGTGATTTGTGCGAAAGCTGATCTGCGTATGCCATCCAATTTACGGCCGGGACGGTGGCGAGGGATTGGAGTTTCCAAAGGAGGCGGAATGCAAAAAATGCGAGGGCGTTCTCGCCGGGGCCGAACCGATACTTTCCAGGCCCGTCGAAGACATCGAAACTCGCACCGTTCGCTGCGAAGCCGCACTCAATTCCGCCTCCTTGGGATTTATGTGCGGAGAGAAAAGATTTTCCAAGTCCGTCTTTCCAGCCGACATCGATCGCAAGGATCCCGGCGACAATATCAAAAAGTGGTTTTGGTTTGTGAATGCCGCCTGCGTGATGAATTTCGACAGACGTGCGTTTTAGAGCACGGACAGAAGCTGCTTTTTCAGCTGCATATGCAAGATAGTCTTTGTTTATTGTCGGTTTGCATTCAAAAAGCGCATACACTGCTTCTGCGGGAACGTATCGATGTTTATCGTTGTCGAGCAGGGTTGGGGTATATTGACGATCAAAAACCACCACATCAATCGAGTGGCTGACATTCCCCAAGCTGTCCAGGACGATTGCTTTCTCCACGGTGTAACGGTTCGGCAAATATTTCCGCAAAAACTCAATAAAATGTTGCTCGTTGACCTCGCCCTTGTCGCCTTGATGGGTGATACGATCAGATGATCGCAACTTGGGGATCAAGCACGCCTGTTCGGTTGCAAAGGCTTCTCGCAAAAAGTCTGCGTTTGCACTTGGAGAAGCGTTTTTCGATTTGGATTTCATGAAAATGTGAATTGACGCCACGGAATTCGGGCTGGCCTTATCGAGGCGAGATACTTGGATATGTCCTGCCGGCCGTAGTAACTAAAACGTCCGAAGCCATCCTGCGCAGCTAGGACGATTGGCATTGCAGGGAAATATCGCCGGAATCCTTCCAGTGCCCGATCAGCCTCAAACGAGCTGTCGAGCACCTGCTTTTTAACGACTGCGATGGCGAAGGTAATTCCCTGCTCGCGAACGATTGCCCCGTCAATTTGAATCATAGCGTTAAATCCATGGAAGGCATTTTGTGGTTCTAAAATCCGCAAGAAGATGGCTCAAATATGCGGCTCCCGACACATACAGTAGAAGCCGAATCGCACATTTCGCGCTGATCCCGGTAAGACATAGGCCGATTAGGAACAGCACAAAGATGCTGTGGAAAAAGCCCCGGTGGTTAGGCGAGGTGGCAGGTTCAAGAACGTCAGGCAAAGAAGCAATTGCAACGCCGATTCCCGCACAGCACGCTGCAGTAAGCCAGTCGAACGGCTCTGAATCATCTTCATCACGCTGGACCGACTTGTATGCAATGTAAGTGCCGAGGCCGGCGATTGCGCCGATAATGGCGTGGGTTTTGAAGCTTGGCATACGTCAGTGCTTTTGGTCGCGGGGCGGGTTGGGATCGGACCCAAAACTGTCCGAGTCTCGGATTTCGCCGTTGGGACGATGTATCACCAACTCGGTTTGATTCTTTTGAGCTAGTTCACGTCCGGCTTCAATGGCCTCCTTTTGCGTATCGTGTAATGATGAAGCGCGCTCGGCGCCCTCTCGTTTGACGGCCCAGTTGGCACCGTCCGGCACTACATGGTAATCCTGTTTCATTTTTATCCTGTTCGTTTGGGCAGGCCGAAATTTCGAGCCGCCGGCTTGTTCGCTATACAGTTACTGTTCGCAGTGCAGAACTCAAGAACTTTTTTTTGAGAATGTGCTTGCTTCGCGAACCTGAGCCCAGTATTGAATGGGAATGCGCTATGAACACTGTTGGTGACCGGGTTCGAGCTCGGCGGTCAGAGCTGAACTGGACGCAAGACCACCTGGCGATTCAGGCGGGGATCAGTAAAGGGTTTCTTTCAGATTTAGAGCGAGGAAATCGAAATGTCAGTGCAGACATTCTGCTCAAACTGGCTCAGGCCTTGGGCGTGACAACGGACTACCTTATGAAAGGAGAGACCGCCAAGGAGAAGCATGTTGAGGTGAAAATCCCGGCTACTTTGGCCGAGTTTGCTCAACTCGAACATCTGAGCTTTCAGCAGACCCTTACGCTTTTGGAGATGCGCTCGCAGATCAAAGCTCATCGCAATGATGCCGGAGAGAACAACCTCGAAAAGTTTGATTGGAAGCGATTTTATTTGGCAGTAAAACCATTTATGAAATGAAACTCAGCGGCACAGAACCTCCGATTCTCGCGATGGCGCAGGGCTTGGGCGTTCCCTTGGCTCAGCCGGTTGATGGGATTTTGGAGTTTTGTCGCAAGCGGATATTTGCGCTTGTTCGAAAAGCGAAATCGCTGGCAACTATATGGGATTTGGAGCGGATCGTCTGTAATGAACTGAACCTGACGATTCACGAAATTCACACGGACGGAGAGCTTGAGAACTTTGTGCAGGATTATGCGGGTCAGCGCGGAGAAACAGTTATCGCTTCTCTCTCGATGGAACTGGAGGGAGCTTGTTATGGCGTTTTGTTCCGACTAAATAACGAGCGGCGAAATGGGCAGGTATGCTACGTGGCTTTTGTGGATTGCCGTGGGGAAAAGGCCGCGAAGCGTTTCTTTACACGCTGGCATGAGATCGCACACTGCTTAACGTTTTTTGATCAGGGAGAAATGGTGTTCCGGCGAACGACAGCCCCAAGAATCGAACGCGATCCAATTGAGCGATTGATGGATATGATCGCGGCAGAACTGGGTTTTTTCGAACCGCTTTTTGGCCCGGTTTTGCGCAAAGCGGTTGGTTCGGGCGGACTGACTTTTGCTGCGATTGAAACAATTCGAAGCCAATTTTGCCCGGATGCGAGTTTCGAGGCGACATTGAACGCATGTCTCCTTCGAATGAATAAACCGGTCGTTGTGATTGAGGCATGCCTATCACATAAAAAGGCAGAGCGGGAATTGATGAAACTGGGAGATTCCTTGGGACTTGCTCTCCCCCCAATCAAGAAAGATTTGCGCGTGCAGCGTGTACACTCAAACGAAGCTGCCCGCACCAAGAAGCTTGTCATTCCGCAGAATATGCGCGTGCCTGAAGCATCTGTTATCTTCCGCTGCTTTTACGGGGATCGGCAGGCGAGAGAAGACGTGATCGAGGACCTATCGCTTTGGAATTCGTCTAAGGGTGGCCACCTGCCACCACGGGTTGTCCGTGTGTCATCTCGTTCATCAGGAGACCGCGTTATAGCAATAATTCAGGATTGCACGAACCCAGTCGCCAAAACCTCCAGACGTGCCTCGGCCGGCAGTACACTGGTGCTGCACTAAAGTCTGCTCACGCATACAGCTCTTTTCCTGGGGAAGCTAGACTGTGATTTGGACAAATTCGAAAGTTTTCCTGTTACTCATCGAGACACCTTGGCAGTCTGGCATTTCAAGCGACAACAAGCCCCGTGAAAATTCCTTCCCCGAAAACTTTGACGTGGGTGTCGACAATCAGCTATTCCAATCGTTCAAACTCTCTGCGCCTATCGGCATGCGTGACGGACCGCGAGCACGGCCACCAGGCTGGACAGGGATGACGGTTCGCCTTCTCAGGGCTTTTTGTCGGGGTCAACCTGCTTTCGGTCAGCGCGGCGGTGGAGGCGCGGTGGTTCTACCGTCTGCTCGCCATTTGGGCGGTCGAAACGGTGCGGGCTCAATTGAGTCACCACTTGACCGTGTTTGGCATTTGCCTCTCAAAACCGTTGCTGCACACGCAGTTGGAACTGGAGGCGAGGGTGACCGTCGCTTATTAAGGACAATGTCCTTGTAGGGGATGTCTTTTAGCAGCGTCTCAACCCAGGGTTGGTCTCAATTTGCGGGGTGCCCATTTGGGCATCCGTGGGTAGAGAGAAACAAACACGGCCGGCCCAGCAGCCCGAATCGGAGACTCGTTGGTTCTGGAACATGATGTTAAATCGCCTCAAGTGCCCATAAGGAGATGGCTGCCAGTTGGGCTTGGAACCGGTCGGTTCGGGAACGCGAACCCGTCCCCAATTGGAAACCCGTGGCGTGGGTGGGTCACGGGTCCAGTCCACGTCCCGGTCCAAGTCCAGGGATCATGGATCATTGATCCTGGACGCGGACAAGCCGTGGGTGGGTTGGGGGGTTGGTGTTTGGGTTGGGTTGAACCCGTTGGTTGGTTGGTCCTCCGACTCCGACGATAGGAGGAGAACACGTTAATTCGGGGTCTCTGAAATCGGGCTGCCGGCGCTCCGTTGAGCGATCATTTCGAGAATTCCAAGCGTTTGCCAGGGG
>Ga0070686_100000361_pt1 | contig 29090 bp, 30 predicted proteins | sample KBSS23LmetaG_FD_65654 | JGI IMG/M metagenome (GOLD analysis project Ga0070686, IMG submission 65654) | Switchgrass rhizosphere microbial communities from Kellogg Biological Station, Michigan, USA - KBS S2-3L metaG | ecosystem: Host-associated > Plants > Roots > Rhizosphere ... | reverse complement strand
CCTCCATCTCCAGGATGATCACGCGGATCGTCTTGGCGGGGTCGTCCGACCGGTTGACCAGGTCGATGACGTTGGCGGCGATGATGTCGCGGGTGCGGGAAAAGATGCTCATGGCAGAAACGCTCCGGGGGACTTGCGGGTTGGCGGCGGCCGGGAAGAGCCTAGGGGGAGGGCTGCTGTCCCGGCCGGCCGCCGCGGTTCAGGCGTGGGCCTGAGCCGAGGTCTCGGTCTGGTGGAACTGGTCGGCATGAACCGGGCCGAACGAGGCCGACAGGAACGTGGCCGAGAGAATGATGGCGCCGACGGCGGCGGTGATCGTGTGGGTGATGGCGTTGAAGTTGATCATTTCGTGTCTCCTGAACCTTGTGTGAAACTGATGCCCACAAGGTTAGCAGGAGCCGTGCCAATTCAATTTTTCGGCGGAAATCCGCGGCTTTTTGAGTGATCAGCGCGGAAGAGGCAATCGAGCGGCCGCCGTCAGTTGGCGGGAATTCCCAATTATTGGGGCTGCGGCAGATAGTCCGACTTGCGGCGGCGCAGCTTGTTGTCCTTGCGCGTCAGCTCGAGCAGGCGGGCGCCCGCCATGAACACCGCGCCGGTGCAGGCCGCGAACAGCAGCCAGCCGCCGGCGCCGGGGTAGATTTCGAGATAGCGGATGCCGCGGTCGACCGCGCCGAGCCCGAGGGCGTAAATCACCGCCAGCGCCTCGAAGCGGTTCTTGATGATGAACAATCTGCCGAGGCGTCCCCACATGCCGGACAACGAGCAAGATGCGGGCCAGTGGCGGAAAAGCGTGACTCTCGAGGTTAACGGGTAAGGATTTGTAAACCATACCGACAGGTCCGCTGCAAAAGCGAGGATGTCGGTATGCCCCCGCGCAGGCGGGTGCCCAGGCGGAGGTAGAGAACTGGACCGCCCTTCCGTTTCGCGAGTCCGATCATTCCTGTTGGGACCGGGTCAATATTCGACGTCCATCGCAAAACGTCCGCCCGCCTTCAACGTCACGACGCAGCTCCGCCAGGTCGCGCCGTCCTCCCGCGCCATTGCGTCGCGTATGGCGTGCAGGCGCTCCCTTATGTCGCGGGCCGCGCCTGTGCCCGGCTGCAACTGCACCTGGGTCCCGTCCGGCTGCGCAGCCTTGATCCACAGCCGCGTGTCGGTTTCGTCGCTTTCCATGTGCAGGCTCGCGGTTTCGAAGCCCGAAGGGCATTGCGCCGCGATCAGGCGGCCGAGAGAGAGATAGGCGGCCTCCATGGCCGGGTCGGGTCGGTCGGTCATCGGGCCTCCAGAGCGAGCAGGGCGAAGGTCGCCAGCCAATGCTCGCCCATATAGTCGCCGGCGACGAAAGGCAGGCTCGCATCGAGATGCGCTTCGGCCGTGTCGCGGGCGAGCGCGGCGAGATCGGGGGAAAGCGCGTCGGCAAGGCCCCGCCAGCACCAGGCGCGGCTCAGATTGACGCCGTCGAGATGGGCGATCTTCCCGTCCGACCGGTCGGAGACGCAGGCGGGGGTGAACAGGCTGGCCGGGCGGCCATCGGCAAGATCGGGGAGGAACGCCGCGAACCATGGCTGGAAGGCCCGATCGGGCAATGCGCGGCGCATCAGCAGCGCCTCGACCAAAGCGGGCGACAGGAAGTCGTCGCCGCCCGGCTCCCAGGCGGGACAGGAAGCGTCGCCGCCATAATAGTCCGCGGCGCGCGAGCGGATCAGCCCGGCGAGGCCCGTGTCGTTCGCGTCGGCCCAGTCGAGCGCGAGGAGGAGGGCGAAGGCCGTATTGTAATGGGTGCCGGCGCGGACCGGATAGGTGAGCTTGGGCAGATAGGATTTGAACCGGTCGGCGAAGGCCTCGGCGAGCGGCGCCAGCGCTTCGGCCCAGCCGGCTTCGTGCCGCTGCGCCTCGGCATGGAGCATCAGCAGCCAAGCCCAGCCATAGGGCCGCTCGAACCCGCCCGTATAGGCGCGGTCGAGATAGTCGCGCTCGCCCGAGACCTTCTCCGGAACCAGCATCTCATCGAGCAACGCCCGGATCGGCGCGGCGCTCGCCATCTCCGGAAACAGCCGCAACGTCCGCATCAGCAGCCAGTAGCCGTGCACGCAGCTGTGCCAGTCGAAGCTGCCGAAGAAGATCGGATGGAGCGCGCGCGGCGAGAGGACGTCCTCGGGCCCTTCCATCACATGGTCGAGCTTGTGCGGATATTCGCGCGTGACATGGCCGAGCGCGATCCCGGCGAAGCGGTCGGCGACGGCGGCGGTGAGGCGGTGCTTCATGGTTTCACGTTGCGTCATCCCGGACTTGATCCGGGTTCCATGAACACGGACTGCGGCAAAGGGCAATCGCAGCCTTCATGGATGCTGAATCGAGTTCGGCATGACGATGGGGTCAAAAGGCCAGGAAATAGATGAGGAGGATGTTGACGATCAGCAGCGGGATTGCGGTGCCGATCTGCGCCTTGATCACGCCGTTCTGGTCCTTGAGCTCGAGCAAAGCGGCGGGCACCAGATTGTAGTTGGCCGCCATCGGGGTCATCAAGGTCCCGCAGAAGCCGGCGAGCATGCCGATCGCGCCGATCACGGCCGGATCGCCGTGATAGGTCCGGATCAGCAGGGGGACGCCGATCGCCGCCGCCATCACCGGGAAGGCCGCGAAGGCGTTGCCCATGATCATCGTGAACAAGGCCATGCCGAGCCCGAAGACGAGCACGGTGAGGAACACGCTGCCTTCCGGGATCGCAGAGCGCGCCGCGCCGCCGATAACGTCCCCCACGCCCGCGGCGGCGAAGACCACGCCGAGCGCGGCGAGCATCTGCGGCAGCACCGCCGCCCAGCCGATCGCGTCGATCAGCCGCCTTCCCTCCTGCAGCGGCGCGAGCACGGGCGGCTTCAGCCAGGCGAACAGGACCAGCAAGGCGAGCAACGCGCCCAGGCAGAGGAAGATATAGGTCTCGCGCTTCGGCTCGATCCAGCCGAGCGCCCCCAAAGGCGTGTAACTGAAGATGAGGGTGCCGGCGAGCGCGGTGGCCGGGATGATCAGGGCGGGCAGGAACAAGCGGTTGCCGAGCTGATGGGACCAGGTCAGCCGCTCGCCTTCGCTGGTCGTCGCCGGCGCGCCTTTGCCGACGAGGCCGAAGCCGGCAAGGGCAGCGAGGCAGAGAACGAGCAGGCCGTTGGCGAAGTCGCCGATCCAGGCGCCGGCGAGCAGGCTGATCGCCATCAGCCCCCAGAAGGCGGCATTGCCGAAGCGCTTCCTGTTGCCGCGATCGAACGCGCTCAGGATCGCGAAGGCCGCGAACATCAGCCCGACCAGGCTGTAGGTCCATTGGATGCTGATCATTTGCGCCGCCTCCTAGGGTCCAAACCCGGCGCCGAAGGTGGCCGTGATCGGCCGGGGAAGGTGGCTGGGTAGGAGAGCGCCGCCGGGCGGGTCAGGATACCCGTCCAAGGTGCTCGACGCCCCCAGCCGCCTTCCCCGGCCGACCGCGAAGCGGCGGGCTGTCCTTTGCCGCCCGGCTGCGTCGCTGCGTCGGTCACTATGAATCTTCATAGCTCCCTCCTCGCTCCTTGCCGGACAACAAATGCCAGCCCGTCACGACCGCCTCCGGCGCCGGGTTTGGACCCTTAAGCGGCGGTCGAGGCGCAGCAGGCGGAACGCGTGGATCAGGCTGGCCGCGAAGGCCGTGGGGATCGCCCAGATCGCCAGCTCGAGCGGGGCGAGGCTGTAGCCATAGGTGGCGAGCGTCGCTTGGATGAGAACGATCGATCCGATGGCGATGAAGATGTCCTCGCCGAAGAACACGCCGACATTGTCGGTGGCCGCCGAGAAGGCCTTCACCTCCTCCTCGCTTTCCTCCTCGATGCCGCCATGCTGCTGCTCCGCCGCCGCCAGCGCCATCGGCGCGACCAGCGGACGGACGGTCTGCGCGTGGCCGGCGATCGAGATCAGGCCGAGCGCCGAGGTCGCCTGCCGGAACAGCAGATAGAGGATGAGCAGGCGCCCGGCGGTGGCGGCCTTGATCCGGCGGATGGTCGCCGCGGCACGCTCCTTCAGCCCGTAGCGCTCGAGCAGGCCCACGACCGGCAGCACGATCCAGACGATGGCGATGATGCGATTTTCGTTGAACGCCTTGCCGAGCAGCGAGACGACCTCGACGACGCCCTTGCCCGCGATCAGCCCGGTGGCGAGCGCCGCGACCGTCACCACCAGCATCGGATTGAGGCGCAGCGCGAAGCCGATGACGACGATCAGGATGCCGGCGAGGACGAAATAATGGCTCATCGGGCGCCGATCTGCTCGCCGAGCGCAAGCACATAGCCGTTCGGATCGGCGATCTCGAGCTCGCGCAGGTCGTAGGGCTGGTCGCTGGGCGCGCGGCGGACGACGACCTGGTCCCTGATCCGCTCATGGAGGGCATCGATCCCGGTGACGTAGAGATAGGCGTTCCACACGCCGCCCGGCCGATAAGGGTCGAGGTCCGGCTTCCGGTAGCCGGCCGCGCGCTGCAGCATGATCTCGGCTCTGCCGTGGATCAGGCTCGCCCATTCGAAGGGTTCGGCGTCCGGGAAGGTGTTGAAGCGGAACCCCAGCATGTCGCGATACCAGCGGGCGGTCGCGCCCACGTCGTCGACCAGGAAGACCGCCGCAATGCCATGATAAATGGTCCGCTCGTCATCCATTGCCATAACCCCCTCCCCCCGGCGTCTCTATCACGAAGGCATCGCCCGGCTCCATGTCCGCGGCATCGGTCGCGGTCAGCAACTCCTCGGCGCCGTCCGCCCGCACCACCTTGTTCACCCCGGCCCTGGCGTCGCCGCCCCCCAGGATCCCGTGCGGCGCGACGCGGCGGCGGTTGGAGAGGATGGCGGCGTGCATGGGCTCGCGGAAGCGGATGCGGCGCTCGACGCCGTCGCCGCCGCGATGCGCGCCGGACCCGCCGGAGAAGCGGCGGATCGCGAAGCGCTCGAGGATCACCGGGAAGCGCGTCTCCAATATCTCGGGGTCGGTAAGGCGGCTGTTGGTCATATGGGTCTGCACCGCGCTGGCCCCGTCGAAATCCGGGCCGGCCCCGGCGCCGCCCGCAATCGTCTCATAATATTGATGGGCCGCATTGCCGAAGGTGAAATTGTTCATCGTCCCCTGGCTCGGCGCGAGCGCGCCGGCGGCGGCGAACAGGCAATCGGTGATCACCTGGCTGGTCTCGACATTGCCGGCGACCACGGCCGCCGGATAGAGCGGATTGAGCATCGATCCTTCGGGCACGTGCAGGACGATCGGCCGCATGCAGCCGTCATTGAGCGGGATCGCGTCGTCGACCATGGTGCGGAACACGTAGAGCGTCGCCGCGCGGCAGATCGAATAAGGCGCGTTGAAATTGTTGGGCTGCTGATCGCTGGTGCCGGCAAAGTCGACGATCGCGGTGCGCGCCGCCCGATCGACGCGGATCGAGACCGAGACATGGGCGCCATTGTCCATCTCGTAGCGGAAGGCGCCGTCCTTCAGCCGTCCGATCAGCCGCCGCACCGCCTCCTCGGCATAGGCCATGACATGGCCCATATAGGCATCGACCGCCGCGCGGCCCTGCTCGGCGGCGACGCGGCGCAGCTCGTTCGCGCCGCGCGCGCAGGCGGCGACCTGCGCCTTGAGGTCGGCGATGTTGCGGTCCGGGTTGCGGGCCGGCCAGTCGCCCGCGGCGAGCAGGGCCCGCATCCCGGCCTCGAGGAAGCGGCCCTCGTCGACGAGCAGGACATTGTCGATCAGCACGCCTTCCTCGTGGACGGTGCGGCTGTCGGGCGGCATCGATCCCGGCGCGATGCCGCCGATATCGGCATGGTGGCCGCGGGCGGCGACGTACCAGGCGGGCACCGCATCGCCCTCGGCGAAGACCGGCATGATCACGGTGATGTCGGGGAGATGGGTGCCGCCGCGATAGGGGGCGTTGAGGACATAGACGTCGCCCGGCTTGATCCCCCGCCCGTCCGCCGGCGCGCCGTCTTCGCCCGGGCCGCGCGCCTCGATGATCGTGCGGATCGAATCCCCCATCGAGCCGAGATGGACCGGGATATGCGGCGCGTTGGCGATCAGTGAGCCCGCGCGGTCGAACAGGGCGCAGGAGAAATCGAGCCGCTCCTTGATGTTCACCGACGAGGCGGTGTTCTGCAGCGCCACGCCCATCTCCTCGGCGATCGCCATGAACAGGTTGGACATGACCTCGAGCATCACAGGGTCGACGTGGGTGCCCATGGCGGGCGCCGACTCGCGGGGGGCGGCGCGAGTCAGGATCAGGTTGGCGTGAACGTCCACCTCGGCGCGCCAGCCGGGCTCGACGACGGTGGTGGCGGAGGGATCGATGATCAGGGCCGGGCCGGGGATGATGGCGCCGGGCGAGAGGGACTTGCGGTCGATGACTTCTTTATCCTCCCTGCGAGCGGAGCTTGTGGGGAGGGGGACCGGCGGCAAGCCGGTGGAGGGGCTATCGGCGCTGTTTGCCCCTCCACCATGCTTCGCATGGTCCGCTCCGCTACTCGCCTGTCCCCCGGATAGGCTGCGTTCCTCGCCCCCATCGCTTCGCGACAGGGAGGATTGGAGCTGGTCCCCCTTCCCCACCGCTTCGACGATCGCGGTCTCGATCACCACCTCGGCCTCCGGTGCGATGAAACCGAAGCGCTGCTTGTGCGCGACCTCGAAATCCTCCCGCATATGGTCCGAGACGGGGACTTCGAGCGTGGAATCGCTGCCTTCGTAGCGCAAGGCGGCGCGGCGGCGGATGTCGGGGGCTTCGACGCCCTGCTTGTCCAGCGCCACGACGGCTTCGGCTTCGAGCTCGGCGAGGACCATGTCCAGATCGGCGCCGGCGAGCGTCCGCTGCCGAAGCTCGACCATGTCCGCCAGCCCCATGCCGTAGGCGCTGAGCACGCCGGCGAGCGGGTGGATCATCACCTTGCCGATGCCGAGCGCGTCCGCGACGAGGCAAGCGTGCTGGCCGCCCGCGCCGCCGAAACATTGCAAGGTGTAGCGGGTGACGTCGTGGCCGCGCGCGATCGAGATCTGCTTGATCGCATTGGCCATATTGTCGACCGCGATGCGGATGAAGCCTTCGGCGACGGCGCGCGCGTCCATGCCGGCGCGCGCGGCGATCTCCTCGCAGCGGGCGCGCGCGGCGCCAGCGTCGATCGGCAGGTCCCCTCCCGGGCCGAAGACGTGGGGGAAATGCTCGGGCCTGATCTTGCCGAGCACGACGTTGCAGTCCGTCACGGTCAGCGGCCCGCCGCGCCGGTAGCAGGCCGGGCCCGGCACCGCTCCGGCGCTGTCCGGGCCGACGCGGAAGCGGCTGCCGTCATAATGGCAGATCGAGCCGCCGCCCGCGGCCACGGTGTGGATCTCGAGCATCGGCGCGCGCACGCGCACGCCCGCCACGGCGCGCTCGCTGGTCCGCTCATAGGCGCCCGCATAATGGGAGACGTCGGTCGAGGTGCCGCCCATGTCGAAGCCGATCAGATGATCCTCCCCCGCCTGGGCGGCGGTCCGCGCCATGCCGACGATGCCGCCGGCCGGGCCCGAGAGGATCGCGTCCTTGCCGCGGAAGGCGGCGGCATCGGTGAGCCCGCCGTTCGACTGCATGAAGAAGAGGCGGCCGGCTCCGCTGAGCCCGGCCACGACCTTGTCGACGTAGCGGCGCAGCACCGGCGAGAGATAGGCGTCGACCACGGCGGTGTCGCCGCGGCCGATCAGCTTGATCAACGGCTCTACCTCGTGGCTCGCCGACACCTGGGTGAAGCCGATGGCGCGCGCCGTCTCGGCGAGCGCCGCCTCGTGCGCGGTCCAGCGCCAGCCGTGCATCAGCACGATGGCGAGCGCGCGCACGCCCGCGTCATGGACGGCCTGCAACGCCGCCCGGGCCGCCGGGAGATCGAGCCGCCGGAGCACCTCGCCTTCGGCCGTCATCCGTTCGTCGACCTCGATCACATGGTCGTACAAGGGTTCGGGAAGGACGATCCGGCGCGCGAAGATATCGGGCCGCGCCTGGTAGCCGATCCTGAGCGCATCGCCGAGCCCCGCGGTGATCGCAAGCGCCACCGACTCGCCCTTGCGCTCGAGCAGGGCGTTGGTCGCGACCGTCGTCCCCATCTTGACCGCGCCGATCCGCCCGCCGCCGGCTTCGGCCAGGATCGCGCCGATCCCGGCCACCGCCGCATCCTCGTAGCGCTCGGGATTGTCGGACAGCAATTTGCGCACGATCTGCCGGCCGTCCGGCGCGCGGGCCACGATGTCGGTGAAGGTGCCGCCCCGGTCGATCGAGAAGGTCCAGGCGGCTTCCATCATCAGGGCCCCCTATCAAAGGCCGCTTGACCCGGCCAGCCGCTTGGGACAGCGCTCGACCATGGCCGAAAATCCCGAGGACGATGACGACTCGCCGCTGACCGCCGCCGATTTTCACACGGTCGCGCAGAAGCAGATCTTGAACGCGACCTTCGCGACGCTCGCGGAAAGCAAGATGCAGTGGAATCTGGTCGAACCCTTCCTCGAGGCCGGGCGCGCCGTCTGCATCGGCGATTTCACCCAGAATGCCCGGATCCGCATCCACACCCAGCGCGCCGAGGGCGAAACCTGGGTGGAGGCCGAGGAGGCGTTTCTCGGCATCTCGGTCTCGGACCGCGAGGATGGGGAGGAATGGCTGTCGGAAACCTATTGGCTCTCCGACCTCGCCGTCGCCGACGGCAGCCGCACCGAGGTGGAAGCGGTCATCGCGGGCCTCGAGCGGACCATCGCCAAGCTGCGGGAGTGGCTGGCGAGCGGGGGCACGAGCGCCTCCGCCGAAACCGAACCGGCGCCGGAGCAGCCTGGCGAACCGGGGGAATAGTCCTCCGGTTCGGCGAACATCCAGGAGTCACCCCGGTGAAGGCCGGGGCCCATTGCCGTCGGACTCCGAGTTCATGGACCCGGCCTTCGCCGGGATGACGAGATGGCGGAACCGGCGGGAGGAGCTCTCACCCCTCCTGCCGAGCTCGGACCCTACCGATGGACGCCGCGCTCGTAGAGCTGGATGCAGCGGTCGGTGACGGTACGCGAGCAGGGCGGATAATCCACCTCCTCGAGCGGGCCGCCCATGCCGGTATATTCGGCGCCGGCCGGAGCCGCCGCGTCGGCGATCTCGCCGGCCGAGGCGTCGATCACGCCGTCGCCATTAGTCGCCGCCGTCATGGAGGGGCCGCCGAGCTCGCCCGCCAGCGTATCGACCGGCTCGTAAGGCCCGCCCATCGCCGCTCCGGTACCGCTCGCCGAGCGGTTCCAGTCGGCGAGCTGGGCGCGGACGCCGCGCTCGTAGAGCTGGATGCAATGATCGTCGCCAGCGCCGGGACTGCAGGGCGGGTAAGCGGCGGCCGCAGGCAGCGCGCTCTGCTGCAGGACGGCTTCGCTTGGCCCGGAGGCGGCGAGGCTGTCGTCCGCCTTTGCCGACAGATCGGCCGCCGCCGTCTTCACGGCCAGCGGCGTCTTGGCCGGGGCGGTCCCGACCGCGGCGGAGGTCTCGATCTTGGGGGTCTTGGCGGCGCCCATCCAAGCCTCGCCCGTGTCGAAGATGCCGGGCTTCTCGGCGGCCATCTGGTCGGCCCAGACGTCCTTGACGGCCTTGGCCATGTCGGGCGCCATGGCGGGAATGGCGAAGGCGAAAGCCGGGCTGGTGCCAAGGCAGAGCAGGCCGACGGCGATGAGTGTCCTGTTCATAAAGTCGCTCCGTTTCGGGCACCGGCGCGACAAGGGTGCGCGGGCCGGCGCGAGCCCCCTCGCGGCATGAAAGGGAAACGGCGGCGAAAGGTCGTTTATCCCGCCTTTGAGGCAGTCCGTCAGAAATGACCCTCGATTCGGCGCGTCCAGCCTTCGGCCGACGGCTGGAAGCCCGCGGCGGCCAGGCGCGGCACCAGGGCGGGATCGGCCTGGCGGATGACGAGATCGAGCCGGTAGCTGCCGTCGGCGCGGATCGAGAGATTGACCTGCCCGGCGCCGCCTTGGCTGGCGAGCGGGACGAGAAGGGCGCCCTCGGCGCAGCGGAGATTGCCGGCAAGGCCGGCCGGCAGGGGTAGCCCCGCCATCTCCCCGGCGACGGTGGCGCGCACCCGGCCTTCGGCGCTTTCGCACTGGCCGTTGTCGAAATGGACGGAGACGTCGTCGAGCGCGAGCGCATTGATCGGCACCGGCGCGAATACGGCGCCGGTGCGGAAGCTGCCGGTCATGTCCTCGAGCCCGACGCTGTGGCGCGAGACGCTGAGCGCGCCCTCGAAACGACCGTCCGGCGCGTCGCGCGACAGCGACAGGCGCGCCCGTCCCAGCAGCAGCGGCAGCATGTTCAGCCTGGCGCGGACGTCGCCGAGCGGCACTGGCCCCAATTGCGCCTCCCGCAGCATGCCGAGCCAGAGGCTGCCGGTCGCCTCGCGCGCGGCGAGGCCCGAGACCCGGAACCAGCTCACCGCGACGCCGAGGGGAAGCAGCGCGACCAGGGAGAAAGCGAAGGCGGCGAGGAAGAAAACCGTGCGCTTCAGGGGCAGGCGGATGCGCATCAGCGGCGTGCCGCCAAGGTCAGCTCGGCCGAGAGCGTGTGGTCCTGGTTGGCGGCGGCGCGCAGCCGCTCGACGACGAGCCCGCTCTGCTCCATCTGCGCGACCCAGAGGAACAGGGCCTGCGGCCGCGCCGCGTCGAGGACGGCGACCGCCCGGCCGGGCCCCTGGGCGCTGACCCGCGTGCCGGGGAACCCAGAAGCGGCCGCGGTGCGCGTGACGATCGCATCGACCGCTCCTGCCGCCGCCGGCCCGGTGCCTGCCGCCCGCCGCGCCCGGGCACGCGCCTCGGCCAAGGCGATTGCGGCGTCGCCGTGCCGCATCTTCGCCGCGTCGAGCGCGTCGGAGAGCGGCCGCACGACCAGCAGCCAGAAGAACAGGATCGCGGCGAGCGCAAGCATCGCGCCGACCAGCCAGCGCTCGCGCGCGCTTCGTGCCTCCCACCAGGCGATCATGCCGGCCTCAGCACGATCTCGGCGCTCTGCTGGCCGCCGGCCGACTGGATAGCGCCGCCCTCGAGGACGGCGCCGCTCGCCTCCGCGCGCGCCCGGAAGGCGGCGAGGGTCGCGGGCCTGTCGACCTGGACGGTGGCGCCGAGGCTGCCGTCGGGCCGATATTCGAGCCTGGTGAGCTGGAGATTGGGCGTCGAGCGCACCGCCTCGAACAGGATCGGCGCGAGCAGATCGAAATTCGGCCGGCTCGGCGCCGCCCCGGGCCCCAGCGCGGCCGCTTCCTGCTCCATCCGGTCGGCATCGAACGAATAGCGCATGATCGTCGCGAGCTGGAGGATCAGGGAGACGAGGAGCAAGGCCGCGACCAACATCGCGACGCGGCGCGCGCTGCCCTTGTCCACCGCCCAGCGCCGCCGCTTGGCAAAAACACCCTGCCGCAGATTGACGACCGGCTCGGCAAGCGCGGCCGGCAGGCCGGCGGCGAATTCCGCCTCGCCGATCTCCGCGACCGGCGCGTCGCCCGCGACGAGCGCGGCAAGCTCGGGCTCGACGCTGAACGCCGCAGCGAGGCCGCGATGATCGAGCCCGCGCCGCGCCAGGCCTTCGGCCGGGGGCAGGACCAGCAGGCTCTCCGGCACGATCAGGTCCGGGTCCTGCCCGTCGGCGAGCCAGGCCTCCATCCGCTCCACGGGCGTGAGCGCCACCGCGGTCAGGCCGTTCTCGGTGCGCCCCGCCGCCACGTGCATCGCGGCGAGCGGCTCGGCGCTGGCGTCGGCGAGCATCAGCCGCGCCGCCGCCGCGGTCTGGGCGGGCGTGAGGTCGCCGGCAAGGTCGAGCCAGTGGATCGCCACGTCGGTGCCGGGCACGGCAAGCGCGGTGCGCGGCGGGCCCGGCAGGGTCACCAGGAACTCGTCGCCGCTCTCCGCGAAGCGCAGCAGGCTGTCGCCCCCGGCCTCGGGATCAGTTGGTGATGTCTGCATCGTTTCCGGAGCCGCCTTCGCGGCCGTCCGCGCCGAGGGTCGCGACCGTGAACGGCTTCCCGCCCGCGCCCGGCGCCGCGTAGCGATAGGGATGGCGCCACGGATCCTCGGGCAAGCGCGGGATGTAATGGCCCGCGACCAGCACCTGCAGCCCCTCCTGGCTGGTCGGATAGCGCTGGTTGTCGAGCCGGTACATCTCGATCCCCTGCTCCAGGGTGGCGATGTCGGCGCGCGCCTTGGTCACCGCCGCGCGGTCGGCGGCGGGCATGACGTTGATGATGACGATGGTCGCCAGCAGGCCGATGATGACGAGGACGACCATCAGCTCGACCAGGGTGAAGCCATCCTCGTCACCCCGGCGAAGGCCGGGGTCTCGTGACGAGAGGTCATAGCGGGTCTCGATGAGGTCCCGGCCTTCGCCGGGATGACGGGATAGGGTGGCACGCATCAATAGCCTCCTGCCAATGTATCGAGTTGCAGGATCGGAAGCAGGATCGATAGCACGATCAGGGCGACGATGACGCCCATGACGATGATGATCGCGGGCTCGAGCAGCGACAGGGCCGTAGTCGTGAAGGCGTCGAACTCGCGGTCGAGATAATCGGCGGCGCGCTCCAGCATCACGTCGAGCCGGCCCGAGGCCTCGCCCGAGGCGGCGAGATAGACGAGCAGGGGCGGGAAGATGCCGGCGCGCTTCAGCGCGCCCGAAAGGCTGCCGCCGGTGCGCACCGATTCGGCGATCTCGGCCGAGGCCGCGCGCAGCACGCGATTGTGCACCGTGCCGGTGGTGAGCCTCAGCCCTTCGAGAAGAGGCAGGCGGCTCGCGACCATGGTCGCGAGCGTGCGCGCCATGCGCGCCGCGTGGAGGTCGCGGATCAGCCGGCCGATCAAGGGCAGGCGGAGCAAAGCGCGGTCGAACTTCATCCTGATCCCCTCGTCCTTCAGCGCGCGCCCGGCCAGGAACAGGCCGAGCAGGCCGGCGAGCAAAAGCGCCCACCACCAGGAAGCGAGGAAATGGGAGAGGCCGATCACGATCCGGGTCAGCAGGGGCAGCGACTGGCCGATATCCTGGAACTGCTCGACCACCTTTGGCACGACGAAGATCATCAGGGCGAAGACGACGAAGGCGGCAACGATCGCGAGGATGATCGGATAAGCGAGCGTCGAAAGCACCTTGCCGCGGACCTGCGCCTGGCGCTCCATCAGATTGGCGAGCCGCTCGAGGATCGGCGGCAGGGTGCCCGAGGATTCGCCGGCCGAAACCATCGCCCGGTAGAGCGGCGGGAAGCTCGCCGGCTCGCGCGCCATCGCCTCGGACAGGCGCCGCCCCTCGACCACGCCGGCATGGACGTTGCCGAGCACGCGGCGCACCTCCTCGCGCTCGGCCTGGAGCGAGACGGTGCGCAGCGCCTCCTCGAGCGGCGTCACCTGGATCAGGGTGGCGAACTGGCGGGTAAAGAGGGTGAGCTGCTTCGCGCTTATCTTCCGGCGCGCGAGCAGCCCGCGCGAAAGCAGGGGCGCCGAGGCTTCGGCGGCCGCCTCGATCCGCACCACGTAGAGCCGGCGCGAGACGAGCTGGTCGCGCGCCGCCTCCCTGGTCTCGGCCCGGACCGATCCGCGCCGCTCGCGCCCGGCCGTGTCCAGCCCGACATAGGCGAAATCAGGCATCGTCCGCCTCGTGCCGCGAGACGCGTACCGCTTCCTCGGGGCTGGTCACGCCGCTTTGGACGAGCGCTCGCGCCGCGGCCGCGAGCGTGTCGCCGGTGCGGAAGGCCAGGGCGGCGATCGCGCCCTCCTCCGCGCCCGCATTGATCAGCCGCCGCATCTCCTCGTTCACCCTCACGGCCTCGAACAGGCCGATCCGCCCCTTATAGCCGCTGTTCCCGCAAGACGCGCAGCCTTTCGGCTCGTAGACGATGGTGCCGGGCGCGAGCCCGAGCGCCTGCGCGAGCGAGCCCGACGCCTCGACGGGCTCGCGGCATTCGGCGCAGAGCCGCCGCACCAGCCGCTGGGCGAGCACCGCGCGGACGGTGGAGGCGATGAGGAAGGGCTCGACCTTCATGTCCCTGAGCCGCGTGATCGCGCCGATCGCGTCGTTGGTGTGGACGGTCGAGAGGACGAGGTGGCCGGTCAGGGCCGCCTGGACGGCGATGTCGGCGGTCTCGCGGTCGCGTATCTCGCCGACCATGACCACGTCCGGATCCTGGCGCAGGATGGCGCGCAGCCCGGTGGCGAAGGAAAGGCCGACCTGCGGATTGATCTGCATCTGGCCGACGCCGTCCACGCCATATTCGACCGGGTCCTCGACGGTGAGGATGTTGCGGCTGCCGTCGTTGAGCAATTTGAGCCCGGCATAGAGGGTCGTGGTCTTGCCCGAACCGGTCGGGCCGGTGACGAGGACGATGCCGTTGGGCTCGGCCAAGGCGTCGCGGAACAGGCGGCGCGCCGCGTCGGTCATGCCGAGCATGTCGAGATCGATGCCGGCATTCTCCTTGTCGAGGATCCTCAGCACGACGCGCTCGCCGGCGCGGCTCGGGATGGTCGAGACGCGCACGTCGATGAGCTTGCCGCCGAGGGTCAGCGAGATCCGCCCGTCCTGCGGCAGCCGGCGCTCGGCAATGTCGAGCCGCGCCATCACCTTGACCCTGCTGACCACGACCGGCGCGACGTGCGGGGGCATGCGCAAGGTCTCGCGCAGGACGCCGTCGATCCGCATGCGCACGACGAGGCCCGTCTCGTAGGGCTCGATATGGATGTCGGAGACGCCCTGGCGGGCGGCGTCGGCGATGATGCCGTTGATCAGCCGGATCGCGGGCGCGTCGTCGGAGGTGTCGAGCAGATCCTCGGCGCTCGGCAGGCCCGCGGCGAGATCGTCGCCGAAGCCAAGCGAGCCGGCCGCGTCGGCCGCCGCCTCCGTGCCCGACGGATAGAGGTCCGAGAGCAGGCGGTCGAACGCCTGGGCGTCGACCTGGCGGACCGCGAACGGCCGGGCGAGGAAGCGGCGGAGCTCGATCAGCGCCCTGGGATCGGCGCCTTCGCGCATCGCGACGTCGAGCCGGCCGTCATTCTCCGCGGTCGGAAGCAGGCCGTGGCGCCGCGCGAAGCCGTAGGGGATGCGGGCCAAGCCGGGCTCGGCCGGGGCAGCCTCGGCCATGTCCGTTTCCTCTCCGCGCGCGATCCTCATGGCCGGGGCGGCGCCGCGCTCGGCGGCAGCGGCACCGGCGTCACCACCTGGTCCTGCGGCTGCGCCCCGGGTGCGGCGGCGGGCGGAACCGTGCCGAGATAGTCGCGGACCAGCTCGTCGAGCGTCGGCTCGCGGTTCGGATTGACGATCAGCTGGTGCCCGCGGACGTAATTGTAGCGCCGCGCGCTCATCTCCTGCGCGTCCTCGGCGGTGCGCAGGATCGTCGGGCGGATGAACACCATGAGGTTGGTGCGCGCCCGTGCCCGGCCGCGCGAGCGGAAGAGGTTGCCCAGGACCGGGATGTCGCCGAGCACCGGGACCCGATCGAGCGTGCGCCGGTCATTGTCGTCGAGCAGGCCGCCCACGCCGACGATGTCGCCCTCGTCGATGGTGATCGTATTCTCGATCTCGCGCTTGTTGAGGATCAGGTCCTGCGAACCGGAGGCGACGGGCCCGGCGATCGAGCTGACCTCGACGCGCAGGTCGAGCTTAATCGTCCCGCCGGCATTGATCTGCGGCCGGACCTGGAGGGTGATACCGACATTCTGGCGCTGGACGGTGCGGAAGGTGTTGTCGAAATTGGGCGAGAGCGCCTGGCCCGTCGTGATCGGGATCTCCTGGCCGACGAGGATGTGCCCCTCGACATTGTCGAGCGTCATGATCGAGGGCGTCGAGAGGATGTTCGACTGGTTGTCGGAGCGCACCGCGTTGAGGATCGCGCCGAAGATCGCGCTGCCGCTGCGGAAGGCGACGCCGGCGAGGCCGCCGTTGATCCCGGAGAGCTGGCTGGCCGCGGTGTTGATCAGGTCGGAGCCGGTGCCGGTGGTGGTCGTGGTCGTCGAGCCGGTGGCGGTGGTCACCGTCGTGGTGGTGCCGCCGAGCTCGCGCGCGGCGACGGCGCCCGCGATCGTCCCGATATTGGGGGCGATGTTGGAATAATTGGTGATCCCGAACGGGATGTTCGAGCCGCGCAGTCCCGAGAGGAAGAGCTGGACGCCGAGCTGCTGCGCGGCGGTGTCCGAAATCTCGACGATGATCGCCTCCACCAGGACCTGCGGTCGGCGCACGTCGAGCTGGCGGATCACCTCGCCCAAGGTGCGCTGGATGTCGGGCGCGGCGGCGATGACGATCGCATTGGCCCCCTCGAAGCGCGTCACCACGGCGTTGCGGCCGGCGCTGGTGGTGGCGCCGCCGGCCGCCGCGGCCGGCGCGCTGGCCGCGGCCGCCGCCGGCGCTGGCGCGGCCCGGTTCGCGCCCATCGTGCCGGTCGGGCTGCTGCCGTTGCTCGCGCTGCTGGCGTTGTTGAGGCTGCTGAGCCGGGAGGCGGGGGCGCGCGTGCCGGACGGCGCCTCGCCGATCACCTGCTGGAGGACCGGCAGCAATTGCTCGGCATCGGCATGCTCGAGGAAGACGACGCGGATCTCGCTGCCGTGCGCGGCGCGGCGATCGAGCTCCAGCGCGATCCCGCTGAGCGAGGCCACGGCCGCCGCGTCGCCGCGGAGCGCAATCGCATTGGAGCTGTCGATCGGCACGACCGACACGCCCTCGGGCGCGAGCTGGGCCAGCGCCTGGGCGATCTCGCGCGCGCCGCTATTGTCGAGGCCGACGATCCGCGTGGTCTGCGAATCCGTGTCGATCCGCGCGAGGACCTGGCGGACGCGCGTGATATTGTCGGCGAAGTCGGACACGACGATCGAGCTGCGCGAGGCGGTGATCGAGCCGTCGCGGCTGACCATCGGCCTCAGCGTCTCCACCGCCGCCGCCGGATCGATATGGCGGACCCGGAAGATCTCGGTGACGAAGCTGCCGGCCGGCGCCCGTCGTCCGACCGGCGCCGTCGCGGCCGCGCCCGCCACCGGCTGGATGCGCAGCGCCCCGCCCGCGACGGGCACGGCGACGAAGCCGTTGGCGCGCAGGGTCGAGAGGAACAGCTCGAAATATTCGGACTGGGAGAGCGGCCGCTCGGTCACCACCGAGACCCGGCCCTGCACGGTCGGATCGATGATGAAGGTGCGGCCGGTCACGCGCGAGGCATCCTGGATGAAGGCGCGGATATCGGCGTCGCGCAGGTTCAGCACGTTCTGCGCGTGCAGCGACGAAACCGGCGCGCAGGCCAAAGCAAGGGCGATCAGGGCGCGTTTCACCGGTTCAACCTCACATGCAGCGGCACGGCCTGACCGCCCCGATCGACCATCACATTGACCTCCGCGCCGCCCGCCATCGCCGCGCGCGCCTGCTCGAGCGAGGAGACGCGCTGGCCGTTGATCGCCACGACGACGTCGCCGGCGACGAAGCCGGCAGCGCCGAACGCCCGGCCGCCGTCGCTGCCCGGGCTGACGATGATGCCGGTGACGCGGCCGTTGCTGGTCCGCGGCACGAAGTTGATCGCCTGGCCCGGCGCGACCGGCGCGGGCGCGGGGACGGCGACGATCGGCATCGGCGCGGCCGGGCTGACCTGTTGGGGGACGGTGCCGTCGGGTGCCACCACCGCCTGGGCGGGGCCGGACTGATCGAGGAAGATCTGCTCAGGCACGCCGCCGCGGCTGATCGTGACATTGTCGAAGCCGACCGCGCTCAGGGTGACGCCCGGCATGATCTCCTCGCCGACCGCGAAGCTCATCTGGCGCCCGTCGGGCAGGGCGATGATCGCCGAGCCGCGCCCGGTCGCCCGGTCCTCGCGCACGCCGTAAAGCTTGAGGTTGAGCGAGGTCACGACGGTCGGCGCATTGGCGCCGTCGAGCCGGAAGAAAGGATCGAAGCGGGCGAGCAGCGCCGGATCCTGGGGCTGGACGACGGCGCCCGTCGCCTTCCAGTCGCCGACCGGGCCGATCGGCGCGACCAGGAGCCAGACCAGCCGCGCGCATTGCATGGCGATGAGCACGAGCAGGATCAGCTCCGCCCATGTGTAGGCGGTCAGGCGCGGGAGGCGGCCGAGCACCCGCCCGGCGCGGCGATCACCATCCAGGCGCATGCTACCTACTCATCCCTCCCACAAGCGGGCCACCCCGGCCTCGACCACGCCCGCGCCGAGGCGAAACAGGCCTCGGCCGCGCAACAGCGACGGCTCATCGTCCTGAACTGGTTGGCGAAAACGCCTCCCCTTCCCGAGAAGAGTCGTGCTGGAGGGGACGTTCACAGCTTTTCGGGACGAGGGCAAGCCGATTCCGGAGGAGCGGAAAACGGGTCGGGCGGCGCCCCTAGGGAAAGGCGCCGCCCTAAGCCTCGCTGATATAGGAAGGAATCTGGACGGAGGCTGAATGATTGAGGTGAACGGTTTAGGTCAACGCGACGACAAGCCAGACCGGCCAGGCCGCCAGCGCCATCAGGGTTCCGAGCGGCAGCCGACTGGTCGCGGTCACGCGCTCGCCGCGCAGCCGCATCGCCGCCACTGCGGCGAGGCCGAGCAGCCCGGCGCCGAGCAGGATCGCCGGCAACAGCCAGGCGCCGACCCAGGCGCCGAGCGCGCCGAGCAGCCGCGGGTCGCCCGCGCCCATCCCCTCGCGGCCGCGCAGGCGCCGGTAGAGGAAGGCGATCAGGAACAGCGACGCCCAGCCGATCGCCGCGCCCGCCACCCGTTCGGGAAGGGGAGGCCCGAATCCCGCCCAGGCGGCGGCGAGACCGAAGGCAAGCAAAGGCAGGGTCAGCCGGTCCGGAAGCCAGAGATGCTCGAGGTCGAGCGTCGCGATCAGCAGCAGCCACCAGCCGAGCAAGACGGTGACCAGGCCGAGCGGCCCCGGATGCGCGGCCAGCGCCACCGCGCCGAGCAGGGCCGAAGCGAGCTCGATCGCCGGATGGCGCGGATCGATCCGCGCGCCGCAGCGGCGGCAACGGCCGCGCTGGACGGCATAAGAGAGCAAAGGAACGAGCTCGGAGGGGCCGAGCGGCGCCGCGCAGGCGTCGCAGGCCGAACGTCCGCGCAGCACGCCCCGACCCTGCGGCCAGCGCAGCGAGGCCGTGGCGAGGAAGCTGCCCGCGATCAGGCCCAGCCCCGCGCCGATGGCGGCACGAAGCGGGAGCGAAGGAAGGAAGAGCGCCTCCACGATCCCGTGACTAGGCACGCGCGGAGCGGGGATTCAACCGAAAGCTCCCTTCCCCGAAGGGGAGAGCCTGCATCAACGGCAAGTCAGGCGCCCGGATCGGCCGCGGCGAGGATGCGCTGGGCCTGGACGAGGTGCGGCCGGTCGATCATCCGCCCGTCGAGCGACAAGGCGCCGGCATCGGGATGGGCCTCGAAGGCCGCGATGACGGCCCTGGCGTGCGCGATCTCGTCCGCGCTCGGCGTGAAGGCGGCATTGATCACGGGCACCTGGTCGGGGTGGATCGCCATCATGCCTGAAAAGCCGTCGCGCCGGGCCCGGGAGGCGTAGGCGGCGAGGCCCTTCAGATCCTTGAACAGGGGATAGACCGTCTCGATCGCGGCGACCCCCGCCGCGGCGGCGCCGAACAGGCAGAGCGAGCGGGCGAGCTCATAGGGCGGGGTGAAGCGCCCGTCCTCCTCGCGGCTGGTCGCGGCGCCGATCGCGGCCGGCAGATCCTCCGCGCCCCAGGTCAGGCCCACCAGCCTTTTGGCGCCGCCATAGGAGCCGAGCTGGAACATGGCCGCTGGCGTTTCGGTCGCGATGGCGAGGATCTGGGCAGTGATGTTGCCGCGCTCTGAAAGTCGCCGGGAAAGCTCGTCCACGGAGGCGCCGCCCTCCGCCTTGGGCAGCACGATGCCGGCCGGGTGCAAGGGCACGATCGCGACCAGGTCCTTCTCATTCTCCGCGCTGTCGAGCGGATTCACCCGCACCCAGACTCTGGGGTGGCCTTTGTTGCCGAGGAAATCGGCGACCGCCCGCCGCGCGTCGGGCTTCGCCGCCTGTGCGACCGCATCCTCGAGATCGAGGATCAGGGCGTCTGCCCCGGCCTTCAGCGCCTTCTCCATCCGGTCCGGCCGGTCGCCCGGCACGAAGAGGAGGGAGCGGAGCTTCACGCCGGCCGCCGCTGCATCAAGGCGGTGCGCTCCATGACGCAGACCAATTCGTCGCGCTCGTTGTACATGCGGTGCTCAAAGGTGACGATGCCGGCCTCGGGCCGCGAGCCGCTGTCCTTGAGGCCGACCACCTCGGTCTCGGCGCGCAAAGTGTCGCCGATGAAGACGGGCTTGGGCATGCGCACCTTGTCGTAGCCGAGATTGGCGACGAGCGTGCCGAGCGTGGTGTCGCCCACCGAGAGCCCGACCAGCAGAGCGAAGGTGAAGGTGCCGTTGACGACGATCCGCCCGAACTCGGTCTTCTCGGCATAGGTCTCGTCAAGGTGGAGGGGCTGGGGATTGTGGGTGAGCGCCGAGATCAGCAGATTGTCGGTCTCGGTGACGGTGCGATGCGGCTGGTGCCGGATACGGTCGCCGAGGGTCCACTGCTCGTAATAGCGGCCGGGCATGGTCAGCCCTCCTTCGTCATTCCCGCGAAAGCGGGAATCCATGCGGCCTTGGGACCGGATACGGACTCAGCCTGGATTCCCGCCTTCGCGGGAATGACGGGAGACACGCTCATTCCTCCTCCCCCTTCTCGATCCGCGCCAGCAACGCGCCCTCGCTCACCTGTGCGCCCTCGGTTGCGTTCAGCTCGGCGACGATACCGTCGAACGGGGTGGTGAGGCTATGCTCCATCTTCATCGCCTCCAGCGTGACCAGCTTCTGGCCTTTGGTCACCGTATCGCCCTGCTTCACCGCGACGGCGATCAGCTTGCCGGGCATGGGCGAGATGATCGCGCCGTCGCCGGCCGTTCCGCCTGCGGCCCCGGCCACGATGGGCGCAGAGATACGAAATGTGTGACCATGCAATGTCACTGCGCCAGGGTCGGAACGCCGCTGCAGAACGACGCCCCAGGGAAGGTCCGACTCATAGGTCTCCCCATTCAGCGCCATACGCACCGTCCTCCTCGGCTCTTCATTCAGGCGAAAGCCGAGGGCGCCATTCCAGGGACTCTCCTCATCTCTGGAAAGCGAGGCTTCGACAAACGCCATCGCGGCCACTTCAAGCGTTGCCACGTCAGGCCTCACGGCTTCGGTAAGCGCTTCCAGATGATTGGAAAGAAAAGCGGTCGTTACCTCGCCCCTGGCAAAGGTTTCATGCATCAGCGCGCGGAGGAGAAAGGACGCGTTGGATCGGACCGGCCAGATGCCGATCTGCTCAATGGCGCCTGCAAGGCGCAATCGTGCTGTATCGCGATCGTCATCGGCACAAATGATCTTGGCAAGCATCGGGTCATAATAGGGAGTGACCGGATCGCCCTCTTCGAAGCCGGTATCGATGCGGACCTTGTCCGGAAAACGGAGGCCCGAAAGCGGACCTACGGAGGGTAGAAACCCGTTCGCCGGATCCTCGGCATAGAGCCGTGCCTCCATGGCCCACCCATTGATCGCCAGCTCATCCTGCCGCTTCGGCAACGGTTCTCCCGACGCGACCCGCAATTGCCACTCGACCAGATCCTGCCCGGTAATCTCCTCGGTCACTGGATGCTCCACCTGCAACCGCGTGTTCATCTCCATGAACCAGATGCGGTCGGCACGAAGGCCCTCGCTGGCGTCGGCGATGAACTCGATCGTGCCCGCGCCGACATAATCGACCGCCTTGGCCGCCTTGACCGCGGCGGCGCAGACCGCCTCGCGCGTCGCCGCGTCCATGCCGGGCGCGGGCGCCTCCTCGATCACCTTCTGGTGGCGGCGCTGGAGCGAGCAATCGCGCTCGAACAGGTGCACGACATTGCCGTGGGTGTCGCCGAACACCTGCACCTCGATATGGCGCGGGCGCTCGATATATTTCTCGATCAGCACGCGGTCGTCGCCGAACGAGGAGGCGGCCTCGCGCTTGCAGGAGAGCAGCATCTCGGCGAACTCGGCCGAGGCGTTGACCCGCCGCATCCCCTTGCCGCCGCCGCCCGCCACCGCCTTGATCAGCACCGGATAGGAAATCGCGTCCGCCTCGGCCTGGAGCCGCGTCGGATCCTGGTCCTCGCCCAGATAGCCGGGGGTGGTCGGTACCCCGGCCGCATCCATCAGTTTCTTCGCGGCGTCCTTGAGCCCCATCGCCCGGATCGACTCCGGCCTCGGCCCGACCCAGACCAGGCCCGCGTCGATCACCGCCTGCGCGAAATCGGCATTCTCCGAGAGGAAGCCGTAGCCCGGATGGATCGCCTCGACCCCGGTCGCCTTCGCCGCCGCAATGATCTTCTCGCCGACCAGGTAGGATTCGCGCGCCGGCGACGGGCCGATATGCACGGCCTCGTCCGCCTGCCGCACGTGCAGCGCCTTGGCGTCCGCATCCGAATAGACCGCTACGGTGCGGATGCCCATACGCCGCGCTGTGCGGATGATCCGGCAGGCGATCTCGCCGCGGTTGGCGATGAGAAGGGAGGCGATCACAGGCAATCCTCGCCGGGACGATCGAGGGCGTCGCCGCCCGGCCGGCTGCGCGGGCTCGCAGGATGGGGCGCACGGGTCAGCACGCCGTCCCCCAATAGCCGCGCGTGGTCCAGGTCCGGCCGCCGCCGGTTACGGTCAGCGTAGCGGGAGCGCTGCTGCTGTCGGACGCCTCGTTGCCGATCGTCCGGCCGGTGCGGCGGATGGTCACGCGGACGCCCCCGCAGCTTCGGCTGCCGCCTTCCGACAGGGCGCTGAACGCCTCGTCGCTGATCCGGCAAACGGCCCGGCCGGCGCGGGTGCGCAGCATGAAGTCGTGACCGACCGCATAGACGAACGTGCGGCGTCCGGCATTGAACGCGAGTTCGCAGCCGCTCTCGCTCGTCGCCGTCTGATCGCCATCACTGAGCGGGCGGAGCAACGGCGCCTGCGCCGAACGGGCGCCAAGCGCGGCCGAAACCCCGACACCCATCATGAGGCCGGCCGTCGCCACGAAGAGACTCCGCTTCCACATTTCGCTTTTGCCGCCGCTCATCAGTCCGCCAGGCATCGTCCGCTTTCGTCCTCCTCTTGCTGGGTGGCGCCATGGACGGCGCAGAAGATCGCCTCGCGCAAGTCGCTCTCCGTCGGCACATGGGCCACGCCGTCCGCGGTCAGGAACGGATATTCGAGCACCATGTGCCGCGTGGAGGCCGGAGCCCCTTCTTCCCCGTCGAGATAGAAAGCGGCGACATTGGCGTCGGGCGCGTTCTTGACGCGAAGCCGGTCACGTTCGGCGGCGCCGGCCGCGATCAGCGCATGACGCTGCAGCAGAGCCGGCGTGCAGGATGCGCGATAAGCGGTGGCGAAGTTCGCTTCGAGCCGGCGGAAGGGCGCCGAGCCCGCGGCGAAGGTACCGCGGGCGTCGCTGAAACCGTCGCCAAGCACAAGATGGGGCGCGGGAGCGCAAGCGGATGCGGCTGCAGCCTTGGGCGCCAGCGCTGGGTCGAGCAGCACCGCTTTGGGAGCGGCCGCGCCTTCGGACGCATTAGCCGCTGCGATCTGCCGCTGCCCGCATGCGGGAAGCCCGAGCATAAGCGCCGCGAGGGAAAGCAGCGCTGGCGTTCCGCGGTTCGCGATGCGGAGCGAGCCCGTCATTCTGGCGCCCCCCTCCCAATGCCCTCGGCCACGGTGCGTTCATCCGGGACCGGCTCCATTCTCTGGACCCCCACCGGTACGATCCCCGACCAGATTCCTTCAGGTCCTTCGTCGGTCGCGACCCCCTCATTGACCTTGCCAACTGCTTCGTCGATCGGCACCTGAACCACCATGGTCCCCCCAAGATAGCCACTGGGAAGCGGCGGCAGATGCCTCAGTCGGTCGGTCTTCACGAGATGCGCGAAGACATGCTCCATGAGCCTAGCCTTCTCTTCCTCGTCCTCGACCAGCTGCCCGCGGCCATAGACCGTCGCCGAGCGATAATGCATCGAATGGTCCTCGATCCGCCGCGCGAAGACCAGCGCGTCGATGATGGCGACGTTGATGCACGCGTCGGCACCGCTCGCGATCGCCGAGAGAAGCCGGTTGCTCGCGAGGCCGTGCAGGATCAACCCGTCGTCGAGCCGGACATGGATCATTGGCTGGACATGCGGCTGGCCGTCGATGTTGACGGCAACCGATGCGATCAGCGCCTCATCGAGGATCGCGAAGACGATTTCTCGATCATAGGTCGCACGCTTCGCCCTGCGACGCATCCTGGTGCGGTCGGTAATCGGGAATTGCCTGCTCAAGACCGTCACATCCTGAACACGCCGAACTTCGCCCGTTCCGGGATCGGCGCGTTCAGCGTGGCTGCGAAGGCGAGGCCGAGCACGTCCCGAGTCTGGACGGGATCGACGATGCCGTCGTCCCAGAGCCGCGCGGTGGCGTGATAAGGATTGCCTTCGTCCTCGTAGCGCTGGCGGATCGGCCCCTTGAAGGCTTCGGCTTCCTCCGGGCTCCAGCTCTCGGCGTCCTTGTGCACGGTGGCGAGCACGCTCGCCGCCTGCTCGCCGCCCATCACGCTGATCCGCGCATTGGGCCAGGTGAACAGGAAGCGGGGCGAGTAGGCGCGGCCGCACATGCCGTAATTGCCGGCGCCGAAGCTGCCGCCGATCAGCAAGGTGATTTTGGGCACCTGCGCCGTCGCCACCGCGGTCACCAGCTTGGCGCCGTTCTTTGCGATCCCCTCGGCCTCATATTTGCCGCCGACCATGAAGCCCGAGATGTTCTGAAGGAACAGCAAAGGCGTGCGGCGCTGGCAGGCGAGCTCGATGAAATGGGCGCCCTTGAGCGCGCTCTCCGAGAAGAGGATGCCGTTATTGGCGAGGATCGCGACCGGCATGCCCCAGATACGCGCGAAGCCGCAGACCAGGGTGGTGCCGTAGAGCGGCTTGAACTCGTGCAGCTCCGAGCCGTCGACGATCCGCGCGATCACCTCGTGCACGTCATAGGGGGTGCGCACGTCGTCGGGGGTCACGCCGTATAATCCCTCGGGATCGAGCCTGGGGGGCACCGGATCGGCGAGATCGATGTCGACCGCTTTCACCGTGTTCAGCCGCGCCACGATGTCGCGCACGATCGACAGCGCATGCTCGTCATTCTCGGCGAGATGATCGACGACGCCGGACTTGCGGGCGTGGAGGTCGCCGCCGCCCAGATCCTCGGCGCTGATCACCTCGCCCGTCGCCGCCTTCACCAGAGGCGGGCCGGCGAGGAAGATCGTGCCCTGGTTCTTCACGATCACGCTCTCGTCGCTCATCGCCGGGACGTAGGCGCCGCCCGCGGTGCAGCTTCCCATCACGCAGGCGATCTGGGCGAGGCCCTCGGCCGACATCTGCGCCTGGTTGTAGAAGATCCGCCCGAAATGGTCGCGGTCCGGAAAGACCTCGGCCTGGTGCGGCAAATTGGCGCCGCCGCTGTCGACGAGATAGACGGATGGCAGCCGGTTCTGCAGCGCGATCTCCTGCGCGCGCAGATGCTTCTTCACCGTCATCGGATAATAAGTGCCGCCCTTCACCGTGGCGTCGTTGCAGACGATCATCGTCTCGCGCCCCGAGACGCGGCCGATGCCGGCGATCATGCCTGCCCCCGGCACCTCGCCCTTGTACATGTCGCAGGCGGCGAGCTGGCCGATCTCGAGGAAAGGCGAGCCCGGATCGAGCAGCCGCCCGACCCGATCGCGCGGCAGCAGCTTGCCGCGCGACACATGGCGCTCGCGATGCTTTTCCGGCCCGCCCTTCGCGGCCTCGGCGACCCGCGCGCGCAGCTCCTCGGCCAGCGCGCGATTGCGCGCGGCGTAGCGGCGGAAGTCCTCCGACTGCTCGTCGATTCTGCTGGTCAGCTGGGTCAATTCGGCGCGGCCTTAGTGCCCCTCCAACGTCCGTTGGTCGAAAAATCCTGCCCCCGCTTAACGACTGCGTACAGGCTTGCAAAGCGCGCGCGGCGGGTCGGCACGCGCAGACAGGCGAAGGAGTCCGGCATGAGGAAAGCGGGAATTGCGACGGTCCTGCTTCTGGCGGGGTGGTGCGGCGCGGCCTCGGCGCAGGCCCGTCCGGAGCGCGAGGCGATCGTGCCGCAGGGGATGGAATGGGCGCCCAACGTCCTCCATTTCTCGCCGGGCCTGCCGAGCGGCGACCTTCTGTTCGTCTCCGGCGTCGGCGTGGGGCTGCGCGCAGGCGAAACCGAGGCCGACAAGGAACGGGCGATCGACCGCGCCTTCCAGGACATCGCGCGCACGCTCGCCGCCGCGGGCGCGAGCTGGGACGACGTCGTCCAGATCACCTCCTATCACACGGATTTCACCGCCGGCGCTGCGCCGGGCGCGCAGCAGGAGCTGTTCCGGCGGGTGAAGGACCGCTACGTCCATGCCCCCTACCCGGCCTGGACCGCGGTCGGCGTGTCGCGCCTGTGGAGCGAATCCCTGTTCGCCGAGATCAGCGTGATCGCGCGGACTCCGGCGCGCTGAGCCCGGCCGGGAGAAGCGCTTTCAGGCCGCGTGCACCGGCTTCTTCTTGCGGATCAAATAGCGATAGACGCCGACCAGGTTGATGACGAACAGGATCACGTTCTGCGTGCCGATCCCGTCGCCCTCGCGGCTGAGGAAGCCCCAGAGGATCAGGGCGATCGACGAGGTGACGAAGATCACGAAGCCGTAGCCGGTCGGCTTGCGGCCGAGATCGAGGCTGACGATCAGGGCCGCGATCGCGCCCGCGGCGGCGCCGTACCATTGCAGCACGGTCACCAGAGTGTGGCTCATCGGGCATCCCTCGTCTTCCTGCCCGGCGCTTACCCCGCGTCGCCCGTCGATGGGAAGAGGGCCGCGGTCGAACGGGGGCTAGGCGTTGCGCCGCGAAGCTCTTATTGGGCTGTGCTATTCAACCATGACAGTTCGGGATCCGTCCATGCGCCGTTTCGCCCTGCTCGCCTCGCTCGCCCTCATCGCCACCACCGCCGCTTCGGCCCCGCCCGCCGCCCGCCACAACGAGATCGGCGTGGACGTCGCCGGCATCGACCGGAGCGTCCAGCCCGGCGACAGCTTCGACCGCTACGCCAATGGCGGCTGGCGCGCCCATGCCGAAATGCCCGCCGACCGGACGCGGATCGGCTCCTTCGTCAACCTCGCCGACGTGATCGACGGCCGCAACCGCGAGATCATCGCCGGCGCCGCCCGCGCCCGTCCCGCGGCTGGCACCGACCAGCGCCGCATCGCCGATTATTACGCGGCCTATCTCGACCAGGCCGGGATCGAGGCGCGCGGCGCCGCGCCGCTCCAGCCGATCCTGGCGCGGATCAACGCCATCCAGAACCGCCGCGAGCTCTCGAGCGCCCTCGGCGCGACCCTGCGCGCCGACGTCGACCCGCTCAACGCGACCAACTTCTTCACCGAGAATCTGTTCGGCCTGTTCGTGAGCCAGGGCCTGGAAACGCCCGACAGGACCATGCCCTATCTGCTCCAGGGCGGGCTCGGCATGCCCGACCGCGATTATTACCTCTCCGAAGAGCCGGACATGGTGCGCATCCGCACCGCCTACCGCGCCTATATCGCCGACATGCTCCGCCTGATGGGCGTGCCCGACGCGGCCGCCCGCGCCGGCCGCATCTTCGATCTCGAGATGAAGATCGCCCGCGCCCAAGTCGGCGCGGTCGACGCCCAGGACCCGGCCAAGGTCGAGGCCTGGAGCCGCGCCGATTTCTCGCGCCGCGCCCCCGGCATCGATTGGGACGCCTATTTCGCCGCGGCCCAGCTCGACAGCCAGCAGAACTTCCTCGCCTGGCATCCCGGGCCGATCACCGGCATCTCCGCTCTGGTCGGCAGCGAGCCGGTCGAGGTCTGGAAGGACTGGCTCGCCTTCCACACCGCCAGCCGCATGGCCTCCGTCCTGCCGCGCGCCTATGACGATCTGCGCTTCGGCTTCTACGGCCGCACCCTTTCGGGCCAGCAGGCGCAGCGGCCGCGCGAGCGCCGCGCCCTGCTGGCCACCAGCGCCGCTCTGGGCGACGCGGTCGGGCGGATCTACGTCCGGCGCTATTTTCCGGCCTCGGCCCGCGCCGACGTGCAGGCCATGGTGCGCAACATCACCGCGGCCTTCGACCGCCGGCTGACCCAGATCGACTGGATGGCGCCCGCGACCCGCGCCGAGGCCCGGCGCAAGGTCGAGACTTTGATCGTCGGCGTCGGCTATCCCGACAGCTGGCGCAATTATGCGAGCTACGAGGTCCGGGCGAACGACGCGTTCGGCAATCTCTGGCGCGCCCAGGAATATGAATATCGCCACCAGCTTGCCAAGATCGGCCGGCCGGTCGACCGGCGCGAATGGTGGCTCACCCCGCAGACGGTGAACGCGGTGAACCTGCCGCTGCAGAATGCGCTGAACTTTCCCGCGGGCATCCTCGAGCCGCCCTTCTACAATGCCCATGCCGACGCGGCCTTCAATTACGGCGCGATCGGATCGGTGATCGGCCACGAGATCAGCCACAGCTTCGACAATCTCGGCGCCGGCTTCGACGCCCAAGGGCGGCTGCGCAACTGGTGGACTCCGGCCGACCTCGCCCATTTCCAGGCTGCGGGCCAGGCGCTGGTGCGGCAGTACAATGCCTATGAGGCCTATCCCGGCCTCCACCTCAACGGCCAGCTCACCCTGGGCGAGAATATCGCAGACCTCGCCGGCCTCACCGCCGCGCTCGACGCCTATCACGCGTCGCTGCACGGCCGGCCGGCGCCGGTGATCGGCGGGCTGACCGGCGACCAGCGCTTCTTCCTCGCGTATGCCCAGGCCCACCGCCTGCTCGCCCGCGAGGCGGCGATGCGCGCCCAGATCGCCACCAACGAGCACGCCCCCGACCCCTGGCGCGCCGAAACCGTCCGCAACATCGACGCCTGGTATACGGCGTTCAACGTGCGGCCGGGGCAGGCGCTCTATCTGGCGCCGGCGGACCGGGTGCGGATCTGGTAGGAGGGAAGAAGAAGAAGACCCTCATCCCAACCTTCTCCCGCAAGCGGGAGAAGGGGCG
>Ga0070686_100000360_pt1 | contig 29215 bp, 18 predicted proteins | sample KBSS23LmetaG_FD_65654 | JGI IMG/M metagenome (GOLD analysis project Ga0070686, IMG submission 65654) | Switchgrass rhizosphere microbial communities from Kellogg Biological Station, Michigan, USA - KBS S2-3L metaG | ecosystem: Host-associated > Plants > Roots > Rhizosphere ... | reverse complement strand
CAGATCGATTTCCCCTTCAAAGCGAGTCGTTGTCGGAACGCCAACATGATTGAACTTCATAGCGCGCGTCTCCCAGCTGACGATCGGCGTTCTGCCTGCGCCCGTCGTGGGTGGTGGTGACGAACGACGTGCGGCGTAGCGCTGCGCATCCGATCTACACGCGACTGAATCAGATCCGCGAGCAGCACGACGTCGACGGGTACGCCGAGGACTCTGCGAGCGATTCTACGCGGAGGACGGCCGACCCGGACGCGAATGCGGCGCAACGTCTCGACGCCCGAGGCCTGCGCGAGCTTCGTCAAGAAATCAATGTGCGGCCGAAGATGTTCCCGCGATAGCGTGTTGCGTCGGAGACGCGCCTCCCGGCGACTATCCCGAGGGTTGTGGTGACGAGCCGCTGGCGCGAAGAGCGCGTCGAATGGCGCCAACGTTCCCAGATCGACGGCACGTACTATATCTTCTGGCGGTCGGCGGGACGCGAGCGTGCGGAACTGCGCGCCTCCCGCTGCGGTGATGCGCGAGGGCGATATGACGATCGATCGCAGGAGCTTTGCGAAATCGCTGAGCAGCGTCGTCGGCGCGGCGCTCGCAGGCGCGGCGACGCGGACTGCGGCTCAGGCGCCGGCTGCCGCCGCAGCGGCGCGCGTGGCGGGCCGGCTCGCGCCTGCGAAGGTGACGCGCATCCGCATCTTCTACCCGCAGAATTACGACCGTAACGGGCCGCAGGCATTTCCGCAAAGCAACATGATCGTCCTCGTCGACACCGAGGCCGGCATCACCGGCGTCGGGCAGGGCGGCTCCCCCGACACCGTTCGCAACGTCGCGCGCAGCGTCATCGGCCGGAACGCGTTCGACACGGAGATGATCTGGCAGGGCGCGTTCATGGACGGCTTCTACTCCCCCGGCAAGGAGCGGCTCCACGCGCTCGGCGCCATCGATCTCGCGCTATGGGACATCAAGGGGAAAGCGCTCGGGGTGCCGCTGTACCAACTGTTCGGCGGCAAGGCGCGCGAACACATCGAGCTGTACGCGACCTCCGGTCTGCCGCAGGGCCTCGTGCCTCCGAGCGAAGCCGGTGCGATGACGCTTCGCGATCGCGCGGCGCGGACGATGGCCGCGGGGTACCGCGTGTTCCGTGTCGACAGCGACATCCTGCCGAATCCCGGCGGCCCGGCCGGCGCTCGCCGCGGGTCGGCGCAGGGCGCCGTCTTCGACACGCGATCGCACATCCGGTTGATCGGCGAGGCGGCGGCGCAGATGCGCGAGGGCGTCGGCAGCGACGGCAACTGGATGATCGACCTGCATCAGAAGTTCGATTTCCACGAGGCGGTCGAAGTGTGCCGTCTCCTCGAACCGCACCGCCCGTTCATCGTCGAGGATCCGTTGCGCGAGGAGCAGTTCCGGACGCAGTTGCCGAAGCTGCGGTTGATGACGTCGGTGCCGCTGGCGCCGGGCGAGGAGTGGGGAACCCGCGCCGAATTCAGCCCGCTGGTCGAACAGCGCGACATCGACTTCGCCCGCGCGTCGCTGCCCAACGTCGGCGGCATCACCGAGATGCTGAAAATCATGGCGGTGTGCGACACGCACCGCGTCGGCATCGTTCCGCATTTCACCGGACCGGTGGCAACGGCCGGCCACATGCACACGATGATGGCATTCCCCGGGCAGGTGCTGATGGAATACAACCAGGGCGAACGCCCCGTCCCCTACCTGCCGGACTTCCTCGAGTGCCGCAACGGCAAGGTCTGGCCGAACGACCGGCCGGGGCTTGGCGTGACGGTAGACGAACGGCAGCTCGCCTTCGTCGAAGCGATCACTGAGGGCGCCCCCGGCGCTACACAGCGGCGGCTCGACGGGTCTCTGACCCACTGGTAGAAGTCAGACGGACGCGGCGGCGAGGGAGACGCTGAAGCACCGCGATACAATCCCTCCGCCGTGAAAAAGGAGTTTGCCACCTTCCTGCTGCTGGTGATCCTGTGCGTCATCGTCACCGCACTGAATCCGCGCTTCCTGTCGGCGGCAAACCTGCAGAACACCGCACGGCTCATCGGCGCGTTCGGGATCTTCAGCCTCGGGTTAGGCCTGGTGATCGTCACCGGCGGGATCGATCTCTCGGTCGGCTCGGCGTTCGCGCTGCTCGGCGTGCTCCTCTCGATCATGTTGACCGAGTGGCACCTCGCCTGGCCGCTCGCCGTGCTGGCGGTGATCGCGCTTGGCGCAGTCCTGGGCGCGTTGAACGGACTGCTCATTACCCGGCTCGGTCTCCAGCCGTTTATCGTCACGCTGTGCGGGCTGCTGCTCTATCGCGGGCTTGCCCGATTCATCGCTGACGACGAGACCAAGGGTTTTGGGGACGCAGCGGGATTTCAGACGCTGCAGCGACTCGCGACCGGCAGTCTGCTCCACGTGCCGACGCCGTTCGTCGCGCTGGTCCTCACCAGCCTGGTGATGTGGGTGGTGCTGCATCGATCGGTGTTCGGACGGCATCTCTTCGCGACCGGGCGCAACGAGACCGCCGCGCGCTACTCAGGCATCAAGGTGCAACGCGTCATCGTGAGCGCGTATGTCATCCTCGGCATTCTTACCGGCATCGCCGCGATCGTGTTCGCGTTCTACACCAATTCGGTTTCTCCCTCGTCGCATGGTAGCTTCTTCGAGCTCTACGGCATTGCTGCCGCCGTGCTCGGCGGCTGCAGCCTGCGCGGCGGTGAGGGTTCGGTCGTCGGCATCCTGGTCGGAACGACGCTGCTGCAGGTGCTGCAGAACCTCGTCAACCTGCTCGGCATCCCGAGCTCGCTGAACTTCGCCGTCATGGGCGGAGTGATACTGATCGGCGCCGTGGGCGATCAGGTGCTGCAGCGCCGTGCCACGCGCGTCGCCGCGGTGTAGGTCGCCGATTGCTCGGCGGAGAAGGGCCACTCATGTCGTCGAAGAGAACGGCCGCGCTGCTGTGCGCGACCCTGGTGTGTCTGAGCGGCTGCGCGCGCGAGCGCTCGTCGACGAGGAGACTCGCGTTCATCACCAACAATGCCGCCGATTTCTGGACAATCGCGCGAAAAGGTACCGAGAAAGCCGACGCCGAGCTGACCGACGCGACCGTGGAGTTCCGGCTGGGTGACGGGACCGCGGCGGCGCAGAAGCGCATCGTCGACGATCTGCTGGCGAAAGGCGTGGACGGCATCGCGATCAGCCCCGTCGACCCGGCCAATCAGACGGCGATGCTGAACGACGCCGCGAAGCAGGCGCTCGTGTTCACCCACGACAGCGACGCGCCCGACAGCCGGCGCGAGTGTTACGTCGGAACCGACAACGTCGCCGCCGGCCGGCAGGCCGGCGAATTGATCAAGGAGGCGCTTCCCCAGGGCGGCAAGATCGCGCTGTTCGTCGGGAAGCTTGACGCACGCAACGCGCAGGAACGATTGCAGGGCATCAAGGAAGCCATCGCCGGCACGACGATCGAATTGATTGACGTCCGCACCGACGACACTGATCAGGTACGTGCGAAAGCGAACGTGTCCGAAATGCTCGTCGCTCATGCGGATGTCGCAGCGCTGGTCGGCTTGTGGAGCTACAACGGACCGGCGATCCTCAACGCCGTGCGCGACGCCGGCAAGGTCGGTCAAGTGAAGATCGTCGCCTTCGACGAAGACGATGAGACGCTGGCGGGCGTGAAGGCGGGCGCGATCGTCGGCACGGTGGTGCAGCAACCGTTCGAATTCGGCTACCAGTCGATCACGCTGCTCGACAAAGCTCTGAAGGGCGATCGCTCAGGCGTGCCCGCGAGCAAGCAGGTCTTCATCCCCACGATGGTCATCCGGCAGAACACCGTCGACGAGTTCAGGACGAAGGTCACCACACTCCGCGGCAGGTGACCGGTTCCCCGATTCTCCAGCTTCGGGAGATTCACAAGCGTTTCGCGGGCGTGCACGCGCTGCGCGGTGTGAATCTCGACGTTCACGCCGGAGAAGTCGTCGCGCTGCTCGGCGAAAACGGCGCCGGCAAGTCGACGCTGATGAAGATGGTCGGCGGCATCGAGCAGCCGGACTCGGGTGAGATTCGTGTCGGCGGCGCGCTCGTGACGGTACGCGATGTCCACACCGCCACCGCGCTCGGGATCGCCTTCATCCACCAGGAACTGAACCTCCTCGACAACCTCGATGTCGCCGGAAACGTTCTATTAGGCCGCGAGCCGACGCGCTGGGGCGCGCTCCGCTTGATCGATCGGACGAAGATGCGCGCCACAGCGCTCCCCTACTTGCGGCAGCTCGGCCTCGACGTGTCGCCGGATACACCGATGGCTGCGCTGTCGATCGCGCAGCAGCAGCTCGTCGAGATCGCACGGGCGCTCTCGTTGCACGCGCGGCTGCTGATCATGGACGAGCCGACTTCGAGCCTGACGCTGGCCGAGACCGCGCGCTTGCACGAGGTGGTCGCTGAATTGCGCGCGCACGGTGTCGCGATTGTCTACATCACCCACCGCCTTGCGGAGGTCGGCGCGATTGCGGATCGTGCCGTCGTGTTGCGCGACGGCGCCAACGCCGGCAGTCTGTCTCGTGAGGAGCTGACGCATGACAACATGATCAGGTTGATGGTGGGTCGTGACATTGCGCGCCAGGACGACGCCGGCGGCGGTCACCAGCGGCGCGATGACTTCAGGGTCGACGGACTGCGCACACGGAGGTACCCGCACCATGAAGTTGCGTTTGGTGTTGGACGGGGCGAGATTCTTGGAATGGCCGGTCTCGTCGGGGCGGGACGATCGGAAGTGGCTCGAGCGATCTTCGGCATCGAGCCACCCATTGCCGGGACGATCGCGTTCGAAGCGGCAGCGTTGCAGATCGCCGGCCCGGAGGACGCGATCCGGCACGGCATCTTTCTCGTGCCCGAGGATCGGCGATCAGCCGGCCTCGTCCTCGACTCTTCGGTTCGCGAGAATGTCTCACTGCCGGCGCTTCGTCGCTACGCGCGACATGGCATCGTGTCAGACGTCGAGGAGCGGCAGGCTGCCGCCGCGGTCTGCGCGACGCTGCAGGTGAAGGCGCCATCGCTCGAGGTGAACGCCGCGACGCTGAGCGGCGGGAACCAGCAGAAAGTCGTGCTCGCAAAGTGGCTCGCGCTCGGGCCGAAGGTGCTGATCGTCGACGAACCCACGAGAGGCATCGATGTCGCCGCGAAAGCGGAAATCTACAGGCTGCTCCGCGATCTCGCGCGCGGCGGGGTCGCGGTCCTGATGATCAGCAGCGACATGGAAGAGATTCTGCACCTGAGCGACAGAGTGGCCGTGATGCACGAAGGCCGCCTCACGGGCGTGCTGGAGCGGGCCGCGTGCACCGAACAGCGGATCATGACGCTCGCCACCGTCGGCGCAATCTAACGACGCCCGCGGCCTCCCTACACCGGATCGAGGCGAATCGCGCCAACCCGAGCGGCGCCGGGTGAGCTTCCCGCAAAGACGTGTGCGTCACGGCCACTTTCCTCGGCGTATCGACGCGCGATCGCGCGCACGGCGTCGCCGGCGTCGGCATTGGTCAGAAGCGCCACGGTGCCGCCGCTCCCGCCGCCCGTGATCTTCGCCCCGTAAATGCCGCGCGCTGTTCCGGCCTGGCGTGCGAGCGCGACGAGCCGGTCGGTGCCGTCCGATCCGAGGCCGCACGCCGAGTAGCTGGCGTGAGATTCGTACATCAGCTCGCCGAGGCGAAAGACATCTGTCGAGGATGACGCCAGCTCGCGAACCCATTGGATCACGCGCTGGTGCTCGAAGATCGGATGCGCGGTGGGAGTGCGAACGGCATAGCGTCGCAGCGGATCGACACGGGTGACGAGATCGGTCGTTCCGTCGTAGCGCGCGAGGAACGCGGCGCCGTCGAGCGTCTCCGGAACATCCGCTGATAATTGCCGCCACGCGTCAGTCTTGACGTTGGCCAGATAGCCGTGCCACTGCGGATCGTCGACACGAACGTGTCCCTCGCGATCGCCCGCGCGAACCCGCAGCCCGGCGAGTTCAGCGAGGATGCGGTATCCCATGAACGCGCCGACACGAACGGCGTCATAGTCGGCGCCGGTTACGGCGTGCCGAATGCCGGAATCGATCCCCCACACACGCAGGTCGTTGGGCAACCGCACGCTCCCTCGGAATTCCGCGGGCTGACAGAGGAGCGACATGAGCGCGCCAGCTTCGCCGCATATCGACGCCATCTGATCCATCACGCCACACGGGGCGCCGACGATCAGATTTTCGACCTGTTGGCAGCGGATGGCGCGCAGCCTGGGGTCGATCGTCACCGGCCACGCTGCGATCACCGCTTCGATGGTTGCAGCCTCGATCGCGGCGGATGAACTGACCCCTTTTCCCTCCGGCACGTCCGACTCCACGAGGATGGCGGCGCCGGTCGAAAACCTGACGTCGTGCTCGCGCGCGAGCACGTGGAACACACCGGCAACGTAAGCGGCCCAGTGCCGGGTCGGCTCGGCGGCAAACCATGCGCGCACCTCGTCGTACGGATGCCGCTGATCGGCCACGAGATCGAGCGGCACATCGCAGTGCCGGTCGGGCCGATCACGGCCGACAGAGGTAATCGAGATCCACTGCGCCGCCGACGGACGCAATGCAACCCGTGTCGCCTCCAGAATCGGCCACTGCAGCACGAGCGAGCCGGAATAGTCGGCGATCCCGCCCATGACGTCGAGTCGTCCTGGCGCGCGAGCCACGAACACCGGCGTATCGTCGTTTGCGACTGCATCCTCAAGCGCCGCGCCGGAGCCGATGCGATCGGCGACGTCGGTCACGAACCGTGCGAGATCGGGAACGTCGTCCGGGATCAGCGATGCCGGCCGCAGCATGCGCTTGCCAATCAATCGATCAGGCCGCGGCGAACGAGCGCACGCCGCAAGTGCGGTTCGATCTGCGCTCTGACGGCGTCGTTGGCGTAGCCGACCCAGGCGACGTTGGCCGTGACATCGAGCGCCGCGGCAAGCGGCCGGCCGCGCTCGTCCGTGATTGACACGCCGAGTTCGCGCGCGATCAGCTCGGTGCAGAGATCGTACGGGTGACAACAGAGCGCAGCGCCGCTCGTGCGCCGACGCTCGACCAGCGGTCTCAGGTCGGCGATAAACCGATCGTGTCCCGCGAACAGCTCGTAGAGCTGGCCGCCGCTTGAAATGTACTGATCCTCGAAGGACTGCGCCTTCCCCGGTTGTGGAGCGCCAATCGCCGCTTCCACCACTTCATCGTCGATTGCGGCAAGCTCCGCGCGATGTCCGGGAAAGAACCGTGACACCGTCGCAAACCCCTGCGCAATCGTTGTCGCTGTTGACGGCTGCAACTCGAGCGTCCGACTCTCGCCGGTAAGCCTGTTCACGCGCAGCGCCGATGCTCCCCGGCCGCGCACGGCCCAGATCTCGTCGGACAAATGCTGCTTCACGACGGGAATCTCGGTTTGCACTGCGAGCTCGATGTCCGCCAGCGTGCATGGGCCAGGTCCTGCCGCGACGCCGGTCAGAATCCATGCGGGGCGCTTCTGGTACATCAAGCCGCGCGTTCCGTCGATCGGATCCACGATGATCAGCCACTTCGCGCGATTCCTGTCGGAGCCCGCCGGGACACACACCTCGCCTCCGGCAAGACCTTCTGCGACGAGCACGACCGGCGCATCTCTGGTCGCAATCGTCCGGCCGATCTCCTCGACGAGCACGTCCTCCGCGACCCGATCGATCGCAAAAATGGTGTCTCCCTCGCCGTCGTGCGCGACGCGGGACAGCGCTCCGACCGCGGATCGCTCGCACGCGTCGAGGACATCGCGCCGGATGCGGCGATGAAGCGTCCGGATCGGCTCGAGCAATGGGTGTGAGGCGGTCACGCGCGCTTAGAACGATAGTGTTGACCACCGGCCGCCGCGAGCTCGGCCGCCTTCTCCTCGGGTGACGTGTCGCTGAGAAAGTTCCCGCCGCCAATTTCCGGACCGGCCAGGTACTTCAGCAAGTTGGGCCGTCGCAGCGGCGGATGGAATTCGATGTGAAAGTGAAAGCCATCGACGTCCCCCTGCAACGGTGCCTGGTGGAGTGCCATCACATACGGGAACGGCATCTGCCAGAGGTTGTCGAAGCGAATCACCACGTCACGAAGGACGATGGCCAGATCGCGGCGCTCCATCGGATCGAGCTCCGCGATTGTCGAGACACTCCTTGCCGGTGCGACATACGTCTCATACGCGTAGCGCGCGAAATAGGGAATGAACGCAATCGCCGTCCCGTGGCGCGCGACGATGCGCCGGCCATCCTGCTGCTCGGCGGCGGCGATGTCCTGAAAGAGAATTCGACCGGTTCGGGCGAGATGGCGCCGGCCCGCCAGCAGCTCCGTCTCGAGATATTTGAAGGTGAAGTTGGTCGCATAGATCTGGCAGTGCGGGTGCGGGTTGCTGACGCCGACGACCTCTCCTTTGTTCTCGAAAATCAGCACGAAGCTGACGTCGCCGTGCGTCGTCAGTTCGCGCATCTGTTCCTGCCACGTCTCGAGCAGCGCGTCGACTCCATCCACATCCAGCTCGGCCAGCGTGACGTCGTGACGCGGGCTGTAGCACACCACCCTGGCGACGCCTGTCGCCGGCCGGTTGCGAAAGGGACCGATGGGTGGCGTCAGTTCACGAGGTGCGTTCACGCCGACGCACGGATGGTCGTTTTCGAAGACGAACGTGCCGGTGTAGCGCGGGTTCACCGCGCCGCCGACCCTCGCGTTTCCTGGACACAGATAACATGTCGGGTCGAATGCCGGCGGCCTCGCTGTCTGGCCACCGACTTCAGCGCCGGCCCATGGGCGTGACTGGCGGTGCGCCGCGACGATCACCCATTCCTCGCGCAACGGATGCCACCGCTCCTCCCACATTGCCGATCAGCGCGACTTCAGCACGACAACCACGACGCTGTCCGCGGGGAGGTTGTAAACGAACTCGGGTTGGACGCCGGAGATCTTCGACGTGACCGGCGCGACGGCTTGCGGTCGGTCGATTGAATTGGTCGCCGTCGGGTCGCCGGCAAGCGTCACCACGGTGGCCGTTGAATCAAGGTTCTGCATCCCGTGGACATCCAGCCGCACGGGCGCTTCGGCGCTGTTCGCGTTCACCAGCTTCACGTAGATGACGCCCGACCGGCTGTCGCGAGTCGCCGACACCAGCACCTCGGTATCCGTCGCAGTCGCCTTTACGATTTGATCGCCGAGATAGGTGCTGAACATTTTGATCGCGTGATAGCTCGGCGATCCGTAGACGCGCAGGCCGTCGTAGCCAATCAGGTTTGGGCGCCACTGGCGCGCGCCCGCGTTCACGTTGACGAACATCGGCGCGTAACAATTCATGACCACGATGTCTGAGTTCTTCTCCATCTGGGTCATGAACGCGGCATCGCCGAGCGCCGCCCACAGGTTCGGCGTCGGTGCTTCTCCCCGCGACCGCGGATTCCATGGCTCGAATGGCGTTTCATAGGCTGCCCATTCGCCGACGAAGATCTCGGGGCCACGGCGATCGTACTGTTCATATTGTCCGCGAGCCATTTTCAGGAACACGTCGACGGGGCGATAGTAGTGCTCGTCCAGCACGTCTGGCTTGACGCTCGTGACGCGAAGGCTCGCCGGTTGCTCGAAGCCGACCGTGGAGATCACTTTCAACTGCGGGTAGCGCGACTTGATAGCGGCGTTGAACTGCGCGAACCGTTGATCGTAGGAACCCGACTTGTCGAACCAGTCCTCGTTGCCGACTTCGACGTACGTCAGCCTGAACGGCTGTGGGTGTCCGGCCTTTGCGCGCAGGGATCCCCATTGTGACGTGGCCGGTCCGGTCACGTACTCGATCTCATCGAGCGCGTCCTGCACGTAGGGCTCGAGGTCCGGTCCAGGATTGACGTGCGCACCCTTCAGCGAATAGCCAGCGTAGACCGCAAGCAGCGGCTCCGCGTTGAGGTCCTCGCACCAGAGGAGGTATTCGTAGAGGCCGAGACCGTCCGACGACCGATAGGTCCAGGGCGCCCTGTGCCCCGGGCGATCCGAGAGCGGGCCGACGGTCTTCTTCCACTCGAATCGATCGGCAATCTGATCGCCTTCCAGGTAATTGCCTCCCGGAAAGCGCAGGAACTTCGGCTTCATGTCGACCATCATCTGCATGATGTCCGGCCGAAAGCCGTTCGGCTGATCCCGGAAGGTTGGCGGAAAGAGCGACACGAGGCTGAGCCAGACCGTGCCAGGGCGGTCGATAGTGAGGACGTACCGCGCGTCAGTCGTCGGTGTCGTCGTACGGGTCTGCAGCGTGACGTCGTACTGTTTCCACGACGGTGTCAAACGGCCGACCGTGCTGGCAGCGTACGTCGTCCGGCCATCGCTGCTCTGAATCGAAAGCTCAATCGGTCCACTGAATCCGGGTGCGGCCTTGGCGTAGAACGATGCGCGGTAACGGGTGTTGGGTTTGACGGGAATGCCCCAGTAGCCGTCGTTCGCGACGCCGGCGGGATGCGCGGTCGACGCTTTCGTAACCTCGAGGCGCAGGCTCGTGCCTATGGCCGTGGAGAGCGGTTCGTTGCCGTCGAGCGCGATACTTGCCGCGGCGTCGGTGGATTGGACCACCGACCAGTGGACCGGCAATTGTGCGTCGTCGAGAAACGCACGGTTCTGTACCAGCTCGGCATACAATCCGCCGTCGTATGCGTGGTTGATCTCCTCCGTCATCAAGCCGTAGAAAAACGGACTGACCTTGCCAGATGGCGCTGCGGCGTCGATGGCGATCGTCGGGCCGGCCTCGTGAGCGAACCCCATTCCCGCCACAAGCAGCAGCGCGAGGGACGACCTTCTGGCCATCAGGGCAGCCGTCGACATGTGGTGGAGTCTACTACGCGATCAACGTGTGGCGCGGATGGCGACCCGTCCTTGTCAATAGCGAGGTGTCACCCGTTCGCGCCAGAGATCGGCGACTTCATGACGGCTCCGCGCCCATGCCTTGGCTGAGGAGGAGCTCGTCGAGTTGCTCGAACGTCTCGCTGAACCCATCTTGCGTTAATCGACCTTCTCCTTCCGTTTCAAGTCCTCGACAACTTTGTCCAGCCCGTCGACGCGGGCCTGCCAGAGTTGGCGGTGGCTCTCGAGCCATGCCGCCGAGGACTACTGTCGTGCCGGGAGTCAGCTGAGTTCCTGGGCGAGTCCGATCAGAAGCCCTTCAGGGCCGCGGATGTAGCACAGTCGATATGCATCTTTGTACTGGACGACTTCGCCTACGACCTGCGCGCCGCGCTGGCGCAGCCTCTCGAGCGTTTCGTCGATGTCGTCCACGGCAAACATGACGCGGAGGTAGCCAAGCGCGTTCACCGGGGCGTTGCGGTGATCCGCAACGACGGGCGGCATTAGAAAGCGGGAGAGCTCGAGCCGGCTGTGACCGTCCGGCGTGCGCATCATGGCAATCTCGACGCGCTGATCGCCGAGTCCAGTGACACGTCCGGCCCATTCTCCTTCGACCGTGCCTCGCCCTTCGAGCTCGAGGCCGAGCTCGCGAAAGAAATCAATCGTCGCTGCCAGATCATCGACGACGATTCCTACGTTGTCCATCCGCTTGAGCGCCATGGGTCCAATCTACAACGCCGCCATCCTTCGGTATCATCTGCGCGATGGCGGCGCGAAAAGCGGATGCACGCACGTACCCGACAATCACCCGCGCCGAAGCGGAAGCCTGGCGCGATCTCCACCGGCAGCTGGCGAGGACGCGAACCCTCCAGGATGCCAAAGCCATTGCCGCACAGGCGGCGCCGCCGCACGCCACACGCTTCTACGCACACCTTCGATCATTCGTCCGCACGCTCAAATCGCCGCGACGCGGCACGCGAAGCGAGCTGTACGTCTACGACAGGCTCCGTCTGCGATTTGCCACCGGCCGTCGGCCTGGCGCGCGCTAATTTCGGCGGGCGAAAATAAAGCGAATATGCTACGCTGACCGGCGGTATTCGCGGCATCGCAGCGCGCGCGCGTATCAGATTTGGGTGTGGCGAATGGTGCTGGGCAGTCCTTCCGAGCCGCTCTCGCAAGCGGAGGTGCTGGTGGTCGACTGCCAAGCCACGGCCGCCGCGCCGCGAGGGCATCTCCTTGAAATCGGCTGGGCCCAGGTCGGCAACACGGTCACGCACCGGCATGCGTGCCTGATCGCGCTTCCAGAGGGCCAGGAGATTCCGCCGCCTGTTTCGCGGATCACGGGCATCTCCGCGCACATGATGCGGGCCGCTGTGGACCAGCAGCTCGCCTGGCGCGCGCTGTGCGACCAAGCCGCGAGTCTCACCCAGCAGCCCGCGCCGACGGTCATCCATTTCGCTCGCTTCGAGCAGCCGTTCCTGCGCGCGTTGGGCGCTGGCGTCTTCCCCCTCGACATCGTCTGTACGCGTGACATTGCCAGGCGCCTCCTGCCCAATCTGCCGCGCTGCAGCCTGCGCGCGCTCGCTGGGTACTTCGGTCGCGCGGTTGGCGCGCTGCGGCGCAGCGCCGATCACGTCGAAGCGACAGCGTTTGTGTGGCAAGAACTGGTGCGGCTGCTCGAGCCGAAGGGCGTGTCGACGTGGAGCGCGCTCCACGACTGGCTCACCGCACCGGTCGAGCCGACCCGATGTCGACGGCGCCTGTGGCCGATGCCGCGTGACGCGCGGCTTTCACTGCCGCATGCGCCTGGCATTTATCGCATGCTTCGGATCGACGGCAGCGTGCTGTATGTCGGGAAGGCGGCATCGCTTCATCACCGCGTCAACAGCTACTTCCGGAAGCAGAACCGCGTGCCCGAGCGATTGCTCGAGATGCTGTCGCAGGCACGCGCGATCTCGTTCGACGTCGCACCCACTCCGCTCGAGGCTGCGCTCCTCGAGCCGGACGAAATCAAGCGTCGGCGGCCACCGTACAACGTCGCGCTCACGATTCACGACCGGGCGTTGTGGTTCACGTCGCCAGATCTCAGTGCGCGTAGCCCAAAGCCGTCGCTCCATTGCCCGCTCGGCCCATTTGTTTCGCCCGAGACGCTCGATCAATTCGTCGCACTCGCTCGGGGAGACCGCGCGGCGCTGACCTCCGGTCCATGGGAACCGGATGCGGGTACGTTCAAAGCCGGTTACGAGCGGTTGTGCGCGAGCCATCCTGAACTGTCGCGCGTCGATCTATCACCGCACGCGAGGCTGCTCCAGCTCGGCACGCGGCTGTGGCGCGAAGGTCGGCGAGACCGCGATGTTGAAGAAGACGATGGCGACGACACGCGTCGCGTGACGGGATGGACGCCGGAGTTCGTGCACATCTCGCTGGAGTGGCTCGCCTTGCGGGCGGCGCTCGCCCGGCGGCGCGCGATTTGGTTGACGCGGTTGGCCAATTCGACCGTGGTGTGGCGCGAGCCCGGCGACAGTTGTACGCGGCTCATCGTGATCGAGCGTGGCGAGGTAGCGACGAGCGCAGCCGCGGACGCAGGCGCACCGCCACCGATTCCACCAGGCTGCCGCCGTCCGGCGGCCGCACGTCGCGAGGCGTTCACCCTCGCCTCCTTCGATCGCTTGCGGGTATTGACGACGGAGCTGAAGCGCCTGACTGCGGCTGGCGCTCCGGTGGCACTGCGCCTGGGCGCCGGACCGCCACTCGACGAGTCGCGACTCGCGTCTGCGCTGTGGTGGGTGTGATGACGGACAGGCTCTTTCCAGCGACCATTCTCCACGCGGACCTCGACGCTTTTTATGCGTCGGTCGAACAGCTGCTCGACCCCCGGCTGCGCGACAAGCCGATTGCGGTCGGCGGCGGCGTCGTGCTCGCGGCCTCCTATCAAGCGCGGGCCTTCGGCGTACGAAGCGGCATGCCTGGACGACGCGCGCGGCAACTCTGTCCCGACCTCGTATTTGTCGGCGGACATTTCAGCGAATACCAACGGCTCGGCGACGCCGCGATCGGGATCCTGAGCGAGTTCACGCCGTCCATCGAGCGCATCTCGATCGACGAAGCGTTCGCCGACGTGGCCGGGTGCACGCATCTCTTCGGGTCGCCGGCAGAGATCGCACGCACAGTTCGGGCTCGCGTGCGCGCCGAGCTCGGCTTGCCGATGTCCATCGGCGTGGCGCGTACCAAGCACCTCGCGAAGATCGCATCGCAGGTCGCGAAGCCGGATGGATTGGTGGTCGTCGATCCAGAAACGGAACTCGAGTTCCTTCACGCGTTGCCCGTGACACTGATGTGGGGCGTAGGCCCCGCCACCGAGGCGCGGCTCGCCAAGATCGGCGTCACCACCATCGGTCAGTTGGCTGAGAGCTCTCCCAAGTCCGTCGAGCGACTGCTCGGACACGCGGTGGGAACGAAGTTGACGGCACTCGCGTGGAACCGCGACCCCCGGCACATCCAGACGCGCCGGCGCGCGCACTCCGCCGGCGCACAGTCCGCACTCGGACGACGACCGGCGATCGAGCGCGTCTTCAAACCGACGCTCCATCATCTCGCCGACCGCATCGGCGCCCGGCTCCGCGCCAAGTCACTGGCCGGCCGCACCATCACGGTCCGCGTGCGCTTCGCCGACTTGCGCTCGGTCACGCGCGCGCTGACGCTGTCAGCACCGATTTCGGCCACGCGGGCTCTCGCTGAGATCGCCGAGGACCTGGTGCGCGGCGTCCTTGCCGATCACCGCACCGAGAAGACGATCTCGCTGCTGGCGATCGCCGTCTCGAATCTCGAAGCGCATGCCATCGTCCAACTGGAGCTGCCGCTCGGGCTTGCCGACGAAGGACGCCGTCCCGGCACGAAGAAGGGCGTCGCCCGATCGCGTGCCGACCGCGCCATCGACGCGATCCGCAAGCGGTTCGGCGGAGAAGCAGTGGATTATGGGTCAGCCGTGCGGGGTGGCCGCTCCGTCCCTGACGAGTTTCGACGGCTTGCTGAAAGAGAGCTGTGAAGATCTTCGCCGACGCGAGCCTCACCGGCGCCCCGCCGATTGGGTTGTCGCGCGCGGCGCTGCGGGCGCCGGCAGCGGCGCCTCGGAGGCAAACCGCCGCACCACGTTCTCGGTGATGCGCGACACGTTGTTCGCGTAGTTGTTGTACGAGAGGCTCGCGCACCATGCAATCGATCCGGTCGAGAAAACCGCGCCGCCATGTGGATATTCGAGGTACGCGAGATCGGCGTGCACCAGCTTGTTCACGGTGCCGCCCTGCCGCGAGTCGGACGTGTTCACTTCCTCGACGACGTGCTGATACGCGTCGGAGTGTCCGAACGACTGCGCGAGGATCAACGTGTGCGGCGGGGATCCGAGGGCGTAGTCGACGCGATCGATCTCCTGGCCCGCGGCACCTTCGCCGAGCGCGAGCGACGGGAAGTCGCCGATGACTTCGTCGGCGCCGATGCCCTCGAAGATGAATGCGGCGCGGGGATCGAAACTACCGGGCATCCGCTTGTAGGGCGAGCCCTTGTCGAACCCTTGCGCGGTGAAGCCGACGCCGAAATACCGCTGCGGCGGAATGCCGCGGAAGCGCCACAAGCCGCCGGGTTCCCCCGTCAGACTGTGATAGGACTCGCCCGGCGCGCCCTGCCAGTGTTCGGTGCCGTCGCGGCGGCGCAGCTCGATGAAGCGTCCGTTCGCATCCATCGGCGTCACCCAGTAGAACCCATTGCCGCCCATGTACACGACGCGGCCGCCCTTCTCGAGATAGGTGTGCAGCCCTTCGAGCATCTCGTGCGAGTAGTACTCGGGATGTGAGCCCGTCAGCACGACTTTGTACGGCGCCAGCAGCGCCGCGCCCTCGAAGTGCAGATCCTGATCGGTGATGATGTCGGCGGCGAGCCCCTTCGCGTCGAGCCAGTCGACGATGTAGGTGTCCTCCATGAACTGCCATGGATTGCGGGTGGTGATCTTCGGCCGCATGTTCGTGATCGGCCTCAGCCGCGACGAGTAGCCGATGCCGCTGCCATCGGTATGGTGCGCGTAGTTGCTGAGGATGTTGAACCCCTGGTTGCCCGTCCCGCCGTAGGCCAGATAGCTGAAGGTCGGCACGAGAAACGCGATCTTCGCCGTCGCTGTTCCCTTTCGCGGGCGGACGAAGAACGGGACGTAATCCTCCGCCGTCTCGGTTCGCAGCCGCGCCGCATAGACGCCGCTCTTGAAATCGGCCGGCAGCTTGAACTCGAAGCCCGGCTGCCATTTCGCATCCTCGAGATCGTCGTCGTGAAAATAGATGGCGCCGTACTGGCTGCGCGCGTGCTTGAAATCCATCTCCTCGCCGCTCCAGTTGTGGCCGGTGACGGCGCGCGTCGGCATGTTCACGGCGACGCCATGCAGCTTTCGCGTCGACGTGTCGACGATGCGGGTGGTCGCAATATCGACGGAAAAATCCCAGGCCGCCACCGCATCCGCAGGCCCGCGGCCCTGGCGGATCGCGTCAAGTTCGGCGCGCGTCAGGGCGCGGCCGTAGACGCGCGGGTTCTCGATCTTGCCGTTGAAGTGGCCGGCGATCGTGGATCCGTTCGCGCCGAGGGCGGCGATCAGCAGCGGCGCGGTGTTCGTCGCCACCGCTTTGATCCGCGTCGGCTGCTCGACCGCCGCCCGCGTCGGATCGAAGCTGAAGTCGGTCAGCGGCTCCTGCGTGAGCGTGACGCGACCGGCTGCCGCGTCGAAGGCCGCGGCGACGAAATACCAGGCTGTGGTCGTGACGTGCTGAGGCCGCGGTGCGTTCGCCGCGCCGGGGATCGACGGCACCCAGGCGCGCAGCGGCGTCTGGGCGCGAATTTTCTCGATCCGTCCCTCGCCGCCGCCGAGCCACAGCGCCAGCCGGCCGTCGTTCTCGACGACGAGGCCATATCCGGTGCCGTCAGGCGACCACTTCGCGACGATCCCCTGATCGCCATCCGCCGCGCCGCCGCCGGGCGCGATCGGATCGTGGCGGGTCGCCGCGATCCACGCGGTCACCGTCATGCTGCCGCCGAGACGTAAGGCAGCGTGGTCGGCGACGCTGACATGCGATCCGAGCGGGAGCGCCTGCCGCGCGCCGACGTACTCACGGTTGACCGGCGTGTCGACGACGGTCTCTTTCATCCCCGGTCCTTTGGGATTGATGTCGCCGTGGATGATGCGCACGATGTCGGCGCGATAGCGCGGCGCGGCGCTGCTGACCATGAAGGCGATCGTGTCGCCGGGCTGCGCCGAGAGATGATCCGCGTAGCCGACGACTCCCATCCGATCGAGCCCCTCCTGCGCCGAAGGTTGCACCTGCGGCGGCTGCGCGCGCCCGGCGACGACCGCAAGGACCAGGCTCAGCGTCGCGAGCAGGAACGTCGGCATCTTCATCGCATCCTCCTGACCTGAAACGACGGACCGGCGCGCCGTCAATGGACCACGATCGGCGACTCCGCTTCGGGCAGAAACAATTTCGCCGGCGCGCTGCCGTCGATCGGCAGCACCCAGACGTCGGAGATCGACGTCGTGCGGCGCGGGATCGCGTAGAGCAGGTGCGTCGCGTCGAGCCATTCGACCTGATCGTCGACGTAGCGGGTCTCGCCGTCGAGCATCCGCTCGACGTTCGACGCCAGGTCGAGGACGTGAATGCGCCAGCTGTCCGGGCTCGGTCCGACGCGCTTCTTGTAGGCGAGCAGACGATTGTCCGGGGACAGCGACGGGCATTCGACGTTCTCGCGCAGCACGGTGAGCTTCCGCAGCGCCAGCTCGCCGCGAACGAGGTATTTCACCCCCGCCGTGCGCAGCGACGCGTAGAACGTCGTCCCGTCGCGCGCGAAGGTGACGCCCCAGAAGTTGAAATCGGCGGCACGGATGCGCTGGCCGTTGCGCCAGGTCGTGAACTGTTCGAGCTCGCCGATCTCGTCGCCCGATGACATGTCGATGATGGTGGTCCGCGTCGAGAACTCGGCGGCGTAGCCGTCGCCGACAACGAAGACGGTGGCCGCGCCGACGCGGCCGTCGGGCGCAACGCGGGTGCGGCTGGGAAGTCCCTGCAGCGGGATCGCCGCGCCAGGATTGAGCTGATCGCTCAGCAGCACCGCCGAATAGGTGTGGAGCAGCCCACGATCGACATGCAGACAGAGACCGCGACCAGCGGCAAACGACAGGCGCTGGCACGACGCGGCGGTCATCAGGCGCGCGCCAGGGTTGTCGATCGAGGCGACCGCCAGCCGCCCGAAACCCGGACCCGGGCCGGTTTCACGAAACAGAATGTGCGGTCGCGAGAGAACGCCGGCAATGTCCGCGGTGGCCGCCGCCGGTGCCGCCCGCGGAGGCGGCGCGTCGGTGTGCTGCAGGCCCATGAACACCGAGCACAGGCCGACGAGGCTGAGGGAAGCGAGGCGACGGAGCGCCTGCTCCTGCAACCCGTCGAGGTAACGGCGCCCGCGAGCGGTTGCGATCGCGGCGATCGGCACGAGGACGAGCAGATCGCTGAAATGCATGCCGTAGATGCCGTCGGGGCCGTACGCTTCGGTCGCGGCGTGGATCGCATCGCTCCCCGGCAGCAGCCGCGCTTCCGCCAGCTCGTGACCGGTGTACACGACGAGCTGACAGACGAACACGATCGCGAACGATCGCGTCGCCACCGTCATCGTCTCGGTCGAGAGCGCGCGGCCGAGGCGCGGCCACGTCCACGCGAGGGCGGCGGCAATCGCGGTGGCCGCGACGATCGCCGCGGTCGCGTCGCGCGATCGCAACTGGACCGCGGCCGCCTCGAACACTGCACCGATCTCGATGGTCTGCCGCACCACGATGACCGTCGTCGCGGCGACAATCGCAAAGGCGGCGGCACGCGATGGCGCGACGTCGGCTCGCGTCGGCGAACGATCATGGGCACCGAGCGCGACCAGGCACGCCAGCGTCGCCGCCAGCGCAGCGCTCGCGAGCGCCGCTTCGTCGAGCGCGCGGGTCGCGCTCTGTTGAAACCACCAGCTGCCGGGGACGGTGATCAGCGCCGCCAGCCATGCGCCTCGCACGACAAGCGATCGACGCCGTGCGTCGCCCGCATGCGACCACCAGGCCAGCGCGAACGCGACCGGCACGAACGCCTGCACGCCTTGCGAGAGCGTGCGAAAGAACAGCGTCGACATGGCGTCCACGAACCTGGCGCATCCTAGCACCAACTTCGATCGCGACGATCACAACGTGCGACATCGTGTGATCTCGTGTTGACACCACTCGCCGCCTCTGTTACAACGGCGCGACTTTCAAATTTCTTCTTCAGCGAGGGGGCAACGTGAAATTTTTCGTGGCCCGCGTCGGCCCGTCAGCACTTCGGCCACTCGCAGTTGCTCTCCTGTGCGGCGCCGCCGCGATCACGCTGCGCGCACACGGCACCGAAGCTCGACGCGTCGTCGAGCTCCAATGGACGCGCGATCACATCACGCGCACGCTCGGCGCGAATCGATCGGAACTCGGTCTCAACGGCAGCAAGGCGCCGGACGACATGATGACCATCGATGGTCGCTCATGCATCTTTGGCGATCTGTTTGTGTTCGACGTCGACGACAAGTACGCGTTCGACATCGACGAGGACGTCGACGTCACGGTGACCTACGCGCCCGATCGGACGCAGGCGTTCACGGTCGGATGGGATCGCAACGGCGGCGACGGGTACGGCGTGTCGAAGGAAATTGCGCCGGAGCGCGGCGCGGCGCTGCGGACGGCGACCGTCAGGCTCGACCGCGCCCGGTTTGCCGGCCTCGGCCTTCTCAAAACCGATCTCGCGGTCGGCGCGCGCGGCGGGATCGCGCTGTGCGACCTCGCCATCGCTCGCAGCGGCGCGACCAAGCCGGCCGCCGCGGCCGGGCGACTGCAACTCGAGCTGCAGGATGCAGACACGCGCGACCTCGTGCCGGCGCGGATTGGACTCTACGACACGTCCGGCCGCGCGCCGCTGCCGTCGGATCAGGCCCTGCTCGTCCACCGATACGCCGACGAGACGCGGCTGATCTGGGTGGCGCCGCGCCTGCTGTGGCCGTCGGCGAACCGTCAGGCGTTCTATGCGATCGGCCGCTACGAGGCGCAGGTGCCCGCCGGGTCGTACGAGCTCGTCGTCACCAGGGGACCCGAGTACCGCACCGTCAAACAAACCGTCGATGTCAAAGCCGGCGACACGAGCCGCGTCACCGTCGCCTTGCAGCGGTACATCAACCAGCCGTCACGCGGCTGGTACTCCGGCGACACACACCTGCACCTCATGCGCGACCAGGTGCAAGACCCGGCCGTGTGGGGCATGGTCGCCGGCGAAGACGTCCACGTCGGCAACCTGCTCGAGATGGGCAACATCGTCACGACCCATTTCCGCCAGCCGGCGTGGGGGAAGGCCGGACGGTACTGGCGCGACGGCCATCTGATCGCGTCGGGGCAGGAGGATCCGCGGACCACCGAGCGCGGGCACACGATTCATCACAATCTGCAGCGCCCGATTCATCTCCCCTCGTCGGACTTCTTCTCGTATCACAAAGTCTTCGAGCAGTCGCACAGCCAGGGCGGCGTGTCCGGCTACGCGCACATGGCGCAGATCTTCAACGGCCGCCGCGGGCTGTCGCTCGACGCGCCCTTCAACCTCGTTGATTTCATCGAAGTGCTGCAAGGCGGCCGCCTCGGCGTCGACAACTGGTATCCGTATCTGAATCTGGGTTTGAAGATCAGTCCGGCGGCCGGGTCCGACTATCCGTACTACGGACCGTCGCTGCCGGGCGTCGAGCGCTACTACGTCAAGCTCGATGGCCCGTTCGACGCCGATGCGTGGTACGCGTCGTTCCGGGCCGGGCATGTCTTCGTCACCAACGGTCCGCTCCTCGACTTCACGATCAACGGCAAGACCATGGGCGACGAGATTCATGTCGCCCGCGGCACACGGCTGCAGGTCGCCGCGTCGATGCAGCTGAACCCGGACATCGACGCGCCCGGCGCGCTCGATCTGATCGTCCACGGCGACGTCGTCGACACCGCGCATGCCAGCGGCGGCGATCGGATCACGCTGCGCAAGGAACTGACCGCCGACCACAGCATGTGGATTGCCGTGCGCGCCACCGGCGCGCGCCAGGTACCGCCGCAGGGCCAGGTGCAGACGCTCGGCGCGGTCGCGCACTCGGCGCCGATCTACGTCGTCGTCGACGAGCAGCCGTTCTGGAAGACGGCCGCCGTCGCGGAGCTGGTTCGCGCGGAGCACCAGATTCTGCAGGACCTGCTCACCGCGCCGGTCGACCCGATGGGCGATCTCGAAGCGTGGGAGACGGTCGGCGTGCTGGCGCCGCAATGGGAGCGGCAGAAGTATCTGTTGCGGCCGCGGGTCGAGCAGGCCAACGCGAAATACGACGACATCCTGCGCCGGGCCACCGGCGCGCGCTCGTCTTCCGCACAGGCGCGGATCGAGGGACTCGGGCTCGCGCTCGCCGCCGCCATCGGGCTGGTTGCCATTCGCGGCCGCCGCGCACGACCGCGCCGCTGATCCGTTCTCGGACATACGACACGGCATTAAGGAGGGATCATGGAGTCCGCCGGCAAGCGCGTGTTCGCTGCGCTCATCCTCCTCGCGGCCACTGCCGCACCCGCATCCGCCCAGGTCGACGCCACGATCGTCGGCACGGTGAGCGACGAATCGAAGGCGGTCCTTCCCGGCGCGACAGTCACCGCAACCGATCTCGCGCTTGGCCGCCAGTTCACCGGCGTGAGCGACGTCCGCGGTGAGTACCGGCTCGTCGGCCTGCAGGCCGGCAAGTACAAGCTCCAGGCGGAGCTCGCCGGATTCGCGACCGCGGTGTTCTCGGAGGTCGAGCTCCTCGTCGGACAGAACGCGACCATTCCCTTCACCATGAAAGTGGCGACGATCGAGGAAGCGGTAACCGTCACGGCCGCCTCGCCGCTGGTCGACACGCGCCAGGCGCAGGTCTCCGGCAACGTCGACCGGCGACAGATGGAGGAGCTGCCGATCAACGGGCGCAACTGGCTGCAGCTCTCGACGATGGTGAAAGGGATCACCGCGAACCAGATCACCGACACGTCGACGCCAAACGGCAGCAGCCGGACGTCGGCGTTCCGCGTCAACCTGGACGGCCAGGAAATCACCCAGGAGACGTCGGTCACCGGGTTCGGGCAGCCGGGCGTGAGCCGCGACGCGATTGCCGAGTACCAAATCGTGACCAACATGTTCGACATCACGATGGGCCGCTCGGTCGGACTGCAGGTGCAGGCAGTCTCGAAGGCGGGCAGCAATACCTACAGCGGCAGCACCTACGGGTACTTCCGCAGCGACACGCTGAATGCCGCCGACGCCTACACCGGCAAAGTGCTGCCCTATTCGAACCAGCAGGTCGGCGCCACGCTCGGCGGACCGATCAGCAAGGATCGGATGCACTACTTCTTCTCGTACGAATATCAGCGGGAGCCGAACTCGATCGTCATGGGTCCGGCGGTCTATCGCGGCGAGACGATTACCCTGCCGGCCGACACGTTTCAACATTACCTGCTCGGCCGCGGCGACTACCAGTTCTCGCCGAAGGATCATCTGATCCTGCGCGGCAACTACTTCGACTGGCAGAACCCGCATTTCTTCTCGGCGACCGCCAGCCCGACGCGCGGCGCGGAGCGCTTCCACCACTCGAACTTCGTCACCGGCAACTGGGCGCGCGTCATGCGCAACAACCTGTTGCAGGAAGTGCGGGTGAACTGGTTCCACTATCAGTTCATCAACGCGCCGCTCGAGGATGGCCCGTCGGCATTCCCGGAATTCATCTTCCCGGCGCTGACCATCGGGCCGAACTGGAATTATCCCGAGGACTGGAATCAGGATCACGTCACGACGACCTACGAGTTGAAGTGGCACAAGGCCGACCACGACGTGAAGATCGGCAGCGAGCTGCACCTCGAGCGCGATGCCGGCTGGTGGCGCGCCCGCTCGCGCGGCCAGATGTTCTTCGCCAGCACGCCGGCCGATCTGCCGCAGCGCATCCCGCTCGCGGAGTGGCAGAACCCGGCGCAGTGGAACCTCTCCGGGCTCGATCCGATCGCGAACCGGTTCGACATCTACTTCGCGCCGAACGACGATTGGAGCTACAACGTGCCGCGGCCGATGTACGCCGGCTGGGTCGGCGATACCTGGGCCGTGAACAACCGGCTGACGCTGAACCTCGGCGTCCGCTACGACGTCGCGTGGCGCGACTTCCAGTCGCCGGGCAACGCTGAAACGACGTTGATCATCAACAACGGATTCGACACCGAGGATTACGGCTACAAGGACAACATCCGCGATCTGAACAACGTCGCGCCCCGCGTTGGCTTCGCCTGGAACGTCACCGGCACGAATAACTTCGTCATCCGCGGGGGGACGGGCATTTTCTACGGCACGCAAGGCGGCAATCAGGCGGTCGACTCGCAGCTGTTCGGCGGGCAGCGGCTCGTCGTCGCCTCGTTCCAGAACGACGGCAAGCCTGGCTTCGTACAGGACCCGACCCGCGGCGCGACGTTAGCCGACGTGCTCGCCGGCCGCGTGCCGGTGCCGCCGCAGACGATCTCGGTGATCCGGTCGGACTTTCAGATGCCGTCGACATGGCAGAGCATGCTCGGGTTCCAGAAGCAGGTCAACGAGGTGACCGGCGTCGACGCCGATCTCGTGTACTACAAGGGCACGCACGAGGACGAGCAGCTCGATCCCAACGTCTTCTACGACCCGGCGACCGGGTTCCCGAAGAACCCGTCGCGATTCGGACGGCCGAATCCGAGTTACGGGCCAATCAACCTGAAAGCGAGCAACGGCTACTCCGACTATTTCGCGCTCGCCAGCTCGATCACGCGTCGCTATCGCAACAATTTCCAGGCCGGTCTCACCTACACGCTGATGTTCTTCAAGCACGACACCGGTATCTCGAGCGCCGGGTACGGCAGCCAGCTGCTGAATCCGTTCGACGTGTCGGCCGAGTGGGCGCGCTCGTCGGAGTTCCAGCGGCATACGCTGAACGCGAACGGCGTCTGGAACATGCGCTGGGGCCTGCTGCTCGCCGGCTCGTTCCACTACGGGTCGGGCAACTACGCGACGATCACGTCGCCGGCCGATCCGCTGGGCCAGGTGAACGGCGCTCGCCGCGTCCTCGCCGACTTGACGGTGCTCCCGCGCAACACGTTCCTCCTCGATCCGTGGCAATCGCTCGACGTGCGTCTGTCGAAGGACGTGCGCGTCGGATCGGTCAAGTTCACGGGCATGGCCGAAGTGTTCAACCTCTACAACTATGCGCGCTTCAACCGCAACACCATTTACGGCAACGCGCTGTTCGGCCAGGCGACGTCGTCGGCGGGCATTCCGCGCACCGGACAGCTCGCCTTCCGCATTTCGTTCTGACATGCGGACCATATCCTCGACCCGTTCCGTCGTTGCCGCGGCGGCCGCCATCGCCGCGGCGACGTTCGTTGTCGTCGGCGCGCACGGCCGCGACGCGCGCTACGTGGAGCCGATCCCGCTGACCCTCAAGAATGTTACCCGCGCGCTTGCCGTCAGCCGTTCCGAGCTGGGCCTCTCCGGCTCGAAGCGGAAGGCGCAGATGACAACCGTCGACGGCCGATCGTGCGCCGTCGGCAGCCTGTTCGCGTTCGACGTCGACGATCGCTACGCGTTCGACGTCGACGAACCGATCGACGTCAGTGTCAGCTACGTCCCGCGCCTGACGACGGCACCGTTTGCGATCGCGTGGGACAAGAACGGCGGCGACGGCTACGGCGTTTCGACTGATATCCAGCCGGATGCGACCGCCCCGATGGGACGCGTGACGCTGCGCCTCGATCGAGCGCGCCTGGCCGGCCAGGGCATCCTCAACACCGATCTCGCGGTGGGCGCGCGGAATCAGGGTGTCCTCGCGGTGTGCGACGTGGAGATTACCCGCAGCAATGCCACGCGTGCTGCGGCGGCAACCGGACGGATCCACCTCGATGTCGTCGATGCTGGCACGAATCAGGCCGCAGCGGCGCGCATCGGCTTATACGACGTCGCCGGCCGCATTCCGCTGCCCTCGACCGACGCGCTCTCGGTCCATCGCTTCGCCGACGATGCGCGGTTGCAATGGATGAATCGGCGGACGTTCTGGTCGTCCGACAATCGCCAGGCGTTCTATGTCGACGGCCGCTACGAGGCGACGGTTCCCGTCGGCATCTACGATCTCGTCGCCACGCGCGGTCCCGAATATCGGATGGCGCGGCGTAAAGTGCAGGTCCAGGCGAACGAAACGACGACGATCCGACTCGCGCTGCAACGCTTTATCGATTTGCCGCGCGAGGGCTGGTACTCCGGGGACTCGCACATCCACTTGATGCGCGACGAACCGGCGGACATGGCCGTGTGGGGGCAGCTCGCTGCAGAGGACGTCCACGTCGGCAACCTGCTCGAGATGGGCAACATCGCCGGCACGTACTTCAAACAGCCGGCGTGGGATCGCGCCGGACAGTTCGAGCGCAGCGGCTACGCGATCGTGCCGGGACAAGAGGATCCGCGCACCGGCATGCGCGGCCACACCATCCACTGGAATCTGAAATCACACGTTCACTTCGAAAAGGAAGCATTCTTTCAGTACGACAGGGTGTTCGAGCGCACGCGCAGTCAGGGTGCGTTGACCGGCTACGCGCATCTGGGCGAGTTGTTCAACGGCCGCCGCGGCCTCGCGCTCGATGTGCCGTTCGGCCTGGTCGACTTCATCGAAGTGCTCCAAGGCGGACGGCTGAATACCGACATCTGGTACAGCTTCCTGAACCTCGGTTACAAAGTGTCGCCGGTCGGCGGTGCGGACTACCCGTATTTCGGTCCGACGCTGCCCGGCGTCGAGCGGACCTACGTGAAGACCGACGCACCATTCAGCGCCGCCGCCTGGTTCGACGGCTTCCGTCGCGGCCACGCCTACGTGACGAATGGACCATTCATGCGGTTGAGCGTCAATGGCCGCGAGATGGGCGACGAATTGCGCGTCCCGCGCGGCACCCGGCTGGACATCGTCGCCGACGCGCGGCTGAATCCCGACGTCGACGATCTGGATCGCCTCGAGCTCGTCGTGCTTGGCGACGTCGACGCGCGCGAAGCCGCGAATGGCGCCGATCGCGTCCACCTGGAGAAGTCGATCGTCGCCGACCACAGCATGTGGATTGCCGCACGCGCCTACGGCGGTCATCAGCAGCCGCAGTTCACGACCGTGGCCCATACCACACCGGTCTACGTCGTCGTCGATGGCGAACCGACGTGGAAGCGCAGCGAGGTTGCGGCGCTCGTCGACTATCAGCGGGCACAGCTCAACGAACTGCTGACTGTACCGATCGACCCGAACTCGGATCTCGAGGCGTGGGAGACCGGCGACACGCTCGTCGATCAGTGGCCGCAACAACTGCCGCTGCTGCGGCCGCGGATCCAGGAAGCGGACCGGCGATACCGTCAGCTGCTCGACCGGTTGCGAACCTCGTCGTCGCAGCAGTGATCGACCACCGACGTTATTTCTTCGCGGCTTCCCTCTCCCTGAAGCGAGCACCGCGGAGAACGTCCTCCATGCCGTAGTTGGCCTCGTGGCAGGCGTACTCGTAGAGGAGACCGTCGATGACGCGCAGCGGCATCACCGCCGTCCAGGGTTTCGTGTACGCGTCCGGGTCCGAAATGGTGAACCGGTAGTCGATCGTCTGTGCGTCAAGCCGCGTGAGGCGCTCCACCACCGTGGTCTTGGCGGTTGATCCGGGCAGGCTGGTCTCGCGCCTGAAATTGAGCGTCTCGATCACCAAGGTGTCGCCCTCCCACCGGCCGCGCGAGTCGCCCGTCCACTGCGGGAGCGTGCCGTGTGGACGACCGTCAATCGGGATGATCCGCGCGTTGTGGACCATCTCGTTGAAGATCATGACGTAGCCGGGCGTTTGAACGATCTGGAGGTTGTTGTTGTAGGTACCGGAGATCATCGGCGGACCCGCGTTGAAGCCGAGGATGCATCGATCGACCAGGCTCAGATCTTCAGGGTCGTCGAAGACGCCGGCGGTCGTGCGGGCCGCCCGCTCCGCCATCTTCGCGCGTGTGGCCGCCGAGAACGGAATGCGACCGTCGGGAGGATCGATGATGAGCGATGTGCGCCGGTCTGCCGTCAACTGGCTGCCGCGCTCGTACCAGAAATCGTTGTACGAGAGCACACCGCCGTCCGCCCGCCCCGGGTAGCCGGCGCTCGGCTGTCCCTTCTCCGGATCGAACAAATCGCGGTTCAGGCGCTCGTTCTCGCTGGCCTCGAACTCGGCCGCCTCCGACGGCGACAGGACATCCTTGCCGCTGAGCGCCGCGGGCCGCTGCAGCGGTGTGATCGTGGCGAACGTGAACGTGCCCTGGAGGTCCGGTTTGCCGTCGGCGGTGCGCGCCGGCGTCCACGTGGCTGACTGGGCCGACGCGGAGGGGACCACGACGGTCGCGGCCAGGACGCTGACCAGAACGACGAGACAGCGAACACGCATAGCGAATCCTCCTCAGATCACTGTGTCGGTGGCCCGTGTCACGGTAGCCGACCTCGCGTCGTGTCGCAAGGCCTTGCTGTCTTCGCGCGGCGCCGATTCGTCTTGATTGCAGGGCCCGGCCGAACAGAAAATTTTGGCTGTGGATCGATGTCGCCTTCCCGGCCGATAGGAGCTTGGCATGCAGCGTTTCCTGGTTCTCGGGCTCGTCATAACGTCTCTCTGCTCGATGCGCGCGCAAGCGCCGGCGGCGAAGACGCCTCTCGACTGGAACACGTTGCAGGTCGAAATTCTCGAGCGCTACCGCGCGCTCGTGATGCTGGACACCACGTCGGGCCACGAAACGCTGGCGGTCGACTACCTGAAGAAGGTGCTCGAGGCTGAAGGCATCCCGACGAAGACGTTCGCGATGAACCCCAATCGCGCCAATCTCGTCGCACGGCTCAAAGGCAACGGGTCGAAGCGGCCCTTGTTGATCCTGGCCCACACGGACGTGGTCGGCGTGCAGCGTGAAAAGTGGCCAGTCGATCCGTTTGGAGCGGTCATCAAAGACGGCTACGTCTGGGGCCGCGGCAGCAAGGACGATAAGCCGGTGCTCACGGCAAATCTCATCACCATGCTGCTGCTGAAACGGTCGGGTGTGCCACTGGATCGGGACGTCATCTTTCTCGCTGAATCGGGCGAAGAGGCGGACCCGGAGGGGGTCGGCATCAACTACATGATCCGCGAGCACTTCGACGAGATCGACGCGGAGTTCGCGATGACCGAAGGCGGCGGCGCGACCAGCGACGGTACGAAGGTCACACGCGTGAACATCGGGACGGCCGAAAAGCTTCCCGCGCGGGCGCGATTGGTGGCGACCGGCACGGCCGGCCACGGGTCCGTTCCGCGCCTCGACAACGCGCTGATTCACCTGAGCGCCGCGGTCGAGAAGATTGGCCGCTGGGAGCCGCCCCTGCAGTGGAACGAGACCACGAGCGCGTACTTCGGTCTGCTCGCCGGCATCAGCACGCCCGAGCGCGCCGCGATTTACCGGGCCCTGCAGGATCCCGCCAAGGTGGCCGACGCGCAGAAGTGGCTGCGCGAGCACGCACCGGGCGAGTATTCGATGCTGCGCACCTCGATCGTGCCGACCATGCTCAAAGCAGGCGTGGGACCGAACGTGATCCCTTCGGAAGCCGAGGCCACGCTCGATATCCGCGCGTTCCCGGGTGAAGACATCGACAAGCTCTACGCGGCGATGGCGAAGGTGATCAACGACCCGGCGGTGAAGATCGTGCCCATTCCCCAGACCCGGCCGCCGTCACCGGCGTCGTCGCTCGAGACGGGAATGTATCGTGCGATGCGGCAGGTAGCGGGACAGATTTATCCCGGCGCCACGGTGCTGCCGTCCATGTCCACCGGCGCGAGCGATCAAGCGCAACTCCGCGCGAAAGGCATTCAGTCCTACGGCATCGGCCCCGCCTCGACGGAAAAGGACACCCTCGACTATGGCGCGCACGGCGACGTCGAGCGCCTCGCGATCTCGTCGCTGCTGCCATTCGTCCAATACGTCTGGAACGTCGTGACAGAAGTCGCCGGTCACAAGTAAGCGGCAAAGCGGTCGTCGTCTCTACTCAGCACGCAGTGCATCGAGCGGGGTTACGGCCACCGCGCGCTTCGCCGGCACCCAGGAAGCCAGGAGCGCGGCGATCCCAATCGCCGCCGCCGTCGCCAGGTAGCTCACCGGATCGTGCGGCGAAACGCCATAGAGCTGCGCGGAGAGCAGCCGCGAGGCTGCCGCGGCAATGACAACG
>Ga0070686_100000354_pt1 | contig 29496 bp, 38 predicted proteins | sample KBSS23LmetaG_FD_65654 | JGI IMG/M metagenome (GOLD analysis project Ga0070686, IMG submission 65654) | Switchgrass rhizosphere microbial communities from Kellogg Biological Station, Michigan, USA - KBS S2-3L metaG | ecosystem: Host-associated > Plants > Roots > Rhizosphere ... | reverse complement strand
TCTGACGCGAAGGCCATCGCGCTCATGCACGATGGCCCACACATCTTCAACCTCCTTCGAGCTCATACGCGATGCTGGTCGATGAGCCGCTGCAAATCATCGGAGCGCACTCGATAGCCCATCTTGTTACCGCCGGGCAGGATCGCTGGCAACCGCTTGTCGCGGATCCAGCGCAGCACGGTGGTGGGGGTGATCTTCAGCTTGAGGGCGACTTCGTTGACCGTCAGCAACTCGACGTCGTCAGCCACAGAATTCTCCAACACGACCATGGCCGACTATGCACTGAGCGTGATCAGATCGCCCAGGTCCTCGAGCGCACGTTCGAAGTTGCGGCGGACTACCGTTCGCTCGTGGCTGGCCGGCAGTTGCTCCAGATAGGGTGCGATGGCGCCGTAGTACGCGCGGCGCATGATCGTGAAAGACGTCGACACGCGCCACTTCTGGAAGTCGCGCACGTCACGCGGGTCGACGCTGAACCGATAGCCGCGGAACGGCTTAGAGACGAGCGGGAAATCGGGGTGCTCGTCACGCAGGTGCGCGACGCCATCGATGACTTGCTGGTACTTGGCGAGCCCGGTCAACTGTTGCAGCTCGACCCCGCTGATCCAGCGGTCGTGTGGCAGGTGCTGCAGGACGAGCGCGGCCCAGCGCGCGCGCTGTGGGACACGATTAGCCACGCTTGCCTCCCAGAACGTCAGCCAGGAATACGTTGATATCGCTGTCGCCGCGCTCGACGAACGTGCGGATCGGCGCAGTCGCATGGTCGAGATCGGTCAATGCCTCGGCCAGGAAATGGCGCATAGCCGCCGGGTCGCGATCGGGTGCCTTGCCGAGCCGCGGCAGGATCGTGTGGTTCAAGATCTCGATCTGACGATCGAGGTGCCGGCGCAGGGCATCCACCCACCGTTCCAGCTCGATCATGGCCTCGGACTGATCGATGCGTCTGGCGATCGGGTCGGTGGCGATGAAATGTTCCTTGCGCTCGGCCGACTTTTCCTCGTGGCGGTGGAGCCCGTCATAGACGGCGCGGCGGACTTCGGGAACCTCGAGCGCCTCGGCGACGGCCTCGGGGGTGGCTTCTCTGAGTGCGCGCCCGAGCAGTCCCGCACTGCCGGGCGGGTCGTTGTAGGGCTTCTTGCCGAAGTGGGTGCGGATGGCGTCCTTTGTCCAGCGCGGCGCCTTGTTGAGCTGGCGCGTGGGGCGCTCGATGCCGTTGGCGTCGATCTGCGTCGGCGCCTTCGTGGCGACCAGTTCGATGAGGCGCGGCCGCTCGGCCTCGGGCGCGTACAGCGCGATCTGGCGGTAGACCGACCACGACACTGAGGGTGTCCGGACACCCTGAGGGATCGCCGCCGATACCTTGCGGCGCTCGTCGAGGACGCTGTAGTCGACGCCCGACTCCTCGGCCAGGCGCCGCAGCGTGGCCTCGGTGTCGTTGTGCGCGTGCGACGCGCCCATCGGAGCCTGTTCGAGCACCTCGTCGCCCATCTCGAAGGCGACCTGGTCCTCGCTGGCATCCAGCTGGCGGATGCGCGTGACCGTTTCGTTGAACGACTTACGAGCCATTCACGACACTCCTCTCATGTGAGGTGATGTCATGATAACGCGGGATAAGAACAGGTATGTCAACCCTGCCGGCGTCACAAACCGCCGGGCTTGCTAGATCTAAGCACCATTAGATGATCCAACCCTGGCGGCGCAGCTCGGCAAAGAAGCCCGGCAACGTGCCCGCTTTAAACCTGAGCAGCTTGTGGCAGTGCCGACATCGACTGCCCAGGTCGTGTTCGGCCGGCACGTGCTCGAGCATCGACTCGTGAAAGTGCATCTGCTCGCCACACTCGCACTGAATCGTGATGAAGTGCGAACGATCGTGGCACGCTGACTCGCTCAGCGGTTCCGCGGGCGGCTCGTGCCCAGCCCACGCGGGATTGGCGACCAGCGTCCATGGTTCATCAGCCATCACGCAGCCAGCGGAACCAGCGCGTGAGCGCCACGGTCGTGATGACGCTCAGCATGCACCAGATGAGCAGACCCTCGACGATGTTCTCTAGCACCACACAATGCCGCATGGACAACGATGCTCGTCATGCGGCAGCGCAATTGTGCAACGGTGTGCAATATCTTGCAATGGGTGGTGCGGCAGTCGATACGTTGCGAAACAGGTCAGGAGGTGGCTACTGCCGTCGCTCGTTGGGCGGAAGATCGTACTTGGCAAGGATCTTTCGTCGTTCCGCTTCAGGGAGTTCTCGGAATTCAAGGATGAGAATGTTGATGACGCTGGCAAAAGGCAAACGCTGCTTCCACATAAATAGCCAGTCCCACAAATCACCTCGCACCCCGCGGATATACACGTCGCGCAACTCCGGCTCTTTCAACGCTAGACACGTTAGCGAGAGCGCTAGTTCGGCCTAGCGCTCTAAGCTAGCTAGTCATGCTTACCCTGCTAAGCACGACTAGCATGGCTTCGTCTTGGAGTGATGTGGTGAGGATTGGCCCGTCAACTGACGGGCTTACTCATGGGTGCAACGCTCTCAATCGGCCGGATAGCCCTTGGGTGATACCCACACCACGGGTCCGATGAGTTGAAAGCGACTGCACAGGACCGGGTTTCTACCTTCCTCGTCTTCTCCGTCGCCCCAGAGTGTTCCCTCCTGACTGTTCTTGAGGACTTTGATGGCCATGCCAGTCTCACGTTCCTCAAGATCCCAAACCCGTGCCAGGACCGGACGCCCAATGCGGCAGGGCTTGTCCGGGTTGATCCACACGGTATCGCCATCGTCGATGCGTCGGTTGATCATGCTTTTCCCCATGACGCGAACGCCAAAGCCCCGCCGACCAACCAGTAACTCCTTTCCTATTGGCGCGTACTCGAGTGCCTCCGGGTCGGGTGCAGACTCGACATTGAGAGGATCTCCGCATGCGCCCCATCGATAGACAGGCAACAGCGTCGCCTCCGAACTACGCAGATCTTCAAGGCGGCCTTCCACATTCGTGCCGATAACTGACCCCCAGTGCGAGCCGTGGTGCGGCCTGCCAGCCAGCGCTCCCGCTGTAGGCGGGCGAGCTGCGAGGAATGTGGCTTCATCAGAGAATCCAAATGCTCGAAGTACTTTTGTTCTGGATATTGATCGTGGTTCGATATCTCCCTTCTCCATGCGCCAGATGGTGCTGGTCGTCACACCGGCCTTGACTGCAAGTGTGTGTCGGCTCCAGCCTTGGCCCTCGCGCATCTCCCGCAATCGTTCCGCCCATGCCTGAGTCTTACTACTGCCTGCTGCAACTATCTGCATACTCTTTGCGCGTAGTATGACGTTGGTATTGCGAAGATGCAATACCTGTAATTCATCTTGAGCCGGGGCTAACCATTGCGGGAGCGCACAGCGCCCAGCCTTCTCAGGCTACGCCCGGCCGACACAGGTGCGCAAGGACGTAAACAATTGAGTCAGGATTGAGTATGCCGGTATTGCGTCTGCGCAATGCACGGTGATTCGTGACTATTCGTCTCTTGCACTAGCTCAACAGTGGTCCTAGCATCGCTGCATGCGGGATGGCATGAAGCGATGAACACCTTCTTGCAACCGTTCCTCGATGCACTCGATGCACGGCTTGCACGTGACGGCTACCTGAGCGGCAACGAGAAGGCGCATGCGCTGGGCGTCGATCCAGCCACGTGGAGCCGCGCCCGGCGTGGCCTGGCGCACTTCCCGTCACGCGTGGTCGAGGCCGGTCTGAACCTGTACCCGGACCTGTCCTACTTCCTGGCCCCGCGCCAGCCCACCAGGAACGCGGCCTGATGGCCGTGCTGTTTGCCGGCCTGTTGACTCTGGCCGCGCTCGACCCGGACGGGCTCACACCCGGCCCGACCGCGACGGCAACGATCTCGAGCGACACGCTCAACGCGGCCGCCGAGGCGAACGTGCCGGTCGTCGATCTGCTGGGCGCCATGTCCAGCACGGGCTCGAACGCCCGCCAGTACCTGCTCGCGGTGGGCGAGCTCTCGCCACCCGTTCCACCTGGTCCGCCGTACGGGGCCGCGCTGACGCGCGCCCGCTGCATCATCTCGAAGGAGAGCGGCGGGCTGGACATCCCCAACCGCCAGGGCAGCGGCGCGACGGGACCGGGTCAATATTTTCCGTCAACCTGGGCGCGCCACACGACGCTCTATCGTGGGGCGACCGGCTACGGCGGCCCGCTCAGCCTGCACTCGCTCGAGCACGTGACCGCGGTCATGTCATGGATCCTGGCCGCCCAGCCGAGTGTCCGTCGTGAGTGGACCGTGAGTGGGTGCTGACGTGGACGACTTTTCCTGGCATCACCACCGCAGACGCGTCCGTCACATACGCCGCGAGCTAACCCTCGACGTGCTGGTCGTGGTCGGCATCGTGGCCATCGTGCCGATCCTGATCCTAGTGCTGTGGCGTCTTTGATGGTCCGACCGTCGCTGGCCCTGGCCCGCAAGCGGTGGCGCATCCGCCGCCGCGAGGCCGGCTGCTCGTGGCGCTGCATCCTGGGCGAGCACCCCGAGTGCAAGGGCCATGTCGGGCGGCTACAGAGCCGCGACATCGAACGCCCAGCGTGCCAGTGCAAGTGCCACACCGAAGAGCGTGACCCGTGGGCAGCGTAACCCCGTTCGTTCACCTCGTCGTGCCCGGCAACCCCGTGCCCAAGGCAAGGCCGCGCGTGGGTGCCCACAGGAACGTCTACACGCCACGCAGGACGCTCGAGGCAGAGGCACGGCTGCTCGGCTACCTGAAGGCCGCTTACCCCCGTCTGCGGCCTGCTACGGGCCCGTGTGCGCTGGCTGTCACCTTCTACCTGAAGACCGATCGCCGGGTGGACGTGGACAACCTGACCAAGCTGGTCATGGACGTCGGCAACCGCCGCATCTGGCTCGACGACAGCCAGGTCAGCGACGTGCGCGTCCAGAAATTCACTCGTGCGGCCGTGCCGCGCACCGAAATCAGCGTCTATGTGGAGGACGCATGACCGAAGACATGCTCTACGAAGAGTGGGTCGGCTCCCCCGATGCACATGCCTACGTGCTGCTCAAGGATCACGACAAGCAGTCGTGCCTGCGCGGCTGGTGGGTGTCCGGCTGGCGCGGCACGAAGGCCGAGGTCGATCGCTTACCGAAACCCAAAGCGCTGGTCATCCCCGAGGACGAATGACTGAGCTCGAGCAGGCCAGCAAGGCGTTCATGCAGGCTGCCCAGCGCAGCGCGGTGCTCTACGAGCTGTCGGCCGAGTACGTCTACCTGCTCGATCTGCTCGAGGATCCCGACGTCGATCCGCACCTGATCGAGCAGGAGGTCGAGCGCGTGACAGGCGAGATCCGGCACAAGGCCGGTTCGATCGCCGCGCTCATCCGCCAGTGCGAGGGTCTGGCCGAGATGCGCAAGAGCGAGGCGAAGCGTCTAGCCGACAGCGCCGCGAAGTTCGAGCGCAAGGCCGAGTGGCTACGCAAGTACGTGTTTACCCACATGACAGCGATGGACATCGAGCGCATCGACACCGACCGTTTCACGCTTTCGATTCAAAACAACCGGCCGCACGTCGAGGTGCTCATGCCCAACGAGGTGCCCGACGAGTATCGGCGGACCACGATCACCATCGACGTCAACAAGGACGAGGTGCTTAGGCACTACAAGGCCACTGGCGAGATGGTCCCGGGCGTCGACATCGTGCGCGGCAAGAAACTGGTCATCCGCTAGTGATGATTCCTGTCAGGCGTGGTGATTTGTCGCAATGACCAGAAAGTGGTGCAACGGCTGCGCGCGCTTCCTGGTACCTGCCGAGTTCTGGCGCAATAGCGTCAAACCAGACGGACTCCAGCTGTGGTGCAAGTCGTGTATCCGTGCCTGGCGCTACTCGTACCGCGAGATCGAGCGCGAGCATGACCAGCTGCGCTACCGCCAACGTATCCGAGCGCTGAAAAGCGACCAGTAGCGGCCCGCCAGCTTTATCGGCGGGGACGTGAGTGTCATGGCGTTACTGCGACGGGCGAATGATCAGCAGGCGAGCGAGTGGAGCCCGATCCCGACCGGTGTCTGGCGGTTCGAGATCAGCCCGGCTCCCGAGGTCAAGTACAACGAGCGGTTCAGCAACTACGGCGCACGCTTCCCGCTGCTGCTGGTGCCCAGCGAGCAGGAGCGCTTGCGCGACGAGTTTGGCAAGCCCCCGGATGGCACACAGCAGTCGTACCGTGTCAGCTATACGACGGGTCTGTCGCTGGGCTACTTCCAGCGTGACGGTCAGTACAAGTCAACCAAGCTGATTGACTTCCTGGAAGCGTGCGTCGGCGCCGCGAACGGCAAACGATTTCGCGAATGGATCATGGGCGGCGGCGGGCCGCAGAAAGCTGCCGACCCCGACGATCCCGACGAGGAGCTGAAGCTGATCGGCGAGTGGCTGGGCTGGTTCGAGGGGTTGGAGGTGCTGGGCAGCATCCGCCATGAGGAAGACAGCCAGGGCGCGGTGTGGGCGCGCTTCGGCGGGCCGATGGCGATCGGCAGCCTGCCGGGGCAGCGCGAGGACGAGTACCAGGCGATCGGCCGCGGCAAGTTGCGCAGCATGATCACCGAGCTCGAGGCGAGCGAAGCGAAGAAGCCGAAGCCGGTCGCGGCTGGGGCGCCCGCGTCGAAGAAGCGCACGTACGAAGAGACATTCCCTGAGAACAAGGACGACGCACCGTTCTGAGTTCATCCTGACGAAAGCGTGTGAACGGGCACGATGGAAGACCTGGACTTTCGCATTCCTGTGTCGACGTTCGAATCGAAAGACGACACCCGTCCAGCGCATCACGAGCTGGACTGGCGCGCCTTTGCCCAGCGCTTGTGCAAGTACGACGAACGTCCGACGAAGGACGGCCGCGCGTGGAGCCCCGTGACGTATCGCGCGGGCACCACGCGCGGCAAAGCCAACGTCGATCAGGTCTACGCGCTCGTGCTCGACGTCGACCACGGTCCATTGCCCATCGATCTGCTCGAGCGCTGGGAGTACGTGGCGCACACGACGTTCCAGCACACGCCCGAGGCACCACGCTGGCGCGTGGTCATGCCGCTCAGCCGGTCCGTCACCGGCGTGGACTGGCCAGACTTCTGGCTGCGCGCGAACGCTTTTTTCGGCGGCTGTGTGGACCCGGCGACCAAGGACAGCTCGCGCATCTTCTATTTGCCGTCGTGCCCACCGGGCGCCGAGCACAAGACGGAGCAGCGGCACGGCACGCTGCTCGATCCGGACGAGCTGCCCGAAGTCCCGAAATACGAACCGCCCGCTGCGGTGCGCACGGGCGGCTCGCGACTTATGACGCGCCACCTGGCCGATTGGGCGGCACGCTTTTGTCTGGCGGGCACCGGCCGGCTGGCGGCCATGCCTCCCGATAGCGGGCGCAACGCGGCCTGCAATCGACTGGCCTACACGCTGGCCGGACTCGCGGCCGATCCTCTGCACGATCTACGCCAGACGTGGGTCGAAGACCAGCTGTTCGACGCGTGCGTGAGCAACGGGCTGGTAGCCGACGATGGCGAGCGCGGCGTGCGCGCCACGATCGACAGCGGTTACGTGGCGGGACTGCTGCACCCGTGGTCGCCGGCCGACCAGGATCCGTTGCTGCCCGCTCGCCCGTACCAGCAACCGACCGAGCGCCCACCAATCTATGCGGTCGAAGATCTGCGGCTCGACGTGGTGCGCATGTCAGACGTGGTCGCCGAGCCGATCAACTGGCTATGGCGTGGGCGTCTGGCCCGCGGCAAGTTGACGCTGCTGATGGGCGACCCCGGCCTGGGGAAGTCTTTGATCACCCACTGGCTGGCGTCGAAGATCTCGACCGGTGGCGAGTGGCCGGACGGCGGCGAGTGTGAGCACGCGGCGAGCATCGTGTTCACGATCGAGGATGCGCTGAGCGACACGGTCAAGCCGCGGCTGGTGGCGGCCGGCGCGGACATGAGCCGTGTCATCGCCGTGCGCGGCGTGGTCAACCCGAAGGCCAGCCTGGACGCGCGCATGTTCACGCTCGAGGAGCACCTGGCCATGCTCGAGGAGCTCGTGGTCGACGAGCGCGCCAGTCTGGTCATCATGGACCCGATCAGTGCCTACCTGGGCAGCAACGTCAATGCACACAAGGAAACCGACGTGCGGCGCGTGCTCGGGCTACTGGGCATGATGGCTGAACGGACCGGCGTGGCCGTGCTGATGGTCATCCACCTGAACAAGGGCAAAGACGTCGCCGCGCTCAACCGTGCGACGGGGTCCGTCGCGTTCCCGGCCGTGTCGCGCATCGTGCTCGGCGTGGTCCCCGATCCGCTCGACGAAGACGGCCAGCGGCGGCTGTTCCTGCCGCTCAAGTGCAACGTGGCGCGCATGCCCGCGGGCCTGGGCTACCACATTGAAAGCGCTCCCAGCAGCGCTCTGCTGATACGCGTGAACGACGAGGACCGGCCGCCCGTGCTGGTCTGGGACGGCGAGCCGGTGCTCGATGACATGGCGCTGGCGCTCGACCGCGGGACGCTCCAGGAGCGCACCCAGACCGACGAGACGGTGCAGGCGTTGCGCCAGATCTTTGCCAACAACGACAACGAGCCATTGGCCGCGACGGACGCCCTGCGTCAGCTCAAGGAGGCCGGTGTCAGCACCAGCGGCTCGGTCCTGACAGCCGCCAAAAAGCAGCTCGGCATCAAATCCAGGCAGCAAGGACACCGTGGACCGTGGGTTTGGACCATTGGAAACCCAGGAATCCAAGGAATGTACGCACACGCACGCGTACCACTCAATGGAATCACAGAACCTAAGGAACCCAAGGAGCCACAGGAACCCCAGCTAGCCTCTGATTCCTTGGATTCCTCACCTTCCTTGCATTCCTTTGATTCCGCCTCGCGCGTGCGTGAGGGCGTCCCGGAGCTTTGCCCCGTCCACAAGAAACTGTTCAGCCTGCATGACTGCGACCAACTGTAAGAAAGGATGTTCTGATGATGATGTTCAGGGTCGCGGCAGACGATCGTTCACCACGGGGCCGACCCGTGAAGTTCTGTCCCGACTGTGGGCGCAACCTGACGCTTGGTGCTTTCAGAGAGCACTGGCCGTGCGAGCAATGGCTCATCCGGGAACAAGTTGGCGCACGGGCAGACTGGCAGCGCTATCTCCAGGAGCACGTCGACGACCGATGACCGAGCCGCGGTTCGTCAGGATCGAGCGGCATAGTCGGCAGCTGCCCGTGCCGCACTGCCTGCGCTGCGACAAACCGCTCACGCGGTTACAGAAGAAGTGGTGCTCGCCCGCGTGCTGGCAGGCCGCGTTCCGGGCGCGGCGGGCGCTCGACAAATACTGGCAGGAGCCAAGCCGATGACCGAGCGACTGGCGTACCGCGTGCCCGAGGCGGCCGCGACACTGGGCATCAGCGAGCGATCGGTCTGGAAGCTGATCAGCGAGGGCGAGATCCAGGTCGTGCGCTCCGGGAAGATCGTGCTCGTACCGCGGACAGTGCTCGAAGAGTTCCTGCGGCGTGGGCTGGAAGAACAAAAGCTGGCAGAGGAGCCTCTGCCGGCCTGGTTGCAGCCGATGGTCCGCGGCGGGCGCCGCCGTCGTTAGGGTAACTGTTGTCCGTTCTGGCCAAATCGACGCAAGTGCACTTCGATAGTGTCGAGGCGTTCCTCGATACGGTCGAGGCGACGTGGTAATCCATCTACCAGCTCGCGGATCTCGAGCAGGACCGGACGGGCACCCAGTAACTCGCGTTCGAGGCGTGCAACGCGCTGTTCGAGCGCGTCCAATCGATCGTCACTCATGGCAGTTTGGACAGGATGACGGTCTGGGTGGCCATGATGTTGATGCCCAGGTTGATGATCGGGATCGACAGTGCCACGACCAGTGCGAGCAGGGTCAGCAACTGACGCCAGAAGGCAGTCGAGATGGACCGCTCGAGGCGCAGCTCCATGTCGGCCAGGCGATTGATCAAGCGTCCCTCGAGCGCCTCCAGATCGGCGTGCGTCACGTACTGCGGATGCTCGTGATCGGGATACGTCGTGGCCATCAGGAGACGATCTCGTCCGCGCGGTAGAGGATGCCATTGGCCTTGAAGAACGTATCGAGGCGTTCCATAGCACGCACGCGCATTTCGGGTAGGACGTGCTGATAGCGACGAGTTGTCGCGTTCGAGGCGTGGCCGAGGAGATCCTGTGCTTCACGCTCGCTCGCGCCGGCGATGAGCAGATACGTACTTGTGGCATGCCTCAACGTGTGCGGCGTGGCATGTTCAATGCCCGCCTTCTTGCAGAGCGCGGTCAAGTGCATATTCACCGTACGTGCAACGATCGGACGTCCGTTAGCTGATGGAAAGACCAGATCGTTCTCCTGCCATCCGGGCGTCTGACGCATGAACTGCACACGTTGGCGCTGGGCCTCGAACACGGCCATTGCTGGTGCGAGCAGTGGGATCTCACGTTTGCCCTGACGTGACTTGGGCGTGCCGAACTCGCGCCGGCCACCTTTCAACTCGATGGTCTGACGACGCAAACGGAAGATCCGGCGCTCGAAGTCAATATCCTGCCAACGCACGCCGCGGGCTTCGCCAGGACGGATGGCCGTCATGATCATGAAGTGGAAATAGGGCTCGTACTCATCGCCGACCATGGCCTCTTGTAGAAGCAGCAACTCGTCGACGGTGAAGACTCGCGGCTCGTCATCCTCGTCCTCGAGATTGTGCGAACGCGGCAGCTTGACGGTCTTGAGTGGATTTTGACCGATGAGTCTGCGCTCAACTGCATAGCTGAGCGCAGCGCTGAGCGTTGTCCGCATGAGCTTGATCGTGTTGAGGGAGAAGTTGTGTTTGACCATGTCGGCCTGCAGGCGCTCGATGTGTTCGGGCCCTAGCTTGGCCAGTGACACCGTGCCAATGGCTGGGATCAGGCGACCCTTGACGATGTAGTCGTAGGTCTGGTGGGTGAGTGGCTTCATGGTCGTCAGGACCACGTTGTCGATCCAGCCACGCAGGAATTTGGCCATGGTCAGATCGGCCCTAGCGATCCCCAGCTCGCCGTCTGCTTGCTGCTTGAGGATGCTTTTGAGGCCACGACTTGCCTCAGCCCGAGTTTTGAACGTCCTAGTCTTCCGCGGGCCATTGGGCAAACTGATCGTGTATGCCCAGCGCTGGCGGGCTTCGATCCAGTACACGCTCCCCTCGCCATTGGCGCGGCGTGGTCGATTCGTTACAGTCATGGGTGCGGGCTCTGTCCTTTCCAACAGAAGGAGTCCGTTACTTAGCCCCGATGCCAACACGCTGATGGCGTCGGGGCTTTTTGCTTGTACTTGATTCTGCGACGAGTGCGCAATATCTGCTCTAGATAGAGTGTTAGCAGCGCGTTGCTAGCCGGTTGCTAACACCAGACCGAATTGGTCAACGTAAGATGGCACGACTGATCACGATTCGCATAATTTCCGAGGTGCCTTCGTATAACTCGGTGGTCTGATTTTCCACTCTTGAAACCTCCTGTTTGTACTCAAAATGGTGCATCGCGGTGCATGTGAGTGACAGCACGCGCGTGTCCGTTGCTCTCAGCGTTGCTCTCAGTCAGCCGAACGTGTGTGTTAGTTGATGACTCAGAGGTCACTATCTAGATGCAAGGCAATGCTGAGTTTGCGCAAGGTCTGCGGATGGATGTGCTTGCCCTGTTCGGCACGCAACACGGTTCTCTCGCTCACGCCGGCCATGCGTGCGACTTGCGACCGCGAGAATCCTGCTCTGTCACGGTAATCGCCCAGGTGGGGCATGGTCGTGCTGGAGTTCGAGCGTGGCCGTGTCGGGGCGGTGTACAGACCTCTGAGAAAGACGAAGTACGCCGCGTTGTTTTTGTTCCGTCGTTGAAGCTGAGCTTCGAGCGCAAGTCGTTTGATGGTGTCCTCATCTTCGAGGACGAAAGTAATTCGTTCACTCATACGTCACTGCTCATACGCGCATAGAGCCCATCGAGCGGGCCGGTGGTGGCACGCAGAAGTGTTGCGACCAACTCGCGCCGATGTGAGGGGCGCCAATCGGGGGCGCTTTTGAAACCACCGCGGCCGGGGAAGGCGAGATAGCGGACGCGCGTGTCTGGCCAGGGTGTCTGCCATGACTCGAGCGGATGCCACGTTGTGTGGTCGCGGTCCAGGCCAAACCAGACGATGCCAAAGTCGAGGGGCACGGTGGCCACGAACGGGCGGGCGTCGAGCCACGGGTTGCCCTCGTTGACCTGGTCAAGGGTGGCGTCGAGAAGGAAGTTGTCGTGTGTCAGGACCGCGAGATGTCCGTGCCACATGTCAGGCTTGGCAGCTGGCCGGCGGGTGCCGTCGCCGTCGGAGCCAAGGGCACACGGGTAATGCTCGGACGGGTGGTCTGGCGGCGGATAGACGACAGCTTCGACGCGCAGCGGCTGAGCCGCAATCTGTAGATGGTCAAGGACCTCGAGCAGTGTCGCCGATGCCAGGATGCAAAAGCCGGTGCGGCCGTTGCTATCCGCGCGTAACTCGCGATTGAGAGTCGTAACTAGGTGACGATAGAGAGGCTCGTGGTTCACGACGCCAGTGGCCCAGCTGCAGCCGCACGCTGGAGCATGTCGGCGGCCTCACGGCGGGCGAGCGTTTCGAGCGCGAGGTCCAGGTAGGCAGGTGGCGGCGCGGTGCCGGCTTCCCAGTGGGCAACCGTGCGGGTCGTGACACCCAGCAGTCTGGCGAGCTGGGTCTGGCTGATGCGCCAGTGGGCGCGCCAGGCTTTCAACTCGGCCGGTTTCATGCACTCACCTCGCGGTCGAGTGGCAGCATGCGATCGAGCAGCGTTCGGAGACGCGCGCGGAAGCTGGCGTAAGACAATGCGACTCGATACTCGGCACCGTTGCGCAACACGACACGCGTCTCCGTTGAAGCTGCCCCCGGCGCAGGCGACACTTCGATGAGCGCATCGATGTTGAGCAAGTGACTCATGCCCCCGGTATCTTGGATTTCGATCATCGCGCCATGTCGACCTTGCGAGTCGTCCGGCGCTCGTGGTTCGCGGCTTCACGTTTCACCCAGGCGAAGCCGTCGTATTGCAATCCGGTGGTCCACCCACAGTCACAGTCGCCACGGGCGACCTCGCCGTCTGAACCGGTGCGGCGGTAAACGCTGACGTTGTGTTTCATGTCAGTATCATATGAAATCGTTTCATGTCTGCTAAGGGGTTCTCTGCTAACAAACTGTAAACGTTTCAGGTCGATATGACTCTACTACTTACCTCACTACACTATAGAGAGAGAGAAGAGAGAGAGAGTCTTATCGCCATATATTGCGATACGCCCAGTATCGCCACTACGGGCCGTCACATACCGTCACTACGCTCACACGCGTATGCCCGGCGCGTGTTCAATCTGTACTCACCCGGCTGCTCACACGATCAATCAAGCCCTTACCACTCACAGTGTGAGCGTTGTGAGTCTGGCCCGCGAACACGGGACCACTCGCGACCTCTTGAATTACCATCGCAGAGCTCACCTCGCGCCTGTCCCTCTCCCCCGTCACCTCGAGCCTGACCCTCGCCTCTCTGCCGGGCCGGCGATCACACGTGAAGCGCGACGAGGTCGCGCGCGAGAGACGTTCCTGAAGGCCTATGCACAGTGCGGCAACCTCACTACTGCTGCGAAAGCTGCGCGTGTGGAGCGCCGGACCATTTATGAATGGCAGGAACACGAGCCGGAGTTTGCGCTGGCTATGCGGCAGGCCGATCTCCAAGCAACAGAGATCCTCGAGAAAGAGGCGTGGAGACGCGCGCGCGAGGGACATGCCGAACCGGTGTTTCAACACGGTAAGCAGGTCGGCACGATTCAACGTTTCTCTGACCAGTTGCTGATGTTCCTGCTCCGCGCCAGAGCTCCGGAGCGCTATCGCGACCGGGTCGACGTCAGCCTCACTCCAACGATCAAGGCAGTCGCCGGATTCGATCCCGCTGATGTCGTTTAGATCGGGGGGATATGGGAAGAGTACCCCCGGTCAATCTCAAGAGTACCCGCCGGGACCCTCACTGATAGCAACGCTGAGAGCAGCGGGAGCGCCGGGCAACGTGGCCAAGACATGGAGCGCCGGGCCTCTAAGGACGCGCGCGTACGAGAGACGCGAACAGGGTCGGGTACGGGTACCACATGCCCCCGCGGCGTCGAAGTCCCCGCGTAATCTGGGGGTTAGGTTGAGAGAATTTTTAATTTGTCCATGAAGCGGAGCGTGGTGGAGTCGGAGGGGAAGCGGAGGAAGGCGAAAGCGGAGGAGACGCCGTACCAGCCGTATGGGGAATGTTTGCGGCTGATGAAGGAGCGGCGGCGGGAGGTGCTGCTGGCGGGTCCGGCGGGGACGGGGAAGTCGAGGGCGTGTCTGGAGAAGCTGAACCTAGTGGCGATGCAGGTACCGATCAGGGGGGCGATTGTCAGGAAGGTCAGGAAGACGCTGAGCCAGGCGGCGCTGGTGACGTACGAGGAGAAGGTATTGCCGCGGCCGCATCCGGCGCGCTTCTGGACGGAGGATCAGGAGTATCGGTATGGGAGTGGGGCGGTAGTGGCGGTATGTGGATTGGACGATCCGGAGAAGATCAAGAGTACGGAGTTTGATCTGATCTACGTACAGGAGGCGACGGAGCTTGACCAGTTGGACTGGGAGTTACTGGTCAGCCGATTACGGAATGGCGTGTTGTCGTACCAGCAACTCATGGCCGATTGTAACCCGGCGGACCCGTACCACTGGCTCAAGCAGCGGTGTGATCGTGGAGAGTGTGCATTGCTTGACACACGGCACGAGGATAACCCGGTGTTATTCGACCATGCTGGGGGACAGTGGACGGAGTTTGGGCGAACCTATCTCGAGACGCTGGACACGCTGACGGGGTACACGTACCAGCGGTTGCGGTTAGGGCAGTGGGTGAGTGCGGAGGGGATGTTCTTCACGGAGTGGAATCCGGAGGTGCATCTAGTTGATGGGGTGGAGTTGGATCCGGAGTGGCCGCGCTGGGTGAGTGTGGATTATGGGTTTGCGGCGCCGTGGTGCGCGTTGTGGTTTGCGCGGGATCCGGAGAGCAGGGTGGTGTACTGCTATCGGGAGCGGTACGGGGCGGGGTATCGAGACGAAGAGCAGGCGCAGATGATCAGGGAGGCGAGTGAGGGGGAGCGGGTGGTGCTGCGGGTGTTGGACCCGAGCATGTTCAATGCGCGGACGGAGGCGCAGCGGCCGAGCATTGCGCAGGTGTATGCGGGGGTGCTGGGCGACGTGGTGCCGGGGATGAACAATCGGCGGACGGGGTGGAGCGTGGTGAGGGCGGCGCTGGACCCGCGTGGGGACGGGGGTCCGCGGCTGCGGGTGGTACGCGGGGCGTGTCCGAATCTGGAACGGACGTTGCCGGCGATGGTGCGGGATGTGCTGGACCCGGAGGACGTGGCGGACAAGGTGAAGGGGCAGAAGACGGAGGATCACGCGGTCGACGCGCTCAGGTATGGGCTGTGTGCTGAGGCGCAGCGGGTGGCTGAGACGCGGGTGGTGGAGTTGAGTTTCGGGTGAAGAAGCGCACGTTGTTCTGGTGCTCGCTACTGGGGATCATTGGCTGGGGGCTGGGCATTCTGCTGGCGATCAAGGTAGGTGGCAAGTGACGCAGAGTCACGTGGCCGAGGATCGGGTACTGGGTGGCGAGCGGCAGACGGCGGGGTTGTGGACGCACAACGGCAAGCTGGTGGTGCTGGGTGGTCCGGTGGTGTTGCCGACAGGCACGGTCCAGGAGCGGGTGGGGAGCTACGCCCAGTTGGTGGCGTGGACGCTGCCGACGAGCAACGTATGGACGGAGAGTCCGGTCCAGGCCACGGCTGATTTTGAGGGTGGGCTGGTACGGATCGAGTTCAACGTTTTTCTGGGCTGTCCGACGAAGGGGCAGCGCATCGTGTGGGGGATCATGCTCGACGGGGCGAATCCGGATCAGGCGCTGGGGGCGCTGGACGCGCCGGAGAACAACTTCGGCATGATGGCCAGCGGGACGTATTACGTGCCGTCGACACCGGGCAGTGGGCGCATCGGGTTGGGGTTGTACGGGCCGGCCGGGACGCAGATCTACGCGGCGTTGCCGAGCACGCTGTATCTGACGGAGCAGCGGCGGTGAGTGACGAGCTGAAGGCGCGCCGGCGGAGGTCGTACGTGCTGCACGTGCAGGGGTACGTGTATCGCGAGATTGCCGAGCAGTTCGGGGTGAGCGAATCGACGGTCGGCAATGACGTGGCGTGGATCGAGGCTGAGCAGGAGCGCGTCCGTCAGATCCAACCACTTGAAGCGAGGGATCCATCGTGAGCATGAGCAGTGCACCGCCGGACGGGTGGCTCAAGAGTGCCTCCGACGAGGACGCCATGGAGCGCGCGACGATGGAGTTCGCCGAGGACCTGACGCGTCAGTTCGCTGATCGCGACCAGGTGTATCGGGATATTGACGCGGTGCTATTTGGCGAGTTGCCGGTCGAGGTGCCGGAGGCGTACCGCAAGACGGCGGCTGAGGTGCGGGGTGGGACGACGATGGCGCTGCACATTGCCAACACGGTCACCGCGGCGCTGAGCGTGAACCCGGTCACGATCCAGTTCAAACCCGTGGGGTTTGGCGATATCTATCAGCAGAACGCCACCTTGCGCGAGCACTTCTTCGAGGCGAGCTGGCGCAGGCAGGAGCAGGAAGCGCAGCGCCAATTGCTCAGGCTCTTTTTGTGGAGTCTGGCGATCAAAGGCGAGGGCATTCTGAAGACGGTCGAACGGACGCACACGGCGTGGGCCGAGTACGACAAAGAGAGCAAGGACATCGAGGACGAGCTGGACAAGGTCAAAGAGTACGACCAGGACGCCCGGGATCGGATGTACCACCAGCAGACCGAAGAGGTGAAACTCCGGCTGCCGTATCCGATCACGACGACCGATGTCCCGCCCGAAACGTTCTACTACTCGCAGAACGAGAACGGGCTGACGGCGTGTCTCGAGATCAAGGAGATGCCCTACCAGCAGGCGCTCGAGCGGTTCGGGACGGGCCTCGATAGCCACGGCAATGTCGTTCCGCCCAAGACGTGGAGTGGACTCGATCCACGCGCTGCAGAATTGGCCCGCGCGGAGTGGAGCCACCTGTTCAGCAACCACGGCTCGAATGGCACGAATGGCTCGACCAGCACAATCCGCTGCATCGAGGCGTGGGACTACCACTGTCAGGTGATCGTGCTGCAGGGACCCAACCAGCGCCACAAAGGCGGCACGATGGGCAGCGGGACGTTGTGCAAGGTGGTCCCGCACACCTACGGCGATCCATTGCTCAAGACGCTCAGGGGCCCGTATTTTCATGCGCTGGGAACGACCACGGCGAGTCGGTTACCGGAGCGCCGCGGCCTGGGCATTCTGCACGGGTTTCTGCCGTTGTTCCCGCTGCTCGACAGTTTGCTGACGATGCGTTTCAACGCGGCGTATCTGACGGCGTTCCCGGCGTTCAAGAAGAACACCCCGCCCGGCCAGGTGCCGGGCGTGCCGCAGGCCCCGTACGGTCAGGACGGACGCGAGACGCAGAAGGAGAAGATCGAGCCGGGCAAGCTGTACCCATTCGACGTCAGCCCGATCGACCAGCCGAAGAGTGGGTTGGACTTCGACAAGCTGATGGGCGACGTCCAGCACTTCATGGATCTGGCGCTGCCGAGCGTCGTGCAGGGCGTGGTCGCCTCCGATCAGTCCGGTTATGCACTGAATCAGGCCGCGTATCTGGCGAGATTGGGCTGGGATCCGATCGTCAGCAACGCCGAGGTGGCGCTGGGTGATCGGGTGGGGTTCGAGAGCTGGCTGATCGAACGCAGGATTGGTGAGAAGGTCTACGCGTGGGGTGAGCTCGAGGCGAAGAAAGGCAAGAAGACGGTTGGCGGCCAGAGCAAGGCGACCTGGCTGGGTATTGGTCCGGACGATCTGAAGGGCGTGCATCGCTACGATGCGAAGCTGGCGCCGTCGACGCCGAGCAACGAGATCATCCAGACCCGCGCGCTCGGCGAGAAGATGCAATTGAAATTGATCACGTACGAGGATGCGGTCGAGCAGAGCGGCTCTAATCCGGACGAAGTCGAGAAGAGCTGGTTGTTGCACGACCTGAAGAATTCGCAGGAAGTGCAGAACATGCTCAAGCAGAAGGTGCTCGAGAAAATCGGCACGATCGAGAGTGAGCGCATGCAGAAGGCCGGCGCGCCGAGTCCGGAGGAGATGGCCGGTGTTGGCTCCGCGGGTGTGCCGGGTGGGACGCCGGGCACGCCCAATCCGGCCGGTCCTGGCGGTATGCCGCCAAACCCGGTGCCTTCACCCGGGGCCGGGTTGCCCATCGCACCCCCACCACCTCCGGGGGCCGTTGGGCCGGGCGGCATGCCGCCGGGTGGGATTCCCGGCGCGCCGGTCGTGCCGGGCCCGCCGGGCGGGATGATCGGCTTGCCGGGTGGTGGGCCGTGACGCGGCGGCCGACGTTGCACTACTCGAGGTATTACTACTGGTTCGTGGTGCTGGCTGGCGTTGCGGGCGGGTACTGTCTGCGTGACCGGAGACGGCGTGGCTGAGTCGTCCGCGATGTCCTACGACGTCCCTGAAGAGGCTCCGTCGGAGTCCACAACCGAGTCGGCTCCGCCAACTGGACGTATCCGCCGGACTCCACAGCGCCAGACTCAGCTCGATGAAGTAGCGAATGACCTGGCTTTCTGGATCGATGATGTGACGACCAAGGTGGCGCTCGCGTTTGCACCTGGGAGAGCTCCCTTCTCTGCAGATCTGACCGAAGACCAGAAGATGGATTACTACTCCCGAGCGCTGTTCAATCCGGACGGCTCACCGAATCAGCAAGGGCGTCAGCGTGAGGAGGCGAGGCTGGGCGTGGAGCGCTTTGCCCAGGTGTACAAGGCGGTCGTGGCCGCGCATCCGGAGTGGAAGCCGCCCGCCAATCCGATGACGGAGGTGCCGCCAGCATGACGGTTCCGAATCCGCCCATGACGGCTGACTACACGAGCTATTTCAACAACGAGCAGATACGTCAAGCAGCCAACGATAACGCCACCCAGCGGTACAACGCGTCCAAGCTGGCTGGTGAGAGCGAGGACCGGGCGCTCAATGCGGCCAAGTTTGCCTGGCAGCAGACGATGGACCGCGCCGGGCTCACCGGCAAGTTCGAAGACGCGTGGACATTTCCGTCCCAGCAGTTCTTTACCCAGCAGTTCGGTACCTGGATGCCGGGTGGTCCGCAGCCTGGTCAGGAAACAATGGGCCGTGAGGCCCAGACTTTCGGTCAGGGCGCCACGCTCGGTCAGATGTACGGCCAGTACTACGCGCCGGGTCAGACACCAACCGCCGGCCAGCAAACGCTCACGGCCCAGCAGCAGGCATACAACCAGTGGCTCGGCCAGCAGCAGGAGGCGCGTCAGCAGCAGGCCCTCCAGCAGCAGACGGCCAACCAGTACCTGACGCTGCTCAGCAATCTGCGCGGGCCAGCCGACTGGGCGAAATATCAGGAGGTGCTGGGCGCCACGCCGGGTGGCATGCGTGATCTGACCGCTGCAGCGATGGGCCAGTACATCCCCGGCGGCGGCGCAACGACCGGCATGCAACCTCAAGCGGCCAACCTGAACACCCTCTATGGTCAGGTGTCCGGCGGCGGGCAGTACGGTCAGTACCAACCTGGTGGTGGTGGGGCCAATTGGCCGCAGGCGACGTTCACGCCGATGGGTGCGGGCGGTGCTGCAGCGAACTTCACGCCGGCTGGCGCGAACGCCCAGGCGGCTCAGCCAGCAGCTCAGCCGGGTGTGCCCGACTACGCCTTCAGCCCGAACGAGACCGGCTCGCGCATCGGCTACAGCGGCTGGGCGGGCGCCACCAATCCGAACACGCAGATGCCGCCGGCTGCGGGCGATGGCACCAACACCCTGGGTGCGGCCCAGCAGAACCAGATGAACCTGCCGGCGCCGAACCAGATCGCCGCCCAGTCGTGGAAGAACATGGCGCCCAGCCAGCAACAAATGTTGCTCGGTCAGTATGAGGCTGCCGGCTGGCACAAGCCAGACGTGGAGGCGCTCATGAATCAGGCGTTGCCACGGTACGCCAGCAATGCGCCGACGGCCGGCACGTGGGGACTCAGGTGATATGTCGATACACGGGGCGGACCGTCGCCCGTGGCTGATCATCTCGAGGCGTGAGGCTGAAGCTCTGCTGCACGCCGTGCGCGAGCTCGAGTCGCTGACGCCCGAGATGGCCCGCGCGGCGGCCCAGTTGCGCTGCCAGCTCGCGTTCATCGGTGGTCACGATGGCGACGTGCCGACCGCGGACCGCGCGGTCGAACGCGAGGAGCAGCGCCTGTGACCCAACCGTTACCAGACGTTGACGAGAGTGGCTACGACCAGTGGCAGAATCAGCTGTACACCGAAGACACCGAGCGCAAGATCCAGGGCATCGGCTTCACCCACCAGGCCAACGACCGCATTGCCGACCTGGCGCGCATCGGCGTGTGGGCCGAGACGTCCGCGCCGGAGGGTCCACCACCCCCGCCGGCAGCGGAGGCGGTCCCTGAAGCGCCGCCCGAAGCGGTAGCATCGGCAGCGCCGGCGGCGGCGCCCGTGGCTTCTCCTACGAGCCGCGGTGCAGCGCTTTCCCCAACCTCCTCTGCAGCAGCGCCGTCGCCGGCCCCTGCGTCTGGTGCGGGCGACTGGCTCCAGAACGCGTTCCAGGCGGCGACCTCCGCGGGCGCGGACGCCGGTGCGTTCCTGACCGGGCTGGGCACCGGTTCAGGCGATCGGGCGCTCGACGCGATGAACGCGGTCATTCAGGCCGGTGGTGACGTCGACCGCTTCCTGCAGAACATGCGACCGGCCGCGGTGGCACCAGCCACGGGTGGCGCGCCTGTACCCGGTGGCCCGCTCCAGGACTACGCGCGTCAGGTTGCCCAGAAGGCCGGCGTCGATCCGGACGTCTTCGTCCGTCAGATCCAGCAAGAGAGTGGGTTCAACCCGAACGCGCGCAGTCCCGCGGGTGCCACCGGAGTCGCACAAATCGTGCCCCAGTACCACCCCGGTGTCGACGCCAGCGACCCGTACGCCAGCCTGGACTACGCGGCCAACCTGATGAAGTCCAACCTGGGCAAGTACGGCGGCGACTATGCGAAGGCGCTGGCCGCGTACAACGCCGGTGGTGGCGCGGTCGACAAGTACGGCGGGGTACCGCCATTCGAGGAAACCCAGCGCTACGTCAGCACCATCCTGGGTGGCAAGACGTCGCCGCTACCGACTGCGCCCGAAGGTCTTGCTCGTGCTGGCGCAGCGCTGGGGGAAGCCAACAAGTCGGAGTGGCTGCGTCTGGCCGAGGCGCAGATCGGCAAACCGTATATCTGGGGCTCCGGTTCAGGGGCAGGTGGACGCGGTACCGGTGATATTGACCCGGCGACGGGCATTCCGCGTGGATTCGACTGTTCGGGATTCGTGTCGTACATCTACGAGAACGCGCTCGGCATCAAGCTGCCGGCCCAAACGGCCTCGGCGTACGACGCGACCAGGCCGATTTCCGCAACGGAGGCACGACCAGGCGATGTCGTGCTCTACAACATGGGTGACCCCGACCCGCACGTCCAGCACATCGCCATCTATCTGGGCGACGGCAAGATCATCCAGTCGGGCGGGGGCGTCCAGCGCAATGTCAATATCGGTGATCTCGGTGGCCCCGGTAGTTTCGAGTTTCGGCGTGCCGCTGGTGCGGAGACGGCACTGGGCAACGTGAAAGCGTCGGTCAATGTGGCCGATCATCTCGATCCGAGCACTCCCCCGCCGGAGGGAGCTGCGCCGGGCAAGTTCCTCGACAACATGCGTCAGGACCTGGCCGATAGTTTGGCCCCGTCGAAACCGACCAAGCTCGAAGGCGAGGCCGTGTCGCCGGAGCGCTCGTCGGTCATCAGCAACATCTCCAGCACGCTGGGCATCGGGCCCGATCAGCAGGCGGCCGCAGTTGGCGAGGCGCGTCCGATCGAGGTGGCCGGTGAGCAGTCCCGGAACCCGCTCCAGGTGCTGGGCGACACGATCGGCGGCGGCTTGCGCAGTCTCGGCATCGGCGGTGAGGCCGCCCAGCCGGTCAATGCGCCCGGCGGTGGCTACGACCCAAGTGCGTTGCGGGCTGTCACCGAACCGTCACAACCGGGCTTGCCGGTGCGTCAGGACGTGCGCGACCTGGGTATCGAACCCCAGCCGACGATCGTTGACCAGGCGACCCAGGCACTTGGTCTGGACGAGGCTTCGCGCGCCGCGCGTCAGGCACAGATCGAGGCGAACCGGCCGACCTCGCAGGGGCTGGTCGAGGATGTTGGGCAAGCCGTCATCGAGCGCAGTGCGCAGGAGCGCGAAGCGCCTGGTCAGCTCTACGGGGCTGATATCGCGGCCGGTCAGGCGCTGGCCGATACAACGGTTGCGCGCGCGAAGGCGATGGGCTGGCAGGCCGATCCTGACACCGAGCGGTTTGTCCATGACGCGCTCGCCACGGCGACTCCGTCGAACGTTCTTCTGTCGGTGCTGACGGCGGGCGAAGGTCCGGCGTTGCTGCAGCTCGTCCGCGGCACGGCGTCGATCATTGGCGCTGGGGTAGGTGGCCAGGGTGCGAAAACGCTCGCCCAGCAGGTGGGTTTGCCCGAGGGCGTCCAGGTCGGGGCAGAGTTGCTTGGCGGCCTGGCCGGTGGTATCGCAGCACCGCTGGGAGTCAATCGCAGCGCACGCGCACTCGAGTATCTGCGTACTCCTGAAGGACAGGCATTGCTGCGTACGCGTCAGCAGGCCGAGTTCAGTCTGGACCCGGAGGGCGCGCGGGCCGCCGAGGCAGCAAAACGCCCTTCGAATCCGCTCGGCCGAGTCCCGGAGATTCCGGAGCGTCCACTGCCTGAGGGTGCACGGCCGATCGAGCTTACGCCGGGCCAGGAAGTCGAACGACTGCGCCTCGAACAATTTCCTGAGGAAGTCCGGCCGGCCATTCAAGAAGCGGCTGAGAACGTCGACTTCGCCCGTCAGCAACGGCGTGGTGTCATTCCGGACGAAGAGGCGAACCGACTGGCGGAGGAGTGGGCGCAAGACCACACGCTCGATCAGGTCATTCGTCAGGGTGTAGCCGGCAAGGCGTACAACGCCGAGGATCTCCGCGCACTGCAGAGCGCCACTGGCGCCCAGGCCGCGCGCGTGGCAGACGCTGCAGCGGCGATTCAGAAAGGTGACGACTCGAGCGCGGCGCTTCAGTTGTTCTGGAACGAGCAGGAGAAGCTCCAGCGACTGGTCACGATTGCCGAGGGTGGTCGTGCAGAGTGGGGGCGGGCTGGTCGTGCGTTCAATCAGCCGGTGCGACTGATCGATCTGGCACCGAATGACGCGGTCGCGCAGATCTCGAAGTTGCTGGGTGGCGACCGTGACCGTCTCGTACAGGCAATTGGCGAATATCAGAAGTTACTCGAGAGTGGTGCTGGGCCGATCAAGCAGGCTCAGTTCTGGTCCGATCTGAAGAACCCGCCGATGAAAATCACAAATCCAGACGACTGGCTCGAGTGGCTCAAGGCGATCCGCTACAACTCGATGCTTTCGGGACCGCGGACAGCAGAGATCAACTCGATCAGTTTTCTGGCCGAGTTGCCCTGGCGACTTGCTCGAGATGCGGGCGCCTCAGCGTTGCGCGGTCGATTAGGTGAGATCGGACCAGAAGCCAAAGGCATTCTCGCCGGCCTGGGTAAAGCGAATCAGGCGTTCATGGACACGCTCAGTAGTGGCATCAGTGCCGAGCAAGCTGCCCGAGGCGAGCTTCCGAAGGGACTGGCACAGCGTGTCAGGAATCCGGTTGGCAAAGCAGTTGCTACTGCGATCGACGCACCTGGCCGAGTGCTTGGTGCGGCCGATCAGTGGGCACTTGCCATTGCTCAGCACATGGCACTTGGTCGTCGTGCCGGCCAGATTGCCAGTCGCGAGGGGTTGGATGGTGCAGCCTGGAATCAGCGAGTAGCTGAGATTCTGAATGAGCCCAGTCTTGCGCTTTCTAAAGAAGCGAATCAGATTGCCGAACGGATGGTGTTCCACGGTGATATGGGCAATTTCGGGCGAGCACTTGAAGGACTGAGTCGGGTGCCGCTGATCGGTAACTTGCTTTTGCCGTTCGTGCGAACTGTCTATCAAATCAGCACGCGTGGAATCGAACGTAGCCCGTTGGGCCTGGTAGGAACTGGAATCGACGTGGCGCGCGGCGCCTATGGTCCACGTACCAAGGAAGGGCTGGCTGCTGCGTTGCGTGGTGAGGGGCCACGGCCGAAAGGAGTCACCCCATTGGGCGAGCGCCTGGGCGACAACGTGATGGGCACTGCACTGTTTATCCCGATATACATGCAAGCCCAGGCGGGCAATATTTCAGGTGCTGGACCGGATAATCCTGCTGATCGCAATCTCTTGCGGTCAGAGGGTTGGCAACCCTATAGCGTGAAGATTGGTAACCAGTGGGTTAGTTACGCCAACTGGGGGCCGATGTCAATCCCACTATCGATGGCTGCAGCGGCAGCCGAGACACAGAAGTTTGCGAAACCTGGTGCTGATGCAGGCGATCTGATCGTTGATGGGGTTCGACGAACTGGTCAACTAGCGACAGAGCAGACGTATCTTCAGGGCATTGGCATGATTTACAAGGGGTTGACTGAGCCGGAGCGCTACGGTGCTTCCGCCGTTAATAACCTTGTGACCAGCTTGGTTCCATATGGTAGTGCGTTGAATACGCTGGCGCAGGCACAGGATCCGACACAACGTAAAGTTGAAGGATTCAATGCGCTACAGGCAATTCAATCGCGGTTGCCGCCAGACTTTCCGCTCATTGGCGGACGCGAGGAAGTACCTGAAGCTCAGGATGTGCTTGGACGTCCAGTGCCGAATCCGCGCCAGGGACTCGGCGCACTAAATCCTCTTCAGGTCAATCCAGTGCGGCCAGACCCGGTATTGGAAGAGCTGGACAACGTCGGAGTGACTGTTGCGCCGCCGCCAAAGGTCGTGACTCGTGGCGGTGTGCCGCTCGAGTTGAAGCCTGAGGAAAGCCGTGATCTTCAGGCCAGGTCAGGAGCGTTGGTTGCGGAACGAATTGCCGCAGAAATCGCTGAACCTGGCTATCAGCGTCTCTCGCAGACCGACAAGGCGTGGCGCCTCGAGCGGATCATCGAACGTGCCCGGACGGAGATGCGCAATCAGTGGCTCAATGCGTTGAGCAATGACGAGTATGAACGGCGTGTGCGTGAAGGCAAAGAACGTTCAGAGCGTATCCCGGTGAGTGGGCGCTAGCGGACGTGGAACTCTTGATGCAGCAGTCGCTTGCGCAGGGCGCGCAGTCCGTCGAGACGCCAGCCGCGACATTCGAGGCAGTCATTCATGGGACCGGGGGCGTGTCGCCATCTGTGGTTCAGGACGTCAAGGCCAGCGCTCAGTGGAAAGGCCAGGATCGGTCCAAAGATCAATATCAGGATCAGCGGCAGCGACCACCAGTCATGCGACGACGCGGCCACGAACCACAGTCCCAGATACAGTCCGCCGAGAATCAGCCCACCCAGTACCTCACGCACGGGACGACTATAGCCGGGATGGCCGGGGAGGCGAAGAGCTAACCGATGGCAAACTTCACCACACAACAGCAAGTGCTGGACGCGATCAAGCGATCAGGTTGGACGCTTGTTGGTCGCGCGCCGAAGATGGAAAACCAAACCGATCGGGCCGGTGTGACGACAAGAGTGGCTGTACCCGGTCAGTGGGTGTGGTCGATCGTTGGTCCCGATGGCGACCCGGACGAGGTCACGGTCGAGGAAGGTGGCGGCGGTCCGGGCGAAGCCGACTACTCGCTCAGGATTCTCGAGGGCCCGAAGAAGAACATCCCGGCCGAGTCGAAACCGCCCGCGGACTGGCAGAGCAAGGGCGAGTGGCAGACCCAGCCGGACGGCTCGAAGGTGTTCAAGGGTTACAACCCGGCGACCAAGGCGTGGGAGCCGATTCCGGGTGTCGCTGCGGTGCCGGCTAGCGACAAGGACAAACCTGCACCCAAGACGCTTGAGCAGAATGGCACGGTTTACGAGCGGCAGGATGACGGTAGCTGGCTGCCGGCCAAGGGCATTCCTGTGCAGCCGCAGAAGGCCGAGGCGCCGGTCTTCAAGGAGTTCGAGGGCAAGGTCTATCAGTGGGTAGCCGATGCCTCGAAGCCAGGTGGTGGCACGCTCAAGTTGGCCGAAGGGCTCGAGCAGGGTGGCCACCCGCCCGGCTACTTCATCGAGGGCGGCTACAAGGTCTACAAGAACTGGAACGAGGGCACCAAGAAGTACGAGGTCGATCCGTCTGTCCAGCCTGAAGCGTGGAGTCCGGAAGCCCAGGCGGCGGCGGCCAAGACGGCATCTCAGCCCAAGGAAGGCGACACGCGGCCGAACATCGCCGGCGGCTACAAGGTCACCCAGACGTACCGCGGCGGTGAGTGGACGACGACCGAGGTGGGCGAACGGGCCACGCCGCGCGACATCCAGACGCTGACGCCATCGACCGAGGCACCGTTCATCGTCCAGACCGACGAACAGGGTAAGCCGGTCACGATCGACAACCCGAACTATCAGGGGCCGAAGGCGCCGACCACGCGTGTCGAGCTCGCGCAGCGTGTGTCGCTGCTGCAGACCCAGGCGCAGCAGATGCGCGACAAGATCGCCGCAGACAAGACGATTCCGCCCGATCAGCAAGCAGCCCGCTTCAACCAGTGGTACGACCAGAACGTCGCGCCTCAGGCCGGTGCGCTCGAGCAGCAGCAGCAGGCAATCGCCCGCGACGAAGCGCAGAAGGCGATGACGGCGGCGGCCAATGCCATCCAGAGCACGGCACCGTACCGCGTCGGCCCGGGTTACGGTCAGGCGTTCGAGCAACTTGTTCAGTCGACGGCTAACACAAAGTTTCCAGGCGTGGAGAACAAGCCGCTTGACCTGGGCACCGGATGGTCCACGTACAAGGGTCCGAGCATCGACGAGAGCGTGCAGCAGACGCTCACGCCCGCCGCGGGCGTGGACTTCCAGAGCCTGCTCAATCGCAACCAGTGGGTGCCCGGCGGACCACCGCCGGGTGGTCCTGTCGGACCGAGTCCAGCGCCCGGTCCGACGCCTGAGCAGCAGGTTGCCATCGCGGCGGCCGGTCGGCAGACTGCCGCGGCCACCAACCCCGCGAACGCTCCGTTCGGGGCGATCGGCGCCAACCCGATGCTGGCGGTGATGCAGGCGCGTAATCGCCAGCTTGCCTCGCAGCAAACAGCCGCAGCCACGGGGCAGGCTGGGATGCCCTTTGGTGGCCTTAACAGCATGCCGCGCGCTGGCGCGATGCCGATGGCGACTGGTAGCGGTCCCTTGCCCTACAACCCGAGCGCGTTCAGTGGCGTGATGCCGCTCTTGCCGGGTTTCGATTACTCGCAGCTTCAGACCCAGTGGCAGCCGACCTATTGATTGCCCAGGAGGGAGTACCTAAGATGGCGGACGAACAACCACAAACTTCTTCTGTAGAGCCGCAAGCGGCCGATGCCATGAGCGCATCCGAGTCGAGTTCGGCCGAGCCAGAGGCGAAATCTTCACGACCCTCTTGGTGGAGCAACCTGTTCCACCGCCGAGGTGAGTCCGCGGAGGCAGAGCCGTCTGACGCGGACTCGTCCACCGGTAACACAGCGTCGACCACCACGCTGACTCAGGAGGAGTTAGACCGTCGAGTCCAGGCGGAAACCGACCGCCGCGAGGCGAAACGGCAGCAAGCGCAACGGGCCGAAGAACGCAAGAGGTTGCGCGATTCCGATCCGTGGGCATATGCGGAACAGGAGCGCAAGGAAGAGGAAGCTCAGCAGGGCAACTTCCACCTCGAGCGGCTCGTCACTGATCTCGGTGCCGAGCACGACAAGGTAACGGTCGATCCGGTTTTCTTCGCACTGCCGAAGGCAGAGCAGGAACGGATTCTGAAGCTCGATGGCGCAGGCGCGGGTCTGGCAGGACGCAAGCTGGTTGTGAGCGAGAGCCTGAAGGCGCTCGAGAAGCACTGGAAAGCCGAAGGGGCCAAAGACGCCGAGACTCGTCTTCGCCGTAATCCGGCCTTTCGCAAACAAGTCTTAAGCGAGCTTCGAGGGCAAACACCAGAGCCGGAGATGCTGCCCAGTGGCAGCGCTTCGGAAGCCGACAAGACCGTCTCGAGCCTGTTGCGCGAGTACTACCGATTGGGCTGACGAACCGCTGAGCTAATCGCGGGGTTGGCCCGTTCTGACGAGGGCCACTCCGATTCCCTACAACTCGATCAGCAACCGGGCTACCCCAGGTGGCGGCCCGCTCATCCCTGAGGACGTCCAGCGGGAAATCGTCCAGTCCATCGAAGAGAAATCAGCGGCGTTACGGCTGATGCCGCATGTGCGCATGAAGCGCGCCCAGCAGCGCATCCCGGTCATGTCCCAGCTGCCGATCGCGTACTGGGTCACCGGCGCCTCGCTCGACGCGCGCGACATCGGCATGAAGCAGACGACCACCCTGCAGTGGGACAACGTCTACCTGAACGCGGAAGAGATCGCGGTCATCGTGCCGATTGCCAAGAACCTGCTGTCGGACATGGACTACGACTTCTGGACGCAAGTTCGCCCGAAGGTCACCGAGGCGTTCGGCGTTGCGCTTGACGAGGCCATCTTCTTTGGCGTGAACGCGCCGACGACCTTCCCGGCCTCGATCGTGGCGGGTGCTAACGCAGCCGGCAACCTGATCCTGGCCGGCGCTTCCACGGTCGACTACCTGGATGACGTCAACAACGCCATGGCCACGGTCGAGTCGGATGGCTTTGACATCACCGGCTTTTGGGCGCGCCGCCAGGTCAAGGCCAAGCTGCGCGGCCTGCGCGACACGACCAAGGGTTTGCTGTACTACCCCGATACGGCGCCTACGGCCGAAGCCAACATCGGTTCGCTGTACGGCGAGCCGATCGTCTTCAGCAATGCCGGCCTGAGCGGGTTTGCCACGGGTGCGGCCAACTACTCGATGATCGGTGGTCAGTGGGATCAATCGATGTTGGCGATCAGGGAGGACATCGACGTCGAGATGTTCGATACGGGTGTGATCACCGACAATGGATCGCCGCCGGTCATCCAGTTCAACCTGCTCCAGCAAGACATGGTGGCGATGCGTGTGACGGCCAGATTTGCCTGGGCGATCCCCAACCCGGTCAATCGCCAACAGCCGACCAAGGCGTCCCGCTACCCGTTCTTCGCGCTGCAGCAGAAGGCGTCCACTGGAGGCGAGGGCTGATGTTCGAGGATCCCAAGCCACCCACACCCCCGGAACCGGAGCCTGAGCCGGAGCCGAAACCTGAGCCGGCTCCGGCACCACCACCCGGCTGATGTCTCCGCTCAAGAGGGGATCCAGCAGGAAAACGGTGTCGGCGAATATCCGCGAACTCATGAAGAGTGGCAAGCGACCGCAAAAACAAGCGGTC
>Ga0070686_100000352_pt1 | contig 29658 bp, 36 predicted proteins | sample KBSS23LmetaG_FD_65654 | JGI IMG/M metagenome (GOLD analysis project Ga0070686, IMG submission 65654) | Switchgrass rhizosphere microbial communities from Kellogg Biological Station, Michigan, USA - KBS S2-3L metaG | ecosystem: Host-associated > Plants > Roots > Rhizosphere ... | reverse complement strand
GAGGTCGAGGGCGAGGTCAAGAACGCGACCGAGTTCGGCCTGTTCATCGGCCTCGACGGCGACGTCGACGGCATGGTCCACATGTCCGACATCGCCTGGGGCGTGACCGGCGAGGAGGCGCTCAACCTGCACCGCAAGGGCGAGAGGGTGAAGGCGGTCGTGCTCGACGTCGACGTCGAGAAGGAGCGCATCTCGCTCGGCATGAAGCAGCTCGAGCGCGGCGGCGTCGCCAAGGGCGGCGCGGGCGCGGCGGCCGGCGCGGGCGTCGCCAAGAACGAGACCGTGACGGTGACCGTGCTCGAGGTCCGCGACGGCGGGCTCGAGGTCCAGGTCGGCGACGACGGCGCCACCGGCTTCATCAAGCGTACCGATCTCGGCCGCGACCGCGACGAGCAGCGCCCAGAGCGCTTTCAGGTCGGCCAGAAGTTCGATGCGATGGTCATCGGGTTCGATCGCTCGAAGAAGCCCAATTTCTCGATCAAGGCGCTGCAGATCGCCGAGGAGAAGCAGGCCGTCGCCCAATATGGCTCGTCCGATTCGGGCGCGTCGCTCGGCGACATTCTCGGCGAGGCGCTGAAGCAGAAGAACGGCTGACGCTTCATGGGCTTAGCACCCCGGGGCGGGCGCCGGCGCGGCGTCCGCCCCTTTTTTTCGCCCGCATTAACCTAGCATATTGAATTGCTCGGACTTTTGCGCGCCGCCCGATATTGATTTTTGTTTGTTTCAATGCGAGGGTTCCCGCGTGCTGCCGCGTGGGGGCGCGGGAGAGCGATCCGGTGCGTTGCCGGTCGATTTCCGTGAGAGGGGGAAGCCGTGATCCGATCCGAACTGGTCCAGAAGCTCTGCGACGACCATCCGGACCTGACCTTGAAGGAGGTCGAGCGGGTCGTCTCGGCATTTTTCGATTCGATCATCGCGCAGCTGCAGAATGGCGGCCGCGTCGAGCTGCGCGGCTTCGGCGCCTTCTCGATCCGCGGCCGCGACGCCCGCAAGGGCCGCAACCCCCGCACCGGCGAGCCGGTCGACGTCTCCGCCAAGAGCGTCCCCTATTTCAAGCCCGGCAAGGAAATGCGCGAGCGCCTCAACGTCTGAGGCTCCGCGCCGTCATCTCCGCCTCTCGACCGTCATCCCGGATCCGCCGGTCCAGCGGTGACCGGGGATACAGCCTCCCTGAACACGGATCGCGCGCGCTGAACAGGGCGTGACCCATAGACGGGGGCTCGTGTGCGGCGCGCGGAAGATGCGAAAATGACCGGATAATAGGTCCAGATCGCGCGGGCGGTGCTCGGGTCCTTCATCGCGAAATCGTCCGCATCGGGCTGGACGCCCACCCCGAATAGCGCGGCGATGCGGGAGATCGTGCCGCAATGATGAAGCTCCGGATTCGCGCCCGGCCGCGGCAGCGCACCCACGGTGACGGGCTACTTCGGCCCTGGCGCGAACCGGGTCATCCCCCGCGGCTCGACGATCGGCGGGACAGCCCGCGGCCGGGGGCGATATCTTCAGGCGCCGGCGAGGCACTCCGGGAGGGGCCGGTGCCTGACTCCTCGTCGGGAAGATCGGGCTTCAGCCGGTGACGGCAAGGCGGGTAGAAACGGGGCGGATGCGACCCTCCCGCTCACCCGGACTCGGCCGCGCGCCAGAGCGCGCCGGTGTAGAGCGCCCGCCTTTATTCGCCGAAGATGCTGGCCAGTCCGGTCTTGTAACGGAAAAACTGATCCAGCAGAAATTCCTGATTGGGGTCCTGATACGGTACGACGATGTCGCCGCCACCCACGGCCTCGGTCTCTTCTTCGGACAATATTCTCATGATCTTTCCCCTCTTTATTGCCGATGTCGGGCGAACCCGAGCCCCTCAGGCTAAAGGGGCCGGCATCGCGATCAATTCCCCTTTAGGGGGAAGAGGGTTCTCCCAAGCGGGTGCAGGACATGGGTTTCGTGGGGATGGCGAAGCTGGCATGTGGAGGGCCATGCGGACGTGGCGAAATCGGTAGACGCAGCAGACTTAAAATCTGCTTTCCTTCGGGGAGTGTGGGTTCAAGTCCCGCCGTCCGCACCAGTTCAGATCGACGACGCCATCACCTTCCCTAAGGGCGGCGAGCCATTATGCACGACGATGAATGATCATCCCGGCGCGTATGGCCGGAAGACTCTCCTTTCAAGGCGCGGGCTGTTCGATCGCATATTGCCGCTGAAACCACTCCAACGATCACCCTTTTTGGACCCCTCGGAACCTGCCGCGCGTTTATCGTTTCAGGAGGGCGGAGGGCAGACTGTATGGAGTAAGTGCTATGAAAATCCCCCTTCTCGCGATGTCGGCGGTGGCAGCCCTGACCGCCGCGACGCCCGCAGTGGCGCAATATGGCAGCTATTCGGGCCAATATGACGGCCGCTATTCGAGCCAATATGGCCAGGATGTCTCGTTCAGCGCCAGAATCAGCAATCTCGAAGCCCGCCTGGATGCCGGCATGCGCGCCGGCACGATCGACCGGAGCGAAGCATGGTCGCTGCGGCGTCAGCTCTATCAGCTCCGCCGGCTCGAGGCGCGCTACCGCATGGACGGCTTCACCCAATATGAGCGCCAGGATCTGGCGCAGAGGCTGCGGTCCGTCCGCCAGGACCTCCGGCTCGCCGACAATGGCAGCTACGATCGTTACGACCGGATGGCCTGGGACGATTATTCCAATCCGGGCGTCGGCGCCTACACCGGAACCGGCGGCCCCTATGAAGAAGTCGTCTGCGAACGCCGCAGCGGCGCCGCCGGCTTCATCGACGCGATTACCGGCACCCAGAATTGCTATTCGGTCGGGGACCGCATCGGAAATGGCCTCTATGAGGTGCCGTTCAGCTACCGCGACCGGTATCGGGACGGGAACGGCGTCTATTATCGCTCGGACGGGCGCAACATCTACGAGATCGATGCCCGAACCAACACCGTGATCGCCATTCACCGCACGCGGTAGACTCCGCCTCAGGCCTGTGGCGCCCCGCTTTCGATCGGGGCGCCGCGGCGCCTCGGGGCCCCGCGGCGCCCTTTGCGGCGAAGCTCACCCACCTGGGGCTCCTCAGGCGGCGTCGGCGGGCTCGGCCTTCTCGGCCGTCCATTCGCATCGGCCGAGGCTGATCGGATCGAGGAACATCCCGCCCATCCTGAGGCCGATCTGCCAGCGCACCTGCGCCTGGACCGGGCCGATCCCGGGAATGTCGAGTGAGACGTAGGAGCCGATTCTGACCGGCGCCGAGCATTCGGCCATGAACCCGGCGGTCGAGACGTTCCGCACCTTGACCTCGACATTGTAGCGATCCTGCGGCGCGAGCCTCGCCTGGACGTCCGCGATCTCGTGGCGCGCGGTCCTGCGCGACCTGAACCCGGGAGCGCTCTCGGCCCCGGACGCGGCATCCGATTTCCTCGACATGACCACCCCCTATCCGCGAGAGGTGAAAGACGGGTAAAGGCGGGCCTCTTTTGCGCAGGCGGGACGAGGCGGATAGATTGGCGGCGATGAGGACAACGGATTTCTGCCGCCTCGCTCTCGCCTTGGCGACGCTCTCGCTCGGGGCCTGCGGGGGCGAGGAGAGCGGGCCGATCCGGGTGAGCGCGATCGGCGGCCCGCCGGCGCTCGTCAACCCGAATCTCCAGCCGCTCGACCCCCCTTCCGCCTATCTCACCGAGGCGCTCGCGCAAGGGCTGGTCCGGTTCGAGGCGACCGGCGAGATCGAGCCGGCATTGGCGCAGAGCTGGATCGTCTCGACCGACGGCCTGCGCTATACCTTCCGCATCCGCCGCGCGACCTGGGCCGACGGCAGCCCGGTCACCGCCCAGCAGGTCGCGGCGCGGCTGCGCGCGGCGCTCAGCCGGGCGAGCCGCAACCCGTTCAAGCCCGTCCTCGGCGTGGTCGAGAGCGTGACGCCGATGACCGAATCGGTGGTCGAGATCGCGTTGCACGGTCCGCGTCCGAACTTCCTGCAACTGCTCGCCCATCCCGAGCTCGCGATCCTCCAGAACAATGGCGGCACCGGCCCCTATCGCCTCGCGCGGACCGAGCCGGCGGGTCTTCGCCTGTCGCTTCCGCGCGCCGAGGACGAGAGCGAGGACAGCGCGGAGCCGGGTCCCGACGTGCTGCTGCGCGGCGAACGGACCGCCGCCGCGGTCGCGCGCTTCGCCGCCGGCCGCACCGATCTCGTCCTCGGCGGCACCGCCGGCGACCTCGCGATCGCGCGCGCCGCGGACGTGGCGGAAAGCCGCCTGGTGTTCGATCCGGTCGGCGGCCTGTTCGGCCTCGCCTTCGCCGCCAACCAGGGGCCGCTCGCCGATGCGGGTCTGCGCCGCGCGCTCGCGATGGCGATCGACCGCGACGCGCTCGCCGCCGCGATCGGGGCGCCGCGCCTGTCCGGCCGGCTCAGCCTGGTCGCGCCGGGCGTGCAGGAGCTGCCCAATCCGGCTCTGCCCGACTGGGCGGCGATGCCGCTCGCCGAGCGCCGAGACTCGGCCGCCCGCCTGGTCGCCGGCCTGGGCTCGGCCGCGCCGCTCCATCTCCGCGTCGCCTTGCCCGACGCGCCGGGCGACACCTTGCTCTTCGCCTATCTGCGGCGCGACTGGCGGACGATCGGGATCGAGGCCGAACGCGTGCCGATGGGCGCGCCCGCCGATCTCCTGCTCATCGACCAGGTCGCGCCGAGCAACGTCGCCAGCTGGTACCTGCGCCACTTCACCTGCGACGCGAGCGCGATCTGCGACGCCGAGGCCGACAAGGCCCTGCTCGCCGCGCGCCTCGCTCCCTCGACGGCCGACCGCCAAGCCCAGCTCGCGGCGGCCGACCGGATACTAACCGGCCTTGTACCGTTCATTGCCCTGACCGCGCCGGTGCGCTGGTCCCTGGTGTCGCAGCGATTGACGGGCTTCCGGCCCAATCCCTTCGCGCGGCACCCGGCCGTCACCCTGCTCGCGGAGGAGCCTTGATGCCGATCGACCAGAGCAAGTTCGAAAACGTCGCCAACCGCCTCCCGATCGGCCGCGATGCCGCCGCGGTGCGCCAGCGCATCGAGGCGATGGAGAAATTGCTCGAGCGCGCCTTCACCCTGCCGGGAACCAGCTACAAGTTCGGCTTCGACGTGGTCCTCGACCTGATCCCGGTGATCGGCGACGTCGCCGCAGCGGCGATGGGCGCCTGGATCGTCTGGGAGGCGCGCAACCTCGGCATGTCGAAATGGCATATCGCGCGGATGAGCGGCAATGTCGGGCTCGACTTCCTGCTCGGCGCGATTCCGTGGGTCGGCGCGATCCCGGATTTCTTCTTCCGCTCGAACAGCCGCAACCTCCGGATCGTCAAGCGCTGGCTCGACAAGCATCACCCCGAGACGAAGGTGATCGAGGGCCAGGTGCTGGAGCGGCGCGAGCTCTGACGGCGCCGTCATTGCGAGCTCCGAAGGAGTGCGGCAATCCAGTGCAGCGTGGATCGCTGCGGCGCTTCGCGCCTCGCGATGACGAGATGGAGGCGCTTGGCATATTTTTCTAGCGGAAGATCTCTGGATCGACCGCGGGCCGGCCGGCGAACCATGAATTGGCGTCGGGACGCCACACCAGCCAGGTGGCGAGTGCGTGGGAAATCAGGGCGAGCAGCATCAAGCCCGACTCCGCGCTAAGCGGGTCATGACCCAGCCACAGGTGACGACCGTAGGAGAAGAACCGGAGGACCAGCAGGATGCCGACGAAAACGCGCGCAATCTCGCCGGCGCGACGCCCGGCATAAAAGAGTACCAGCGCATGGATGGTCAGGCCGCCGACCGAGGCAAGCACGACATAAGCAAGCCGGCCGCCGGTCATGAAGGGCATCTGGTCGAGCCATCCTCCCGATTTCCACCAGCCGAGGACGACATAACCAGCCTGCAGCACGATCACTGCGGCGAAGGCGCGTTCGAACCGGATGATCGACCTTGGCCGGCTGCTCGGCACGCTCATGCCGCGGCGAAATCCAGCCCGATATCCGCCGCCGGCGCGGACTGGGTCAGCCGGCCGACCGAAACATAGGTGACGCCGGTCTCGGCCGCCGCGCGGATCGTCTCCAGCGTGAGGCCGCCGCTCGCCTCCGTGGGGACGCGGCCGGCGACCTGGGCGACCGCCTCGCGCAGCGCCGCCGGGCCCATATTGTCGAGCAGGAGGTGGGTCGCGCCGGCCGCGATCGCTGGGGCGATCTGGTCGAGCCGGTCGACCTCGACGATGATCCGTTCGATCCCAGCGGCCGCGGCGCGGCGCACCGCCTCGCCAATCGAGCCGGCGACCGCGACATGATTGTCCTTGATCATCGCCGCGTCCCACAGGCCCATGCGGTGATTCTGCGCCCCGCCCATCCGGGTCGCGTATTTTTCGAGCAGCCTGAGGCCCGGCAGGGTCTTGCGCGTGTCGAGCAGCACCGCGCCGGTGCCGACGATCGCCTCGACATAGCGCCGGGCCAGGGTGGCGATGCCCGAGAGATGCTGGACGACGTTGAGCGCCGAACGCTCGGCGGTGAGCAGGGCGCGCGCCTTGCCGTGGACCTCAAGCAGGATGTCGCCGGCCCCGGCCGCCGCGCCGTCCTCGACGGCGCGCGCGATCCTCGCATCCGGATCGAGCTTGCGGAAGAAGGCCTCCGCGATCGGCAGGCCGGCCACGATGATCGGCTCGCGGGTGCGCATCACCCCGTCGAAGCGTGCCTCGGCCGGGATGACGGCGGTGGATGTGATGTCTCCGCCCTCTCCAAGGTCCTCGGCGAGGGTGGCGCTCACGAAGGCGTCGAGATCGAGCTCCATCTCCCGGCTCTGCCACCCGCGCCGGACGGAAACAAGCGCGGGGGAACCCGGCGCGGCACCGGGCTGTTCTAGCCGGGCAGGGAGAATTGAGATGTCGATTTTTCCAACGGGAAGACCCGCCACCACCCAGCCGGGGTCCGGCCGCTTTGCCGAGCATGAAGCGGACGGCCGGCTCGTCCGGCCGATCCGCGGGCAGATCTACCTGATCGAGGAAGACGATCTGGAGATGCGCCCCTACGACGGGGCGCGGTCGCCGCGCTCCGGGCTGGTCAGCCGCCACTGAGACCGGCCGTCCGTCTCACGCTGGCCGGTGCCCGGAAGGGCCCGCCTGCCCGCCGGCGCCATCGCTCGAATCCCCATGACCCCATCCTCTTGTCCACGCTCGGAACGCTTGCCGCCGCCCCCGAGTTTACCGGCCATGCGCGCTTTCCCTTTGGCCCTGATCCTTTTCCTCGGCGCGTGCGGCGGATCGGCGGAGAAGACCGACCTCGCCAACGCGGGCAAGGCGCGCTCGCTGCTCGCCGAAGCCAGCCTCAATCTCGAGCTCGCCCCGCGCACCGCCGCGACCTGGACGGAGCAGACGCGCCGCGAGGCGGGCGCGCAACTCGCCGCTCTCGCCGCCGAAGCGCGCAGCGCCGGCGGGGCGGACAGCGCCACCATCGCGCAGGTGGCAACCCTGCCCGACCATCCGGACGTCGCCTTGCTCCAGGCGCGCACGGCCGAGGCGCGGACAATCGAGGCGCGGATCGAGGCACGGCTTGAAAGCCGCTGAGCTCACCCTCGGCATCCTGACCGCGGTGGGCGGATTCGTGGACGTCAGCGAGCTCGTCTTCGTCTCGCAGGCGGGCGCGCGCTTCGGCTATGCCCTGATCTGGGTGATCGCGATCTCCACGATCGGGATCATCGTCTTCGGCGAGATGAGCGGCCGAGTCGCGGCGATCGCCAAGCAGCCGATCTTCAACCTGATGCGCCATCGGCTCGGCCTCACCTGGGGCCTGGTCACGCTCGCCGCCTCGGTGATCAGCAACACGATCATCTGCGCCGCGGAGATCGGCGGCGCGTCCCTGATCCTCCATCTCGCCACCGGACTGCCGCCGGCCCCGATCGCGGTCGCGGTGACCCTGGTCTTCGTCGCCTCGATCTGGATCCTGCCGTTCAAATGGATCGAGCGGACCTACGGGCTGCTCGGCCTGTTCATGCTGGTCTTCGGCGCGGCACTGTTCGCGATCGACCCGCCCTGGCGGGAGATTGCGGGCGGCTTCGTGCCGCAGGTGCCCGCGGGACTCAGCCTCAACGACAAGATCGTCTTCGCCTATTTCGCGGTCGCGATCGTCAGCGCGGTGATGTTTCCCTACGAAACCTATTTCTATTCCTCGGGCGGGATCGAGGAGGAATGGGGACCGAAGGATCTCGGCACCAACCGGATGACCGCGATCTCCGGCATGGCGCTCGGCTCCCTGCTCGCGGTCTCGATCCTCTGCATCGCGGCGCAGCTGTTCGGGCCGCGGGGCATCTCGCCCGAGCTGCTGGGCACGGTCGCGCTCGGCCCGGCGACCCCGTTCGGCACGATCGGGCTGCTGCTCGCCTTGCTCGGCATGCTGTTCGCGTTGAGCGGCGCCGCGATCGAGACCTGCCTCTCCAACGCCTACAGCGTCAGTCAGTTCTTCGGTTGGGCCTGGGGGCGGCATCGCCGGCCCTGGGAGGCGCCGCGCTTCACCTTCTGCTGGCTCGCGGTCTTCCTGATCGCCTTGCTGATCGTTCTGACCGGGATCGAGCCGCTCACCCTCGCCGAATATGCGGTGGTGAGCTCGATCCTGGTCCTGCCCCTCTCCTACCTCCCGCTGCTGCTGCTCGCCGGCGACCGCAAATATATGCGCAGCCACGCCAATGGTCTGGTCGCGAAGATCCTGGGCTGGGGCTATTACGTCCTCATCGTCATCGCCGCGGTGGCGGCCCTCCCGCTCTATTTCCTGACCAGCGGGGGGAAGGCATGAAGCCGACCGGCCGCCTCCACCTCGTCGCCGACGTCCGCGATCTCCAGATCGTCGATTGCGACGGTACCTATTGCGGGATTGCCGACGATCTCGCGTTCGAGGGCGGTCCCGGGGGCAGGCTGAAGCTGGCCGCGATCCTGGTGGGCCCGGGCACCTATTACGGACGCCTCCCGCGCTGGCTGGCCTGGCTCGCGACCAGGATCGCCGGCGATGCTGTCGTGCGCCTGCCCTGGAAGGAGATCGAGACGATCGGCAGCGTCGTCCGGCTGAAGCGATCGGCGGCCGAGGTCGGCCTCGGCGCCGCGGACCGGCGCGCAGCGGCATTGCTCCCGAAATTCGGAGGGCTCGATGCGTCTCTCTGACCTCTACGGCGCGCGCGTGGTCGACGCCGCCGGCCGCTCCAGGGGCTGCGTCCGTGAGGTGCACGCCGCGGACGGGGAGATCACCCACCTCATGGTCGGCCCCGCTGCCTTCCTCGCCCGCCTCACCGGCGGCGGCGAGGGCCGCCGCATTGCCTGGTCGGCCGTGACCTGGGTGAGAAAGGGCACGATCCTCATCGAAAAGCCCTGACGCACGGCGCGGCCATTGGGCCGCCGAGGACCGAATCGTCCAAATTTACAGAATCACCGCCATGACGATTCCGGGTGAACGCACGACGAGCTAATCCCCGGAAATCTGCGGCTTCCCGACGTCGCCCTTGCCGACCGTGCTTGCGGCCATCTCCAGCATCCGGTCGAGGCTCTTCTTGGCGCGGAGGCGCAGGCCCTCCTCGATCTCGATCCGCGGCTGGAGGTCGCGCAGGGCGACGTAGAGCTTCTCGATCGTGTTCAGCGCCATATAGGGGCAGGCATTGCAGTTGCAGTTTCCGTCCGCGCCGGGGGCGCCGATGAAGAGCTTGTGCGGCGCGTCCTTCTGCATCTGGTGGATGATGTGCGGCTCGGTGGCGACGATGATCGTGTCCGAGGGCGAGGCGAGCGCTTCCCTCAGGATGCCCGAGGTCGCGCCGACATAATCGGCATGGTCGATGATGTGCGGCGGGCATTCGGGATGGGCGAGCACCGGCGCGCCCGGATGCTGGGCCTTCAGCTTGATCAGCTCGGTTTCCGAGAAGGCCTCGTGGACGATGCAGACGCCCGGCCAGAGCAGCATCTCGCGCCCCATCTTGCGGGCGAGATAGCCGCCGAGATGCTTGTCGGGCCCGAAGATGATCTTCTGCTCCAGCGGGATCTGGTTGAGGATGGTCTCGGCCGACGAGCTGGTGACGATGATGTCGGAGAGCCCTTTCACCTCGGCCGAGCTGTTGATGTAGGTGAGCGCGATATGGTCCGGATGGGCCTCGCGGAACGCCTTGAACTGGTCGGGCGGACAGGAATCCTCGAGGCTGCAGCCGGCATTCATGTCGGGCAGGACGACGATCTTGTCGGGCGAGAGGATCTTCGCGGTCTCGGCCATGAAGCGGACGCCGCAAAAGGCAATCACGTCGGCGTCGGTCGCCTGGGCCTTGCGCGAGAGGTCGAGGCTGTCGCCGACGAAATCGGCGAGGTCCTGGATGTCCGGGGTCTGGTAATAATGGGCGAGGATGACCGCATTGCGCGCCTTGCGCAGGCGGTCGAGCTCGGCGCGCAGGTCGAGGCCCTTGAGGCTGATATTGGGTGCGTTCACTGATCTTCCCCTGACGCGGCGAGGTCATGCCCTATCGCCGCGTCTCGCGCCAGCCGCGCCCGGAGTCCGGCCGCGCGCCTCGCGCCTCGGTTTCGTCCCGGCGCCCCGGGAGTCCTGAACGAGCGCCGCCTCCGATATCCGCCCCCGGGCCCCAATTTTCAAGGGGGCGGCCAAGTCGGCATCAATCGTCTCCTTCCCCGCGGCAGCGAGCAAAGACCATGAATTATCGGGTTGCCGCCCTCCCCGATCCAAGTCACACTCAAGGCACTAGGAAGGATTCGTCCGCGGCCGGGCGACCGGCGCCTGCAGCAATAGGGGAGGCAAGGATGGCCAGTTCTGCGACCTACACGGTGAAGAGCGGAGATACGCTCGGGAAGATCGCCGCGAAGCTCGGCGTCAGCCTCGATGACCTTTGCAGGGCCAACAATATCAAGGATGCGAACAAGATCGGCCTCGGCCAGGTGCTGAAAGTTCCGGGCGCGGCCGCACCCGCCGCGCCGGTCGCGCCGCCCGCGCCTCCCGCTGCGCCGTCCCCCGGCGCCCAGGCCGCGGCGCCCGGACCGGGCAGCGACGACGAGCTCGGCAAGCTCTCCGCCAAGTTCGAGACCGGCGGCCGCGGCTGCGGGACGGTCTCCGGCGGCGTCGGCGATCCGGGCGGGGTGTCCTACGGCAGCTACCAGCTCGCCTCGAAGCTGGGCCGCCCGGAGCAGTTCCTCGCGGCGGAGGGCAAGAAATGGGCGGCGGAGTTCGGCGGCGCGAAATCGGGCACGCCTGGGTTCAGCACCACTTGGAAGGCGATCGCGGCCCGCGAGCCCGCGGCGTTTCAGGAGGCTCAGCACGCCTACATCAAGCGCACCCATTATGACGTCCAGATCGCCAAGATCCTCGCCGACACCCACCAGAATCTCGACACGCGCTGCAGCGCGGTGCGCAACGCGATCTGGTCGACCTCGGTCCAGCACGGTCCCACTACCGACGTCGTGGTGAAGGCCATGGCCGGCGGCAATCCGGACGACCGCACCCTGCTCAACGCCATCTACGCCGAGCGCGGCCGCAAGGGCGCGGATGGCAAGCTGGTTCGGTTCAGCCGCGCCAGCCCGGCGGTCCAGGACGGCGTCTCCCGGCGGTTCCGCGACGAGCTTAGCGATGCGCTGAAGATGCTCGGCTGATTGCCCGTCCTCAGGCCCGGCGCCAGGCTTCGCCCTCGCGCCGGGCGAGGCCGCGCCGCTCGAGGTCGACGAGATGAGCGAGGACCGAGCGTCCGGCCGCCGGGTGGAGGCGCGGGTCGATGTCGCGATACATCGTCTCGACCATCGCGGGGATATGCCTCTCCCCGCCCTCGAGCCTGGCCAGGATCTGCTTCTCGCGCATGCGGCGGTGCGCGATCAGGGCGCGGACATGGCTGTGCGGCTCCTCCACTGCCGGCCCGTGGGCCGGATGATAGGCCGTGTCGTCGCGGTCGAGCAGCAGGTCGAGGCTCTCCATATAGGCTTTCATGTCGCCGTCGGGCGGCGACACCACGGTGGTCGACCAGCCCATGACATGATCGCCGGTGAAGAGCAGGCCGGTCCCTTCGAGCGCGAGGCAGAGATGGTTCGAGGTATGGCCGGGCGTGGCGACCGCGCGGAGCCGCCACCCCTCCCCGTCCAGCGCCTCGCCGTCCGCCAGCACCCGGTCCGGCCGATAGTCGAAATCGAAGGCGGCATCGGCACGCGGCCCGTCATCCTCGAGCGCCAGCGGCGCGCAGCCGACGATCGGCGCGCCCGTCGCTTCGGCGAGCGGCCGGCTCGCCGGGCTGTGGTCGCGGTGGGTGTGGGTGCAGAGGATCGCGACGATCCGTTCGCCTTTGGTCGCGGCCAGGATCGCCTCGACATGTTCGTCGAGGTCGGGCCCGGGATCGATTACCGCGACCGCACTGGTCCCCACGATATAGGTCTGGGTCCCGGTATAGGTGAAGGGCGAGGGATTGGGGGCCAGCAGCCGGCGCGCCTGCGCGTGGACCTGCTCGACGATGCCGGTGGGCCATTCCTCCATTCCCGGCATGTGGCACCGCGGGCGCGCGAAGTGAAGGGCGCTCCTCCCCGCGCGGGGAAGAGCGCCCGTCGCTCTACTGACCCCGCAGCCGCGCGATCTGCCGGTCGATCGCGGCGAGGACGCGCGCCTTCTGCTCGGCGCTGAGCTCGTCGTCGCCGGCGATCCGCTCGCGGACATGGGCGAGCCGGTCGGCGCGGGCGGCGGGGGTGGCCTCGGCGCCGCGCGTGCAGAGCACGATGCGGGTGCGGTTGTTGTCGGTGCCTTCGTTGACCTCGTCGCGGTCGCCGCCCGTGCAGTCGGGAATGACAATCTCGTGCCGTTCGCCGTCGCGGCGCATCACCATCGAATGGGCGTCGCCATGGCCGTGGTCCCCGTCGCCATGATGGTCCATGACGATCACGCGCTCGCGGCGCACCTCGCGGGAGCCTTCGCCGTCGCCATGATGCTCTGTGCGGGTGGTATGGCCGTCATGGTCGGTGCGGATGATGATCCGTTCCTCGCGCCGCCGATGCGTGTCGGACGAATCGGCCGCCGGGGACGAAGGCGCCTGCGCCCGGCTGTCCGGCTGGGCGAGGCCGGGGCTGCCGAGGGCCAGGCTGACGCCGCCGAGGACGAGGATCGCGGCAGCGCCGGCGAGCATCCGCGCGCGGCTGCTGCGGTGGGTCTTCATCATTCTCAATCTCCGTTTCAGTTGATCGGCATGGTTGAGCGGGCAGGCTGCAATCAGGCCGGGTCGGCTCGCGGATTTGATCAGCGCGCGCGCATAATCGTGGCGCGCTTCGGAGGTGGCGGCGGCGGTGACGCGCGCGTCGCAGGCCAGCTCCTGGTCCGCGCGAAAGGCGCGGAAGGCCAGCCACGCGACCGGGTTGAACCAGTTGAGCGCCAGGACGGCGAGGCCGAGATGGTTCCACCAGATGTCGCCGCGGCGATGGTGGATCGCCTCATGGTCGAGCGCGAGGCGGCGCTCAATCTCGCTGTAGCGAGTCTCGAAATCGGCGGGGATGATTATGCGCCGGTCGAGCAGGCCGAGCGCGACCGGCCCCTGCACCGCGTCGCTCTCGACGAGCGGCAGGCCGCGATGCGCGCCGACCGCGCGCGCCGAGAGGCTGAGCTCGGTCAGGAAGCGGCGATAGGAGAGGAATTGCCAGGCGAGGAAGACGGCCGCGCCCCCGGCCCAGATCGCGAGCATCAGGGGCACCCACTGCCCGGGTCCGCCGTCCGGCGGCAAAGGCGCGGCCGCGTCCCCCACGAAGACGACGAGCGTCTCGGCGGGAACAAGGTTCGGCATGTCCGGCGCGAAGCTCGGCAAAGGCGGCATCGCCAGCCTGAGCGCCGGCACGAGCCACAAGGCGTAGGCCGAGCCCGCGCCGAACAGGCGCGCGAACGGCCGGCGAAGCGCGAGGACGAGCAGCATCGCCGCGCTCGCCCAGGCCATGTTGGAGAGGAGCCAGAAGGTCATGACTTCAAAGCCTTCAGCAGTGCCTCGATCTCGGCGATGTCGACCTCGCTGAGCCGGTCGCGCTCGGCGAGATGGGCGACGAGCGGGGTCACCCGGCCGCCGAACATCCGGTCGATCAGCCGCCCCGATTCCTGGGCGACATAATCGGCGCGGGCGACCGCGGGGCGGTAGAGATAGCGCCGGCCCTCCTCCTCATGGGCGAGGACGCCCTTGGCGAGCAAGCGGGCGAGCATCGTCTTGACGGTGCGGATCGACCAGCCGCGCTCGGCGGGGACCCGCTCGGCGACCTCTGTCGCGGTCAAAGGCGCGTCCTTCCAGAGCACCTCCATCACCGCATATTCCGCTTCGCCGATCCGCTCCATCTCCCACCCCTTCTCGCTGCCTTCGGATTACACGTGTAGTCGAATCGCTGAACACCGGCTGAATGAAGCCCCGCGTTAGCCGATGAGGTGGGAGAGCCAGTGCATCAGGTTCAGCGCGAACTGGCGGTTGTCGATGCCGGGATGATTGAGCCCGACCGGATAGTGCAGCCGGTTGAGCGGCGCCATGTCGACATATTGCGCCGACAGCATCGCCGCTTCGCCGAGCACGACGACGCGGCCGCGGCCGAAGCCGAAGGCGACGCCCTGTCCCCGGCCGGCCGCCGGCGCCGGCGGCGCGCGCAGCTGCATGCGCAGCTGCGTCGGGGCGGACTGCCCCGTGCGCTGCGCCTGCTCACGGGCCGCGGCGATGGCGGCGCGAACCTCCGCCTGGCTCGGCTGTTGCCGGTCCACCGCGGTCTCGCCGAGCGCCAGCAGGAGCGTGCTGCCGGCGGGCCCGCGCAGCGACTGGCCGGAAAAGGTCATGACGCTGCCGATCCGCTCGCCCGCATCCCGCCCCTCCAGGATCGGATGCGCGCCGAGCATATGGGCCTCGCGCGTGTAGAGGATGAAGCTGGGATTGAGGCTGTCCGGATCCTTGTGGCCCGGATCGGCGGTGACGCCCTTGCTCATGTCGACCCCGAACGTCTCGCCGAGCGGCGCCGCGGCGCCGCCGAAGGGCGCGTGATCGGCGATCAGCAGCAGCGAGCCGCCGCCGCGAACCCACTCCGCCACGGCGCGGCATTCCGCCTCGGTGAAGGCGGACGCGCCCTCGCCTTCGGCTCCTTCGGGACCCCGCGCATTGGCGATCACCAAGATGTCGTGGCCCGCGAGGCTCTCGGCGCTGAACGGCCGGTCGTTGGTCTCGATCCGGTAGCCGTCGTTGCGGATCAGATCGGCAAATGGCCGGTAGCGGCCGTCAGGCAGATGGAAGTTGCGATGGGCGGCGTCGAACAGGATGCGGGGGTGAAGCGCGGCATAGGCCGGATGGCCCACGCTTGCGTCGTAATGAAGATCCGTCTCCATCCCCCCGGCTTGGTTCACCGGCGCAGGAACAGCCGGCACGCCGGCCGGCGGCGCGCCGGCCTGCTGGGCCAGCAGTGCCAAAGCGGCCAATGACGCAAACCCTTTCATGAGCCCACCTCCCGTTTTGACTACGGGTGTAGTCGGCCTTCGGGTGAACCGCCGATGAACGGCCGAACCATTTGTCGGGGGATTTTACAGGTGGGAAGAATGGTTAAAATCCGTTGACCCTCAAAAGCCCGGATTTCCGCCATTTCCGCGCTCTGGCACGCGCCTTGGATAGTTTAATGCGTCCACACGGTTCCACTCATGGGGCGGGCGTTGCGCACTTTCCGGTCGCGCCGCCCGCCCTAACCCTTTCTGGGCCGGATCAGACCTTTAGACCGCTGGCATTCTAGCGTAGCGAAATAATCCAGCCGGACATGTGCGCCGCACTGGATTGGCGCGCCCCTTCGGGGCTTGCAATGACAATAGAACGGGGCTCGCTCAGGCCCGCGCCACCTGCTTCTCGTCGACCAGCACCTGGAGCTCGCCGGCCTGAAACATCTCCATCATGATGTCGGAGCCGCCGAGGAACTCGCCCTTGACGTAGAGCTGGGGCACGGTCGGCCAGTCCGAATAGTCCTTGATGCCGGCGCGGATCTCGGGGTCCTGGAGAACGTCGACCGTCTCGTATTTGACGCCGAGATGATCGAGGATGGCGACGGCGCGGCTCGAGAAGCCGCATTGGGGAAAGAGCGGCGTGCCCTTCATGAAGAGGACGATGTCGTTGTTCTTTACAACTTCCTCGATGCGGGCCTGGACGTCGGTCATGTCTCTTTCCTCTACTCGGGTACACCGGTGGCGAGCTTGAGGGCGTGGAGCTCGGTGCCCATCCGCCCGCCCAATGCCTGGTAGACGCGCTGGTGCTGGCGGACGAGCGGCTGGCCGCGGAAGCTTTCCGCGATCACCCGCGCCTCATAATGGTCGCCGTCGCCGGCGAGGTCGACGATCTCGATCCGCGCGTCGGGTATGGCCTCGCGGATCAACGTCTCTATCTGGTCTGCCGCCATCGGCATCTCGTTCCGCCCTTCAGCCCTGGGCTTCGATGAACTGCCGGCGCGCCTCGATCGTCTTGTGCTCGAGCGTCTGGCGGATCGTCGCATCGTCAATGTCGATGCCGGCCGAAATGAGGTCGCCGAGAAGCTTGCGGACGACGTCGTCGTCGCCGCCTTCCTCGAAATCGGCGCGGATCACGTCGCGTGCATAGGCGTCGGCCTCGACCTCGGTCAGGCCCATCTTCTTCGCCGCCCACATGCCGAGCAGCCGGTTGCGGCGCGCGACGATCTTGAACTGCAACTCCTGATCGCGGGCATACATATTCTCGAATGCCTTCTCGCGCTCGTCGAACTGGGTCATTTCATTCCCTTGGCTTGCCTCCAGGCAGAGATAGAGAGCGGGCGCCGTATTCGCAACGCTCTGCGTAGCGCTCGTCGAAAAGCCGCTTGCGCCGGATCGGGATTCTGCCACGAGAAGCGCTTCCTGGGAGAAACAGACATGTATTCGAAGACTGCCCTGCCCCTTGCCCTGATCCTGGCCGCCGCGCCGGCGCTCGCCCAGCAGCCCTCCGGCGCCACGCCGCCCGCGGGCGGGACCGCGACGCAGGCCGCGCCGCCGGCGGCGGAGCCGTTCCGGCCCTCGCCCGAAATCATCGCCGCCATCCAGCAGGCGGCGCAGGCGTTCGGAAACTGCGTCAACGCCGGCGTGGGGGGCCTGCCCGCTTCGGCCACGCCCGAGGCCGGCGCCGCCACCGTGCTCGCCGGATGCTCGGCCCAGCACCAGAGCCTGGTCCAGGCCGCGGAGGCGATGATCGCCTCCATGCCGGAGGATCAGCGCGCCGACGGGCATGCGCAGCTCGAGAGCCAGATGAGCCAGGTCCCGGGGCGAATCGCCGACGGAATCCGCCAAAGCCGCGCGGCCGCGGCCGCCGCGGCCTCCACTCCTGCGCCGACGACACCGGCTGCGCCCGCCCCGGCCACGACACCGCACTGAGATTACCCCTCTCCCGTTTCGGCGAGAGGGAGGGGTCCGCCCGGCAAACCCGGGTGGGAGGGTGAGGGTCGTGCGGGAGTCCGGCGGAATCCGGCTCGCCTCCGACCGCCGAGGCTCTCCACCTCTCCCATATATGGGAGAGGGGTTTCTCAGTCGTCCATCGTCACCACGAGCTTGCCGACCGCCCGGCGCGCGGCCATGTGGGCGATCGCCTCGCCGCCTCGGGCGAGCGGCCAGGACCGGCTGACCCTGGGCGCGATCTTCCCCTCTTCCCAGAGGCGGAACAGGGTTCGGACATGAGCGGCATTGGCCTCGGGATCGCGCGCGGCGAAGGCGCCCCAGAAGACGCCGCGCACGTCGCAACTCTTGAGCAAGGTGAGATTGAGCGGCAGCTTGGGGATGCCGGCGGGGAAGCCGATGACGAGCAGCCGCCCCTCCCAGGCGATCGCACGCAAGGCCGCCTCCGTATAGTCGCCGCCGACCGGATCGTAGACCAGGTCCGCCCCGCCCGGGCCGACCGCCTCCTTGAAGAGCTGCGACAGCGCCTTCGCCCCCTCCTTGTCGAACGGCCCGCGCGGATAGATTATGGCGAGATCGGCGCCGGCGGCGCGCGCCGCTTGAGCTTTCTCCTCCGAGGAGACGGCGGCGACGACGCGGGCGCCATAGGCCTTGCCGAGCTCGACCGCAGCGAGGCCGACGCCGCCGGCCGCGCCGAGCACGAGCAGGGTCTCCCCTTCCTTCAGCCTGCCGCGGTCGAGCAAAGCGTGGATGGTGGTCGCGTAGGTCAGGATCAGGGCCGACCCGTCCTCGAAGCTCCGGCCCTCGGGCAGGGGTAATGAAGTCGCCGCGGGAACCACGATCTTCTCGGCGAGGCCGCCATGGCCGAGCATCGCGATCATCCGGTCGCCGGGCGCCCATCCGCTGACCCCGTCGCCGATCGAGTCGACCACGCCGGCAATCTCGCCGCCGGGCGCGAACGGGCGTTCCGGCTTGAACTGATATTTGTCCTCGATGATCAGCACGTCGGGATAGTTGATCGCGCAGGCCTTCACCCGGACCAGCAGCTGGCCGGGGCCCGGCACCGGATCCTCTACCTCGGTGAGCTTCAGCGTCTCGGGGCCGCCCGGCGCGGTGGACAGGAGCGCTTTCATCTCTTCTCCTTCAGGGCTCGTCGAACCTTATCGTGTCGAGGATCGCGTCGGCCTCGGGCCATATAGCCGCGGCTTCATCCTCCGCCATGGTGATCGACACGGAGATCAGGCGGTCGCCGCGCTCCACCACCCAGTTTTGCGAGCGGACGGTCACCGCGCTCGCGCCGGTGCCGAGCGTGTAGGCGATCTTCATGACCGCGCCGCCGGGGCCGAAGCGCGCGTTCGCCGCCGGCTCCTCGACGTAGCGGACGTCGGGGATCGATCGCGCCAGCTGGTCGTAGCTCCGACGCAGCATGTCGGTCAGCGTTCGCCCGCCCAGATCGAGGCGCGGCCGGACGTGCAGGCGCACCATGGGCGCGACATTGGCGTGCCGGCCGGTCGCCTTCCCGAAGGCGACGAAGGGGCCCGCCGCGAGCGCCTGCTGCATCCTCTCGCGGAGCTCGGCGCTGCCGTAACCGGAGCGCGCCGCTCCCGCCAGGGTCTGCGGCCCGGAAACCTGGATCCAGGTCGAGGGCCGCTCGATGCTGACTCCCGCCACCACGAGAACGACCCGCTCGGCCAGCGCGGGCCGCGCCAGCGCCGCCAGCGCGATAAGGACCAGCAGCCGGCCGAGCGCCGTCAATGCGCCGCGCCCGGAAAGGCCGGCAGCTTGGCGACGTCGGACGGCTCGTGCTGGATGATGACGCGGGCGCGGAGATTGCGCGCCAGCCGGTCGAACCGGTCCATCGAGGCGAGCGAGTCGGCGCGGTTGGTGTTGAACGGCGGCACCCCGCGATGAACCACCTGCTCGGAGAAATGATAGGTGTCGCCGGAGAGCATGACCGGGCCCGAGACGAGGCGGACGAGCAGGGCGTGGTGGCCGGGCGTGTGGCCGGGCAGGTTCAGCATCACCACGCTGCCGTCGTTGAAGACGTCGAGATCGCCCTCGACCTCGGTGATTTGGCCTCCGCCGGTCAGCCAGCGCGCGAGATCCGCCTGCGCCGCGGGCGGACGGGCGCGCATGGCGGCGAGGTCCGGGGCGCCCATCAGCAGCCGCGCATTGGGGAAGTCGCGCGCCTGGCCGGTATGATCGCCATGATGATGGCTGATCGCGACCATATTCACCTGCTCGGGGCGTACGCCGATCGCGGCGAGCTGGTCGACGATCCGGGTGCGCAGGGTCACGGTCATCACCGGATTGACGTCGGGATGGCCGACCAAAGCGGCGGGCATCCCCGTGTCCCAGAGCAGATAGGTGTCGCCATGCTTGATCAGGTAGCAGCTGCCGACGAAATGCTTGGGGCCGGGCGCATAGTCCGAGGTGTCGGAGAAGAAGGCGTTATAGTCGTTGATCTGGAAGTCGCCGCAATCGAGCCGCCAGAGCGACATGGGCGGCCGCTGCGCCGGCGGTGCCTGCATCCCGGTCAGCGCCAGAAAGCCGAAAGCCGCGGCCCTCGCCCGCTTCAGCATGATCCCCTCCTCAGCTTGGGGTCCGGGTCCAGGACCGGACCCCTGATTCCTTGGGAGAGACGTAGGACGGATCGTGGGCGAAGGGCAATTGCTTGCCGTGTCTCAGCGCCTCCAGCACTGCGGTGAAATCGGTGCGGCAGCGAAAGCCGAGCCGCGCCTCGGCGCGCGAGGAATCGTAGATGCGCTCGATCGAGGCCGGCAGCGTCCAGCCCGCTTGGGCGTAGAGCGCGGCCGCATCCGGAAAATGGCGCGCGATCACCGCGGGCGCGTCGCGGATCAACTCCTCGCCTTCCTCCCGCACGAAAGGCGTCGGCGCGGCGAGGATGAAGGCGTCGAAGCCGAGCGCCGGCGCATGCTCCAGCGCCGCGAGATGGGCGTCGGCCGCGTCCTCGACGGTGAGGCGGCGGCCGAGCAATTCGTTGGCCTTGCGATTCTCGCCCCCGAGGTCGCGGTGGGTGTCGTCCTCCTCGGGAAAGAAGCGGCCGGTGCGCAGGACGAGGATGGCGAGGCCGTGGTCGTCATAGGCGCGGCGGCAGAGCCGCTCCGCCTCCAGCTTGGTCCTGCCGTAGATGTTGCGCGGTGCGAGCGGGCCGAAATCCTCGTCGATCCAGAAGGCCCGCTCCGCGCCGCCCGCCTTGCCGGCATGGACGATGTCGGAGATCATCAAGGAGGTGGTCGAGGTGAAGAGGAAGCGGTCGCTGCCCGCCATGGCCGCGGCCTCGAGCAGGTTGCGCGTGCCCGCGACATTGACCGCCGCGAAGGCCTCGGGCGGGTAGCGGACGATGTCGGGCTTGTGCAGCGCGCCGGCATGGATCACCGCCTCGATCCCGCGCTCGGCGAACAGCCGGTCGACGAGCGCCCGGTCGGCGACCGAGCCGACCGCGTCCGTGTCCGCGCCGGGCGCGACGTCGAGGCCGGTCACCTCATGTCCGGCCGCGCGCAGCCGCGGCGCGAGGAAGCGGCCGAGCCAGCCCGAGGAGCCCGTCAGCAGGACTCGCATCGGGTCGGGCTTAGGCCGCGGCGGCGGTGATGGGCGAGGCGAGGCGCTCGGCCGGATCCGCGTCGTCGGCCCAAGTGGTGCGGCGCTTCAGCCAGGGATTGAGGAACAGGACCGGCAGCTTGAGGAAGATGAGCTCGGAATGGATGAAGCCGTCGATCGTCCGCTCCCACCATTTCGGCTCGCGTCGCCCGTTCGCCTTCAGCCAGCCGTCATAGGGCGCCCAATGGCTGGGCTCGTCCTTCTCGATGATCCGGAAGATCCGCATCAAGGTCTTGTCGCCTTTCACCAGCGGGTGGTTCAGCAGGATGTCGACCTGCTTCATCCCGCGCCGCTCGGTCAGCGAGATCACCCGGCACAGCCGCTCGAACAGCCGGTCGTCACTGATCACGGTCTCGGTGTCGAGCTCGTCGATCCTTTTCCCGAACATGATCTCGATGAAGCGGTCGATATGGCCGCAGGTCCGGTCGACCGTCAGCGGCATCTTGCCCTGAACTTCGAACCAGCGCTTGAACATCACATAATGCTTGCGCTCGTCCGCGCGGTGCTTCTCGATCGCGGCGATGAAGTCCGTCTGCTCGGGATGATGGCTGCGCACCGCCTCGAGGATGCGGTCGATGCTCGTATAGCCCCGATGCTCGTTGTAGATGTAGATCGAGCCGAGCAGGTCGAGATATCTGCGGCGGAACCACGCAATCATGCGCCTTGATTCCGCGCGAAGCCGGGCAGCGTCAAGGATTTTGAAGCTTTCGTTACAAGTCGTCGACCAAGGGTGTCTTCGCGGCCACGCGGCTGAGGGCGCCCTGATAGGTGAGTGCGCGCCGCGCCCCGGCGAAGGGCGGGTCGCTCCGCGCGAGGAAATCGAGCGGCGCGCGTTGCATGCCGCACAGCCAGATTTCGGTGCCGCCCGCTCTGGCCTGCCGAACGAATGTCTCCAGAGCGCCGGCGCCGGTCGCGTCGATATAGGGGACAAGCTCCATCCTGAGGATGATGGCGCGCGGGCTGCGGCCGATGCGACGCAGCGCATCGAGCATCTCGCTCGCCACGCCGAAGAAGATGGGGCCAGTGAAGCGAAGCACCTCGACGCCCTCGGGCAGGCGATCGCGCTGCTCGGGATCCTCGTCGGGATCGACGGGGACCAGGCCGGCATGCTCGCTCATCCGGCGCATGAACAGCAAGGCGGCCAGGGTTACGCCGACCCCTATCGCCACCGTCAGGTCGACGAGGATTGTCAGGGCGAAGGTGAGCAGGAGCAGCGCCCGTTCGCCGGGATCGCTGCGCAGCAAGGCACGGAAGCGGCCGGCTTCGCTCATCCCCCAGGCGACCATGAGCAGCACGGCGGCAAGCGTCGCCATCGGCACATAGGCGATCAGATTGCCGGCGATCAGCAGGAAGAGCAGCAGGAAGGCGGCATGGAGCATCCCCGCCACCGGGGTCTTCGCGCCGGCCCGAATGTTGGTGGCGGTGCGGGCGATGGCGCCGGTCGCGGGAAGGCCGCCGAACAGGGCCGAGGCGAGGTTGGCGACACCCATGCCGACCAGCTCCTGCCCCGATCGGTGGCGATAACCGGTCATGCCGTCGGCGACGACCGCCGAAAGCAGGGCCTCGATGCCCGCGAGAAAGGCGATGGTGAAGGCGCTCGGCAATACTTCCCGGATCAGCCCCAGCGACATGACCGGCAGATGCGGGGCCGGCAGGCCGGTCGGCATCGCGGGAAAGCGGGCGCCCACCGTTTCGACCGGCAGGCGCAACGCCGCGGCGGCGATGGTGCCGGCGAGGATGGCGATCAGATAAGCCGGAAGGCGCGGCGCCGCTCTGCGCAGCAGCAGGATCAAAGCGAGGGTGCCTAGCCCGATGCCGAGGGTCGCCCCATCGAGCCGGTCCAGGGACGTGAGATAGATCGCCCATTTCTCGAGAAAGTCGGGCGGCGCCGCGACCCGCAGCCCGAGGAAATCCCCGAATTGGCTCGAAGCGATGATCACCGCGATTCCGGCGGTGAAGCCGGTCACCACCGGCATCGGCACGAACCGCATCAGCCTTCCGACGCCCGCATAGCCAGCGACGATCAGGATCGCACCCGCCATCAAGGTCGCCAGGACGAGGCCTGAATAGCCGTGCGCGGCGATGACGCCCGCGACGATGACGACGAATGCGCCGGTCGGGCCGCCGATCTGGACCCGCGAGCCGCCCAGCGCCGAGATCAGGAAGCCGGCGACGATCGCGGTGACCAGGCCCTCGCGCGGGCTCGCACCGCTGGCGATGCCGAGCGCCATGGCCAGCGGCAAAGCGACGATGGCGACCGTCAGCCCGGCGACGAGGTCGGCGCGCAGGCGCGCACCGCCATAGCCTTCGCGCAGGCTGGTAATCAGCTTCGGCGTGAACGCGCCAGCGGTCACGCCTCGTAATGCGCGGTCGTCTTGGCCGCAACTTCCTCCCTGGACACGCCGGGCGCCAATTCGATCAAGCGGAACGGACTGTCATGATCCGGTCGCTGGAACACGCAGAGATCGGTGACGATCATGTCGACCACGTTCTTGCCGGTCAGCGGCAATGTGCAGGCGGGGATGAACTTGGGATCGCCGTTCTTCGAGACATGCTCCATCACGACGATGATCTTCTTGACGCCGGCGACGAGGTCCATCGCGCCGCCCATGCCCTTGATCATCTTGCCGGGGATCATCCAGTTGGCGATGTCGCCATTCTCCGCCACCTCCATCGCGCCGAGCACGGTGAGATCGATATGGCCGCCGCGGATCATCGCGAAACTGTCCGAGGAGGAGAAATAGGACGAGGACGGCAGCTCGCTGATCGTCTGCTTGCCGGCGTTGATCAGGTCCGGATCCTCCTCCCCCTCATAGGGGAAGGGACCGATGCCGAGCATGCCGTTCTCGCTCTGCAGCGTGACCTCCATCCCCGGGGGGATATTGTTGGCGACAAGGGTGGGAATGCCGATGCCGAGATTGACATAATAGCCGTCTCGCAGCTCCTGCGCGGCGCGGGCGGCCATCTGGTTGCGGTCCCAGGGCATGCTAGTCTCCTTGCCTGCGATAGAGGCCGTCGAACGGCTGCTTCATGCGTTGGAAATTCTCGGGCGCGTGCTGCGACCAGGACGTGATGTGGCACGCGATCTTGAACGCCAGCGGCGATTCGAACCGCCAGTCGGCGAACCGGCCGGCGGCCTCGGGCGCCGGCACCGAAGGCAAAGCGGCAAGACCCGGAACAAGGGCGGATCGCGCCTCCCGAGCCGAGCCTTCATAGACGGCGGGGCCGCTTAGCGCGATCGCCCGGTCGATGCGGCTCTGGTAGAATTGCAATCCCGCGGTGAAGATGCTGGCGCGCGGCGTCCAGGCCTCTGCCGGGACGACGGTGCGCATGGCCGCCGCCAGATGCCGGTTGAAGGCCGCCCGGTTTGCTTCGACGGCCCGCGCCTGCGCCGCGTCGGCCAGCAGGCATCCGCGCTCGAGCCCGACGCGCATCAGCTCGCACGTGATCGCCGGATCGCCGTAGAGCGCATCCTCGACATGGGCGCGGAGCAGGAAGTCCCCGCCGCCGCGCTGCACGAGCTCGGCGTCGGACAGGCCGGCGGGCGCCTGGACCAGGGCAAGCGACAGGAGGAGGAGCGCGGCCATGCTCAGCGGCGCGCGTCCGGCGCGCTCGCCGGCCAGCGCCGGTCCGCCGGGAACACGTCCTCGATCGTGCCGCGCAGGCCGGTGCCGTAGACCGGGTTGGCGAGGATGAACCAGCCATTACCCCAGAGATTGGCGACCGCGCCGGTGATGGCGAGGCGGCGGCGCTCGGGCGTCGAGAGGGTGCGGACGTTGAACAGGTCGGAGAAGTCGCCGAGCTGGTCGCCGGCCATGGCGATCACGCAATAACGCTGCGAGATCGCGGCGCGGCGCGGGTCCTTGGCCGAGCCGGGGGCGACATCGCCCTGCAGCCAGAGCGTGGTGCCGTGGCTGGCCGGGCCGAGTCCGGCGCCGGCCAGCGCGGCCTCGTTGGTCTCGGCATGGGCGGCGAGCCGGTTCGAGTTGAAGATCACGGTCACGCCGGCGCGGCGGACCGCAGCGAGCGCGGTGACGGCGCCCGGGATCGGCAGCACCGCATTGGCGCCGGTCCGCTCCCACTCGTTCCAGCGCTGCTGGTCGTAGGGACGGCCGGGATGGGTCGCGTCGTCATATTCGTAGCCGATATTCTGGAGCACGGTCTCGTCGGCATCGAGCACCACCGCGAGCGGCCGGCGCCCGCAGGGCACGAAGCGCGGGCTGGCCAGGGTGGATCCTTCGGCGAGCACCACCGAGCGGCGCGGGCGATGCCGCGCGGCGGCGAGCACATAGTCGCGGAAGGCATGGTAGGCCTGGATGCTCGTCGCCCCGCCCTCGCCCGAGCCGTAGAGCCATTGCATGCCGGGCGGCACCGCGGGCGGTTGCGCCGGGACGGCGGAGGCGGCGAGCAGGGCTGCGAGGCCGGCGAAGATCCTCATGCCGCTTCCCTCGGCCGCGTCAGGCGGAACTCGATCTTCTTCTCGTAGGGCGCACCGAGGATCATGCGCTTCACGTAGATCGACGGGAGATGGATGCAGTCGGGATCGAGGCTGCCCACGGGCACGATCTCCTCGACCTCGGCGACGCAGATGCGCCCGGCGGTCGCCATTGGCTGGTTGAAATTGCGGGCGGTCTTGCGGAACACGAGATTGCCGCTCTCGTCGGCCTTCCAGCCCTTGATGATCGAAAGGTCGGCGCGGATGCCGCGCTCGAGGATATAATCCTCGCCGTCGAAGCTCTTCACCTCCTTGCCCTCGGCAACCAGCGTGCCGACGCCGGTCTTGGTGTAGAAGCCGGGAATGCCGGCGCCGCCGGCGCGGCAGCGCTCGGCGAGCGTGCCCTGGGGGCAGAATTCCACCTCGAGCTCGCCCGAGAGATATTGCCGCTCGAACTCCTTGTTCTCGCCGACATAGGAGGAGATCATCTTCCTGACCTGACGCGAGCGGAGCAGCTTGCCGAGCCCCTCATTGTCGATGCCCGCATTGTTGGAAGCGACGGTGAGGTTCTTGACGCCGCTCGCCTGGACGGCGTCGATCAGCCGCTCCGGAATGCCGCACAGGCCGAAGCCGCCGGAGCAGATCGTCATGCCGTCGAACAGCAGCCCGTCGAGCGCTGCGGACGCATCGGGATAGGTTTTCTTCATGCGCGGCTCCCTGGATTGGAGCCGCGATAGGCTGGCGCGGCGAGTCCGGTCAAGCCAAGTTGAATCGCCTTTCAACTTTGGCGGTGGCGCCGATTAGGGCGCGCGGGCCGGCCGCAAGCCCGCTGCGACGATCCCCGCCTCGGCGCAGGCGGCGTCGTCAGCCGGCGCCTCGCCGGAGGCACCGACCGCGCCGATCCGCTCGCGACCGTCGGCGGACCAGATCGGCACCCCGCCGGGCACGGTAACGACGTGCGGCGCGAAGGCGAAGCCCGGCGTCGCGCGGGCGCCTTCCGCCATTTGCGCGGTCGAGAAGCCCCAGGCGGCCGCGGCCTCGGCCTTGGCGATCGCGAAATCCATGATCCCCGAGCCGTTGCCGTCCATCCTGAGCGCGGCGACGAGGTGGCCGCCGGCGTCGACGACGGCGATGGCGTGGCTCTGGCTGCGGCCGGCGGCGTGGCTGGCGCAGCCGTTCACGATCGCCTGCGCCAGGCGCGCGTCGAGCGGCGCGGCGCGCGCTCCGGTCGCGGCGCCGGCGAGAGCGGCCAACAGGACGACGATTCGTCTCACGCGCAGTCTCCTCAAACCCAGGCGCCCTGAGCCCTCGGCGCGTGTTGCGGTTCAGCTTCTAAGCTTGGCGAGCACGCCCTGCAATTGCATCGCGTTGGACATGTCCCCCTCGACCTTCAATTTGCCCTGCATGAAGGCGGTCATCCCGTCCAACTTGCCCTCGGACATGTCCTGCCAGTCCGACCAGGCGACCTTGATCGTGGTGTCGGCCGGCCCATCGGTCTCGTTCACCGCATTGGCGTTGCCGTCGAGCATGACCACGCCCTCGTCGCCGAAATCGAGCTTCACGCGCTTGCCGGGCAGGAAGGCCTGCGCCTCGTTGAGCCTGGCCGCCATTTCGCTCTTGGTCATGTCTCTCTCCTCGGGAATCGCCTCCGCATCCCTAATTTACGCAAACGTCACGTCAAGCCTACACGCTTGTCAGTAGGCCAGCCGGAGACCCGGGCGCGGCCATGGCATCCTGGCCAGCCGGCCGCTTTCGGAGAGCGTGATCCATGCGGTGCGCATGTCCTCTCCCCCGAAGGCGATGTTGGTGGTGAAGAAATCGGGCGTGGGCACGAACGCGACGAGCGCTCCCTCGGGCGACACGATCGAGATGCCGCTCGCGCCCAGGGTGGCGACACAGATATTGCCGCCCACCTCGACAGCGAGGCTGTCGAAATAGGTGAAGCCCGGCGGACGGTAGAGGTGGCGCTGCGGGCCGAGCTTGCCGGGCGCCTCGACCGGGAAGGCCCAGAGCCGGGTGCTGAAGGTCTCGGCCACGTAGAGGATGGTGCCGTCGGGCGAGAGGCCGATGCCGTTGGGCGCGTCCATCGGATGGACGATCTCGGCGATGAAGCTGCCGTCGGCCTTGGCATAGAAGAGACCGGTCGTGTCGCGGTCGCGCGGCCGCATCTTGCCGAAATCGGTGAAGTAGAAGCCGCCATAGGCATCGAACACGATGTCGTTGGGTCCGCGCAGGGTCACGCCATGATCGCCGCCGGCATAGAGCGTCTCGACCGCGCCGGTCCCGATGTCGATCCTCTCGACTCGCCCGCTCTCATAATCGGCGGCGGTGAGGTGCGGGCGGAGCGAGCCCTCGCCCTCGATCCAGGAGAAGCCGCCATTATTGACGCAATAGAGCTTGCCGTCCGGGCCGAGCGCCAGGCCGTTGGGACCGTTGCCGGGCTCGGCGACGATCTCCTTGGCTCCGTCCGGCCGCACCCGCGTGATCCGCCCCGCTTCGATCTCGACGAGGATGACGCTGCCGTCGGGCATCGCCACCGGACCTTCCGGGAAGCGCAGCCCCTCGGCGACGATCTCGAGCTCCGCCATCTCCCCTCCCGTCATTCCCGCGAAAGCGGGAATCCAACTATCCTGCAAAGGCGCAAGGAGAAAGAAGCTGAATCGCCGCTTTCGCGGGGATGACGAAATCGGGGGCCATCCTTCAAGATTTAGCCCGGCTTCCATCCGCGCGCGAAGGTGACTAGTCGGCGGCCATGGACACGGCCGAAGCCATTCACGCGAAATTCCTGGCGAAGGTCGGGACGGGCAAGTTGCCCGCCCGCCCGGTGTCGGTGCAGCCGGACGAGGTCGGGCTCGGGCGCGAGGCGATGGTCGCGCTCTTCTACAGCCAGTGCCTCAGCCGCCAGCTCGACCGCATCTCGCGCCGGCTCCAGGCGCGCGGCGAGGGCTTCTATACGATCGGCTCGTCGGGCCATGAGAACAATGCGGCCGTCGCCGCGGCCTTGCGCCCGGACGACATGGCCTTCCTCCACTATCGCTCGAACGCCTTCCAGATCCAGCGCTCCACCCAGGTCGACGGCCAGAGCCCGGCCTGGGACATGCTGCTGAGCTTCGCCGCCTCGGCCGAGGACCCGATCTCGGGCGGCCGGCACAAGGTGATCGGATCGAAGGCCCTCTCCATCCCGCCGCAGACCAGCACCATCGCCTCCCACCTGCCCAAGGCGGTGGGCGCGGCGTTCAGCATCGGCATCGCCCGGATGCTGAAGCTGGACGAGACGCCGCTGGCCCCGGATTCGATCATCCTCGCCAGCTTCGGCGACGCCTCGGCCAACCATTCGACGGCGCAGGGCGCGTTCAACACCGCCGGCTGGGCCGCCTATCAGGGCACGCCGATGCCGCTCCTCTTCGTCTGCGAGGACAATGGCATCGGCATCTCGACCCGGACGCCCGGCGGCTGGATCGAGGCTCAGTTCCACGACCGCGTGGGCCTCAGATACATACATTGCAGCGGGCTCGACATGGTCGATGCCTGGCGCGGCGCCCGCCTTGCGGCGCACCATGTCCGCACCAAGCGGAGGCCCGTCTTCCTCCACATGGATATGGTGCGGCTCTACGGCCATGCCGGCTCGGACATGCAGGCCTCCTATCTCAGCAAGGCCCAGATCGAAGCCGACGAGGAAAGCGATCCCCTGGTCTTCAGCGCCGCCTTGCTGGTCGAGCAGGGCCTGGTCACGCCGAAGCAGATTCTCGACATCTACAACGAGACCGAGGCGAGGCTCGACCGGATCGCCGAGCAGGCGATCGGCCGGCCCAAGCTGGTCACGAGCAAGCAGGTGATGGCGAGCCTGATCCCGCCGCCCGCCCCGCGCCCGGCCAAGGCGAACCGGCCGTCGCCCGAGGAGCGCGCGGCCCTATTCGCCCGCGATGCCGGCCTGATGGACAAGCCCCAGCATATGGCACGCCTGCTGAGCTGGGCGCTGGCCGATTTGATGCTGGCCCATCCCAACATCATCGTCGCCGGCGAGGATGTCGGACCCAAGGGCGGCGTCTACAACGTCACCGCCAAGCTCCACGAGCGGTTCGGCCCGGCCAGGGTGATCAACACCCTGCTCGACGAGCAGTCCATCCTCGGACTCGGCATCGGCGCCGCCCATAACGGCCTGCTCGCCATCACCGAGATCCAGTTCCTCGCCTACGTCCACAATGCCGAGGACCAGATCAGGGGCGAGGCGGCGAC
>Ga0070686_100000351_pt1 | contig 29762 bp, 30 predicted proteins | sample KBSS23LmetaG_FD_65654 | JGI IMG/M metagenome (GOLD analysis project Ga0070686, IMG submission 65654) | Switchgrass rhizosphere microbial communities from Kellogg Biological Station, Michigan, USA - KBS S2-3L metaG | ecosystem: Host-associated > Plants > Roots > Rhizosphere ... | reverse complement strand
CTTTGTGATCGCCCGACGCCTCGCCAGCATCGAAGCCAGCGTTGTAGGCGTCGATCTCGGCCTGCGTCATCTGCGGGGGCAGGATCGGCTCCGAGTTATATGAGCCGCCGACAAAATAGTGCGGGTTGCGCGGGCGGCGATACCAGCTGTCGGCACCGCCACGGTCGTAGGGGCCGCCGTGGCGTTCGTCATAGGTCTTGGTCTTGGGCATCTCAGTCTCCTGTTGGTTGGGTGCAAAAAAATGGTCGGCTACGCCCACGCGATAGAGCGGGCGAGCCAACCGGGAACATGGATGGTCTCAACGAAACCATCCTCGTTATCGACCCAAGTCACCTGCGACTTGGGGAGCCATTTGAGGCGCGACCCGTCACGGGCGCGACGCGCATGGATTTCGACCAGCAGAGCCTTCTCGGTCTCACGAACGATGTGCTCCTTGGTCGCCCAGGTGTTGATCAGGTTCTGCATTTCAGTCTCCGTTGGTTTGCGTGTCAGTGGATCGATAGGATAATATGTATGCCTATTACGAATGCGATACAAGTGGTTTATCCACAAAATCGTCCCTGTGGATAATTTTAATGTTCTAGCATTTCCGCCATGTTCAGGCCGGGAGAATGCGATTTATCTGTCGTCCGCCATTCGTCCGCCCATGCTGGACGGCGGCAACCTGTTGGAAACATTGTTAAAAATAATGCTTGCACCAGCCGGTGGAATGCTTATATTCACACTGTTAAGACACCAACCAACCAGGAGATTTTCCAATGTCTACGTCTACCGTCAACATCGTCACGGTCAGCCTCAGAGAGGCTGGCCCGCTTGTGATCCACTGCGCCAAGCGCAAAAAGCCCGTCATGCTTTGGGGCGGCACGGGCGTCGGTAAAAGCGACCTCGTGGAGCAGCTTGCTGCCGCGCTCGGTCTGCCCCTGCACACGTTCATTGCGTCCCTCAAGACCCCAGTCGATCTGTCAGGCATTCCAGTGCCGGACATGGCCACCGGCACCACGACGTGGCTGCGGTCAGAGGACATCCCGTCCTTTGCCTGCGTCCTGTTCCTCGATGAGATCAACGCCTGCCCGCCTTCGATGCAGGCCGCGTTGTTCCAGCTCGCACTCAAGCGCCGCGTCGGGCAGCACCAGCTGCACCCCGACACCATCATCGTCGCCGCTGGCAATCGTCTGACGGATCGCGCCGCTGCGCAGCGCATGCCGACGGCGCTCGCCAACCGGTTCCAGCATTTCAACGTGGAGCCCAACGTCGAAGATTGGTGCGACTATCAGGCCAGCATCGGTGGCAACGAAATCTACAGCGCGTTCTTGCGTGCTCGCCCCGAGCTGATCTACCTCGCGCCCGGGCAGGAGTCGGAGCGGATCAAGGTCCCGGCTGACGCCGTCGCCTTCCCGACGCCGCGATCGCACACCACGGCAGCCGAGTGCGTTGACGTTGCCGACGCTACGACGCGCTTCCACTTGGTCGCGTCAGCTGTCGGTGAAGGCATCGCGCACGAGCTGAACGGGTTCCTGCCGACCATCACCCAGCTGCCGACCTTCGGCGAGGTTGTCGCCAACCCGAAGAGTGCCCGCGTGCCGACCGACCCGTCGCTCTGCTACGCGGTCGTGTCGATGCTGGCGGTGCAAGCGACCCGCGAGACCATCGACGCCGTGTTCGCCTACGCGGCACGTGTCGGCGGCGAGTACGAAATGGTGATGGCCGCCGAGATCAGCAGGCGCAAGCCGGAGCTGACTGAGACCAGCGCCTACACCACCCACTCAATCGCTCACCAGAACGAGGTGCTCTAATGGCTCGCAACATCAAGTCGGCGGAGGCCCGCGTCGCGCGGGCCAAAACCATCCTGCTGATCGGCCAGCCGTTCTACGGCTCGCTGATCTGCAATTTGCACATCGAGGAGAACAACGAAATCTCCCCGACCATGGCGACCGACGGCACGCACATTTTTTGGAACCGTGCTTTCGTTGACAAATGCACCGACGCCAATCTGGTGTTCGTGCTCGCGCACGAAACTGCGCACTGCGCCAACCTGCACCACGTCCGCCGCAACGGGCGTGATCCTGAAGGCTGGAACATCGCCGCCGATTACGCCATCAACATCGACTTGGTCGATGGCAGGGTCGGGGTCGCGCCGTCATGCGCGCTGCTCGAGCGGGCCTACAAGGGTTGGTCCTCCGAGCGCATCTACGCCAAGCTGAAAAAGCAGCAGCAGGATCAGCCGAAGCCGAAGCCCCAGCCGGGCAAGGGCCAAGGCCAGGACGGCCAGCAGCAGGGCCCGGGCCAGCCCGGCCAAGGCCAAGGCGAGGCCAAGGACGGCAACGAAGGCCAGGGCGCTGGTGATAAGCCGGGCGATGGCCAATCGGCCCCCGGGCAGGGCTCTGGTGGCGGCAAGCCCCAGGCCCAGGACCCGGGCGGCTGCGGTGGCATCCTCGACGGCGGCAAGACGCCGGATGACCTGCGCAAGCAGGAGCGTGAGTGGCAGCGCAACGTCCGGCAGGCCATCGGCTCCGCCATGAAGAGCGGCGGCGTCGGCGCCATCCCCGGCAGCATGCGTGAGACCCTGAAGCGGCTCAGCAGCGGCGGCGAAGATTGGAAGCATGCGCTGCGCAATTTCGTCGATCCGTCGTCGCGCCAGGATTACTCGTGGGCCCGGCCCGACCGGCGCTTTGCCGGGATGCCCTTCATTCTGCCGGGCACGCAGTCGAACGGCGTCAATCACGTCGTCGTCGCGGTTGACACGTCGGGCTCCATCAACACCGAAAAGTGTCAGGCGTTCTTGCGCGAGTGTCAGGCGCTGCTCGATCAGGAGTTTATGGACAAGCTCACCGTGATCCAGTGCGACGAGCAGATTCAGGGCATCGCCGAGTACACGCCCGGCGACATCCTGCCGCTCGACGTGTCTGGCCGTGGCGGCACATCGGTCTTGCCGGTGTGGCGTTGGGTGGAGCAAGCGTCTGAGGACATCTCGGCGCTGGTCTATTTCACGGACCTGGACGTGGGTGGCTTCGGCGAGGAGCCGCGCTGCCCGCTGCTGTGGGCTTGTCAGGATGAAGATATCCGGCGGCAGCCGCCGTTCGGTGACCTCGTTGTGATTGGGAGCTGATCATGGATTACGAAGAAATCAAACGCACCCTCGACCGGCTCGAGACCGTGGTGAAGGTGAAGCGTGCGGCGCGAGAGCCGCACGCCAACAAGCTCACCACGATCTACAAGACCGGCAAGTGGACCTACACTTGCGAGGCGATGACCAAGAACAAGCTGGGCCAGACCGTGACGTTCTGCGTGGCGAACTATGTCAACGTCGCTGGCTACATTTTGACCTGGGTCGCAACCTACGCCAAGAACGGCACCAAGCGGGTCAAGCAGCTGACCGCATTCAAGTCGCGGTCGGCGGCGGTGGCGTGCGCGCTGCGCCGCGCCGAGAAGCTCGAGGCCAAGCTCGGACGCGCCGGGCGGAAACTGCGGAAGGACCAAATATGTCAGAGATCATGACCCATGAGGCGCGCTGCAAAATCATCAGCGTGCTGTCGCCCAAAGAGCGCGAGATGCTCGACACGCTCCTCAATGGCGACATTGTGCCGACCAGCCGCGCCACGCGGGTGCGGGCGTGCCGCATCCGCTACGCGCTCAATCTTTACAGCCCTTCCACGATCCTGATTTGCGCACGGGGTCGCGGTTACACCATGCGCAAACTTGAAGCCTAGACGACCAACCAACAGGAGACTGACATGCTTAGACTCACAACCCTACTGATCGCGCTGACGATGACGACCTCGGCCTTTGCCTACGAGTCCTATCAGCAACTCTGGCAGCGGCAGCTGAACCAGGACCGGCAACAATTCCAGCAGCAGCAGCTGTGGCAGCAGCAACAGCAGATGCAGTACGACATGGACCGGTTTCAGGATCAGCAGCGGCTCGATCGGCTCGACTCCGAGATCGAGACCGACCGGCTGATCGACAGCCTCGGCGACGACTAGGAGGACCGGCCAATGACCATCTCAACCATTCTGTTGCTCGGCTCGTTGTTCGGATTCCTGGCCGGTTGCGGCTGTCTCATCGCTGCCAACAGGAGGCTGGGCAATCTGGCCAACAGCGACCAGGAGCGTCAGGTCAACATCACGGCCTTCCGCAAATCGCTGGACATCTACGAGGAGCTGGCCCGCGACCTCGAGGCGGCGCGGGTTCAGGCCGACGAACTTGAACGCTTGAATTTGCAGCATCGGATCAATACGCTGCCATAAGCCCGTTCAGCGGAAGCCTGCGTTGGACGGTACCTCGGCCCCGGGCCTCTCGCCCGGGGTTTTTATTGCTCGTCGGTCTCGGCTGGTCCGCCCTGCATCAGGCGCGCAACGAACGGCGTGGCCAGCATCATCGACAGCAGGTTCGCATCACCCTTGCGCAGCCGGGTCTCCATCTCCTTGACGGAGATGCCGAGCTTCTTCGCCTTCTTGGCGATCAGATCATCGAAAATGTCGTAGTAGGATTTGCTCTCGCCACCGAGCGCAGCTGCGTCGTATTGCTGGCCGTTCAGCTCGCCAAACTTTTTGACGTGCTCGCGGACGCCCGCCCAGACATCGGCGCTGTACTTGTCCACATCCTCGCCGTTGCGCTTGGCGGCGGTCTCGATCTGCTCCAGCAGATGCGGCATCAGGTCGTCGTCGATGGCACCCTCCTGCGATCCTGAGAAGATGTTGTTGTCGATGTCCTCTGACAGTCTAGCCCACCAGCGGTCCATCACGGCGGTCTTTTCGCCGGACATGGCGGCGGCCTTGCCGCGCACCACCTGGCCGCGCAGCGCCTCGAGGTCGCCACGGTTCGACGCCTCCAGATTATGCGAGCGCCCGCCACCCAAATAATCCTGCCGGGGATCTGCCTCGAGCCCCATCCGCTTGCCGGTGTCAGGGCTGCGCCACTCCGGCTGAATCATCGGCTCGCCTTTGATGTGGCGGCGCTGGTACTCGCTCATCTGCTGCACGTTCTGCGTCGGCGTGGTGTTGGATGACGTGGTCGCAGTGAAGCCGATGGTCTGGGGTCCTTTGTCTTTGCCGTAGACCCGCTCCATCGAGGAGCCTTTGAACGGCCACCAGCTCTTGGTCGGCTGCTCGGCCATGTAGGCGCGGCCCTTCGCCGCGAACTGATCCATCAGGCTGTGGAATTTCTCCGACTTGATGTGCTCGAGGTAGTTGCCGATGGTGAAGATCGAATCCTTCTCGACATCGAAGCCCGCCTTCTGCCCGGTCTTTTCGCCAAACTTGACGGCAGAGCGCAGCTGATCGGGCTCGAAGCGTTTCGACACGTCGAGATAGACCGTGTTGCTCGGCTGCTCGCGCCATGCCCCGAAATAGTTGTCGAGACTCTTCAGCGCGCCCTTGTTCTTCTTGGCGTGGGCAATGACGTGCATGCGCTCGAGCCTGCCCGGCACCACGAGATTGCGCGGATCGTCGTTGCGATACTTGCCCACCATCAGGCCGGTCGTCGGCTCATGGCCGCTCGCAAGGTTGACGGTGTAGCCGCTCTTCTTGCCGTGGGTCTTTTCGATGATGCGGCTCGGCTCGGTGGTAAAATATCCGCTGAGGTTCTGCTTCAGCTCGTCGGCAGGCGCCGGTCCCTCGCCGCGCGCCCAGCGCGGCAGCAGCCCAACTTTCTGGTCGGCAAAGACAGTCTCGCCTTCCTTGGCGGTGCGATTGGCGGCGCCATGCGGACCAAAGTTGAGCCACGAGTTTTGCCCGCGTGTCTCGGTCGCCAGCGCGGCTCGAGCCTTCGGCGAGAACATCGCGGCGTGCGACAGGTAGGCATTCTCTTCGCCGGTGGCGCGGAAGCCGACGCCTTCTTTGACGTGCCCGAAATAGTCGTGAACGATGCGGAACAGGTCATTGTAGCGCACGCGCTTGCCGTCGATGGTGACGCCGGTCTTGCCCAGCAGCGGATTGTCGCTGGCGTCGAACGCCGCGTCGGAGCCGAAGCCGCTCTCGGTCGGATAGACCCACAAATGATTGTTTTTCTTGATGTCCTCGACGGCGAGGCGCGGGGAGGCGGCGTAGGGATTCTCCATGTCGGGCTTGATGAACTCGATTTTCAGCCCGGTCTTTTCGATGGCCTTGAACTGCGGCACCAGCTCCCGCTTCAGCGCATTGTAGGACTGCTTCACGTCAGGGTGGATCGGCTGATGCACCATCTTGCCGTAGGCGTCGGCGACCTGTCCGGCAAAGTGCGGATCGACCTGCTTGTATTCGGTCGGCGGCTCGTAGGGCAGCTTGGTGCCCTGCATGTACTCTTCGGCAGCTGCGCGCGCTGGCGGATGCGGCCCAACCTCGACGCTGCCGTGGCCTGGGATCTCGGCGCTGCGCGGTAGACCCTCAAGCGCCTCGCCAATTCTGCGGGCGGCGACTTCGCCCTCGCGCACTGCCAGCTTGGCTCCGCGAGCGCCGGGGATCGGCGCCATCGTCGCCGCGTTGAATGCCGTCAGCCAGGGATGCGTGATAGGCTGGCCGCGTGCGGCCTCGGTCCCGGCATCATGCAGCTGCGCGACCTGCTCCGCGACATCTCGGGTCATGCTCAGAGGATTGGTGCCGGGGATCAGCGGCTCGGCGAACAGCGGCGGCGGCAGCGTGTCAACAAAGCCTGAGACTTTGTCCTGCCAGTCGGTCACCGGCGGCTGCCACTTGTCCTCCATCAGGAATTGGCGCTCGGGCTCGGCACCCGGCGGTCGCGGCCCACGGCCCATCAGCGGCACGGCAGGCAGCATGCCGACGTTGAGCTGGTCGGCAGCGCCCTGGTCTAGCGCACCCTGATCGAGCGCGCCGGGCGGGATGAAAGTGGCGTTGTCCTCGGCCCAGTGACCCGCCTTCGCCGCATCGTTGCCGATGGCGTACTGGCTCTGATCGGAGAAGGTCGGGTGATTTGGCTTTTTGTATTGATCGGGAAAATGCCCGGTCTCCGGGTCCGGCGTGAAGCCCGACTTGAACGCGCCGCGCAGATCGTAGTCCTCGCCGCTGTCGTTCGGCGCAACTTGCGCCTTCCATTGCTGGAACGCCGCCTCCTCGTCTGGATCGAGCTTGGTGTCGTAGTCCGACGGCACCGCTGGCATCATGCCGACATTGATCCGAGCCAGAGCTGCACGGCGCAGATAGTCCTGGTCGATCAGCGGCATGTCACCTCGCCGGATTGCACGGCGCGGGAGCGCCGGGGATGCAGTAATGCGCCCCGCTGCACGTTTGCGAACCCTTCAGCTCCTCGATCTTCTGGCAGTAGCTCGACACGACCTGACCCGACCGCTGACACGCATCCTCGGTCTGGAAGCCGTCGATGCGAAACGGCGGCAGCCAGCCGATGAAGGCGACCATGATCCAGGTTTCGCACATCAGCCGAGATTGATCCCAGCCAGCGGCAGCACCATCCGCAACACCACGACCACAGCCACCACGAAGATGATGACCTGCGCGATCTTGGTGATCAGCGGGTCCGGCGAGAATCGTTGGATGACCCACCACGCGCAAATCAGCACTGCGATGATGATAATCAGATTGACCAATCCGCCCATGTCACTCCTCCTCGGGGTGGTCGCTCACAGCAGTTGACGTTGCCACCAACAGCGCCGACTGAAATTTCTCCGCATAGCCCGCGATCGTCTCGGCGCGATCGGTGCCGTTGACGATGCGCCGCGCCTCGACAAAATCGCACTCGTTGCCGTGGATGTAATCGGCGAGCTTCTTGCCGGTGAACCAACCCTCGTGCATGCCGCGCATGATCACCCGCACCGCCTTCTGCATCTCGAGCGCAAGCTCCGGCTGCCAGTAGAGATCGGCGTGAATCTCCTCGCCTGCTTTCTGGTAATTGCTCGCCCACGTGAGTTGCACAAGCCCTCTGCCGTAATAGCACTCGCCGGTCACCGGATCTGGATCGCCATAGTCGTAGCCCGCGCCTTTGCCGTACTCCTCGATCGGCTGCATGGTGTAGGCCGTCTCGTGATAGTCGGTCGCCAGCATGTAGGCGAGCCAGCGCAGATCGACCTCTTTGACGAGGCTGATCCGCTCCCAAGCGTCAAGCATGGCGTTCATGCCATCGACCTGACCTTGGCTCAGACTGTCGCTGAACAGCGTGACGCGGACCTCATCGAAAAACAATTTGCGCTCGAAGATGTCCTCGCGCTTTTCGGCGATAGCCTCGCGGCTCTTCTGCATCGAGCCTATCGCCACCCGTCCCATTTTTTCGGTCATGCTTCCACCGATGCGTTGTTAGTGATGACAACCATGCCTGGACCGGCAGTTCCCGCGTCGCCGTTGCCGCCTGCGAGACCACCGCCACCACCGCCGCCGCCGCCGCCGCCGCCGTAGAGTCCACCATTGCCGCCCTTGCGTCCAACTTGGCCTACCTGTCTTGGTCGCTTGTCCAGATGCTTGCCACCATCGCCGCCATCGCCGCCCGAGCCGCCGCCGCCGCTGCCATGGCTCTGGTCCCATGCTCTGCCTATGCCGCCAGGGGTGCTGCCGGGTGCTGGTCCGTTGCCGCCGTTCGGTGCGCCACCATCGCCGCCGCCGCCATGCGAACCGCCTGCGCCGAGACTGGTGGCTACGCTTGTGCCGTTGACGCCGTTGAAGCCGTTCGCCCCGAAAATATTCTGACCGCCAGCACCGCCACCACCGGACCCACCGCCGCCGCCGCCGCCATAAACGTCTGTGGAGTAATAGCCGCCCTGGTATTCAGAATGAAAAGTGTTGATGACCGCTCCCTGGCCGCCAAGGCTGGCGAGACCGCCGCTGCCGCCGGACCACGCAACCTCGCCAATACACAACACGCCCTGCCCGCCGGTTGATCCGCTCGCACCCTTGGCAAGGACAACGGTTGCATCCTTGAACCATGCGTCGCCGCCGCCGACGCTGAGCGGGGCATTGGGTGTGTCGAGCGGATCGATTTGGATATTGCTTTTTTTGGCATAGGCACCACCGCCGCCGCCACGCCCGCCAGCGCCGCCATCGTAGGTGCCGCCGTTGCCGCCATTGCCGCCTGACGCCCCGCCACCAATGCACTCAACGATGTTGTCGTCGTTATTCCAGTCATCGATGACCTTCCAGCTTGTCACCGCCGGGTCGGTGATAAAAATTACCGTGCGCTTTTTATAGCCGCTGCCCTGACCGATGGTGAGGATGTGCGGATTGAAACCCGGCAGCATCGACGCGGCGAACAGCCGTGCGATGCCCCAATCGGGAACGTGACGCATCTCCTTCGGAGCCCACGAGCGCAGCTCCTCGATCGAGATCAGCCGCCGCTCCTGCGTGTTCAGCCGCAGATAGTCTCGCGGCATGATGAGCCGGTCGGTCCAGCCGTCCCATTGCAGCTGCACGATGATGGGCGTGATCATTGGCTACGCCGGGTTGTTGAGGATGCCGGTGCAGAGAACGAAGGTCGGATCGGACGGCACGCAGCTGTAAGTGATATAGGCCGTGCTGCCGTTTTGAACCGTCACCGGGAATGCAGTCGCTATGCCGAGCCACTTGGAGTCCTTTTGCAGTCTCCAATTGCCGCCGCTTGCCTTGACTTCGATGAGGCCAGATTGCCCAGGCTTGCCGCCGGTCACGTTGCCTAGCTTGTGATCGTGCGCCAGCAGCGTCACCGTGAAATTCAGTCCGCTGCTGAGATCGATGGCGATCACCGGCGCATCGGTGAGAGTGACCGGCGCTGGCACGCCCCAGAAGCCGTCGGTGTCGATCAGCTTGTTCGGCGTGTTCGCCCTGATCTCCGCCACGGTGGCGATTTGTGAACTGGCAACGACGCCAGCACCGCCGCAGGCCTTGATGATCCACTCGTCATCGGTCTTGTGATAGACGACCGTGTACATCTGGCCGATGATGATCTCGCCGCCAGCCAGATTGACGGCATGCACGATGCGCAGCGGCTTCGGCACCATGCCGTCAACGCCGAAGGTCGCTGTTCCAACATTGGTCGCACCGGCGATCCACGACAGCTCCCAGCCATTGGTGAGGACCGGAGGATTGATTGAGCCGTTGCTGGTCGCAATGACATACGAAGAGCCGTCGGCGGCGCCGGTTGTTACCTGCACGCGATCGGCATCGCGCACACCGGCCACGTCGGCGATGTACTTGGCGATTTCGGCCATCATGCCGCGCGCGGAATTGTTTACGCTCTCTGGGGTCTGGCCCTCATGCCAATCGATCTGATCCGACACGTTGCCGTTCGATCCTGGGATTTGCAGCCAAGTGAGAATCCCGTTGCTCATCGTTGTGGCCCCTGGTTCTGCTGTTGCATCTGCGCCAACATCATCGCGCGCAGCCATAGTTCGTCTTTCGACATCGATAGCCGCTGCTTTGGCATGTCCTTGGCGAGCGCCGAGCGCCTGCGCAGTTGCTGGTCCAGCTTGTCGGCAGCGCGCATTGTCAGCCGGTTGCTGCGGAGTTTGGCGGCGGCGCCTGTCACCGGGATTGAGGCACCGAGCAGTGCCAAAGATGGCTCGCCCGTGTAGAGCGCCGGGCCGATGCCCAAGAATGATGCGCCGAGACCGCCGCCACCCCCGGCCATGTTGCCGTAGTTGCGCAGCATGTTCTCGCGGCTGAATTGCGATGGGCCGCCGGTAGCGATGTCCTCGACGCCTTGCAGCTCGTCCGGCAGCAGGCCGAGCGATGGATGTTTGGTCTCGGCCTCGGCGAGACCGGCCATGCGGCTGCGCACGGTATTGCCGACGTTCATGCCGCTGTTCACTGAGGTGGCGCGCACCCTGCCGAAGCGCGTCAGGTTGGAAAATCCCTTGGACCGCTGATAAGACGCATAGTCGGCGTTCGCCTTGTCGAGCAGCCGCTTGGCGTCATCGAGCTGGTCGATGCTGCCCTTCGCCAGTTGCCGCTTGTTGAGATTCTTGAACCAGTTATCAAGCTCCTTGATCGCCACCGCACCGGCGGCGCGCTCTGGCCCGGTGCCCTTGAACGCCTGATTGCCGAGCGCCGTACGCGCGGCCTTCCACTGCCCAGTCGTCATCGGCTCGTCGGCTTGTTTGAGAAAATGCCGCACCGCTGCATGCACCGCTGGCGCCGAGTCGGTCGCGTCGAAAAATCCTTTCGACTTGAGCGTGTTCTCAAGGTTCATGCCGAAAATGTTGGTGGTGCCTTTCTTGACCGTGACCGGGTTTTGCAGGAACTCGTCGTAGTGCTTGCCGGATTCCGTCTTGAGCTGCTCGCGGGTCGGTGCGACGCGCAGCGGCTCGAGCCCGGCGCGGGCCCGCTGACCCTGCATGATGCCTTCCTCGAGGCCGCCACCGAGCGCGCCGGTGCCGAGCGCCGTGACCGTGCGCGCAGTGCCTTCCCACTCCGGCGCGACCTCTTTGGCGGCGGCGCCAGCGGCTTCCGTCGCCGCTGCCGGACCGAGCACCCGCGTGGCAAGTTTCAGCGGGATCGATGCCTCGCCGCCGATGAGGTTCGGCGCGAACGAGCCAGCCGTCTTGGCAACATCGCCAGTCCAATATTGCGGGTCGTGGGTGTACTGCCCGCCGGTCAACTCCGTGTACTTGTCTTGCAGATACTGCCCGGTCGGCAACGGCTTGCCCGCTCCAAACATCGTCATGCCGGGCGTCAGCGCCGGGATCTTGGCCGGATCGAAACCGGTCCAGTCCTTGACCTTGCCGCGCACTGTCTGCTGCACGTCGCCGATGATCCCCGGCAATCGGGTGATGCCTTCTTGTAGACCCGACAACGCCGACAGCGCGGCGTCTTGGCCTCGGCCCATGGTCGGCACGGGCCCGCCACTGGCCCTTGCTCCAGCGCGCTGCCGCGCCGCTGCAATCTCCTCGTCCATGTTGAAATCCGGCGCAGCGACATCGGTGCTCGGCGCGCCACCTTTCTTGGCTGCCGCCCGCTTGCGCGCCGCCTCGATCTCGGCGGCCATGTCGAAATCATCAGCCATCACTGTTCCTCAGTGCGAGTCGATCCATCGCTGCTGCACCGCTGGCGGCAACTCGGCCCACACCTCTGCGCCTTCGGTCCATTCTTTCGGCTGCTTAAATCCAGGCGGCGGAGCCTGCTTCTGTAATTCAAAGCCTGCGTTGCGGATGCGCGCCTTGGTGTTGTCGTCGAAACCCTGATTTTCGAGCCAAGTGCCGTCGCCAAATTGCTGATCGAGCTGATCGAGCGCGGCATAGTTCGACCAAACGTCCTTGTGCGGATCAGATGTCATCTGCATGTAGAAATTCAGCTCGGTGTTGCTGTCCATCGACTTGGCACCCATGCCGGTGATCTGCCGGATGTGATTGATCAGCAGCGGGCGCTTGTTGAGGATGCGCTGCCGGACGGAAGCCGCTGGGTCTCCGGTTGCTTGACCGACAGACTGTCCGACACCGCTCGATCGAGCCGCCGCGCCGACGTTCTCGGCAGGCGTTCGGTCGGGGTTGGGGATCGCCCCCATCTTGTCCAGCTCCTGGTAACTTTTGCCCATATCGCCCAAGGTTCTCGTCATATCGCTCTTGGCCTTGATCGCCTTGTCCTCAGGGCTGCCCTCGAGCGGCACGCTCATCGGACGCTGCGCGCCGCCACCACCGGGCACCGGTTCCATCTTCACCTGCGGCGGACCTGTCGGATTGCCCTGCTCGTCCCTTGGCGTTTCGTAGACCCACGAGCGATTCTCTGGCGGCTTGCCATAGTTGCCGCCCTCGGGCCCGATGTTGATGTTCTGCGCTCCGGCTTTTTTGATCGAGGTCACATAGTCCATGAAGCCGCCCTTGAAACCTTGGGCTACCGCTCGATTGTATTCCTGCTCATCGTCGGTAAGGTCCGGCTTGTTGAGTTTCTCACGCTCGAGCTGCATCGACTCCTCGTGCTCGCGGGCGCGCTCCGCCAGCGCGGCCTTCTGGTATTCCTCCTGCTTGCGCTGCTCCTTGCTCCGTTGCAGCGATGCGCCAGCCAGCCCGAGACCTTTGCCGATACCGGCGCCCCAGCCCTCGGTCGCACCTGCGGCAATGCCGCCGCCGAGCTGCATCAGCGCCGGACCCCAGTCGTTGCCGCCCTTGCCGCCACCGAAGAGCCTGCTGAAGAAATTCGGATTCGATCCATCGTCAGCTGGCGCACCGCCACCAGCACCAACGCCGAGCGTGTCCATGCTGCCGCCACCGAGCGTGTCCGCGCCGGAGCTGCCGAGCAAGCCTGGAGCATCCATCTCCGTGTAGCCGCCACCACCGCCACGAATGTTGTGCGGTGCCTGCAATGCCTGCGCCGTCAAGTCGCCAGTTGGCGTGTCACCAAGCGGCGGGAACGGCAGCGGCGCGAGACCTTTTTCCATGTCGCTCGGATAGGCAGGCGGCGCGGCGAGATCGAACGTGTCGTTGCCAGCACCGCCGAGCAGACCCTGACCTCCACCTTGACCGAGCAGCGCGCCGAGATTGCCGCCGAGCAGTCCTGCATTCGCCTCGATGCGCTTGCCAGGGAAGGGCGAGCCAGGTGTCGGCGGTGGAGGTGGGATGTTCATTTGCGGCTGCTGCTGCTGATCCCGCTGCTGCCACGCCCGCTTCCACTCTTCGGCCCAGCCGGGATCGAGCGGCGTGGTGTCAGGTTCGGAATACCCCATGCCGCCACCGGGAATCGGAATACTGTCATCCCAGCCGCGTTTCGGATTGCGATCCGGCAGCGGCGGCGTCATCGGCGTCAGCGGTGTCAGCGGGCCCTGCTGCTGATCTTGCTCGTCTTGAAGCCTCTGCCATTCCTCTGGATGCTCGCGTTTGTACTTCTCCATGAAGGCGGGCATTTCATCTAGCCAATTGACCATCGCTCGCCCTCCTAGAAGTTGCTGCCGAAACCGACATTCATGCCGTAGGGATGTAACTGGAACGGAGAGCTGGTGATAGGATTGAGCACTGGTCTCGGCATACTGGTGAGTCCCATAATTGCAGACTGCGTTGGAGCCTGTGGTCGAGGCTGACCAATCCCGCCCCTCCGTGTCAGAATTGCCTCGGCAGCCAGTTTATTTGCGGTGTGCTGCGCCTCCATTAGCGCAAGGGCGTGGTTCTCCATCGTCGCGCTCGTTCCAAACGAGCCGTCCGCAGGCCTGTTTGAATTTTTCCACACTCCTTCAGAGATTGGTCCTCCACCGATGCCGCCTGTCATGGGGTCGGCTCCATAGAAGGATGTCGCTGGGTTCGGAATGCCAGTGCCGAAGGTAGTTGCTTGGTTCACTCCTCCTCCCAGTCCAATACCACCCATACTAGCGCCAACCGGACTGAGAGGGCTCACCTGAGGAGACGACATCCACGGTGCCATACCAGGCGGCATCACCCCGCCAGATGCAGATGATGGCGCACCGAGCGTCGGCGCACCGAGCGTCGGCGCACCGAGTGTCGGCGCACCGGCAGTCGGATCAAACCTCGATGAACCAAGCGGATTCTGATCAGGCAACCCGCCATAGAGCCGCTCTGGACCCATCGGGTTTGGTGTCGGCAGCGGCGGCGCCGTTGGGCTGACCATCGGGCCAACCGACGGCGCACCGGCGAAGGTCGGCGTGCCAGCGATCGATGGCATGCCAAACATCTGCGGCGGCTCGCCCATCGGCGTCATGCCCGTCGATGCTGTCGGCCAGCCGCCGATGCCGGTCGTCATGTCAGTGGGGAAGCCTTGCTGCCCCGCCACGTTGATGCCTGGCGCGCTCGACGGCATGCTCGGCGCACCAAGCGGCGGCGCGGTCGCGGGGTCGAACGGCGACATCGGCGGCTGATTGATCGAGGACTGCTTCTGCAACGACGACGGCAGATAGGTGTTCGGGTCGGTCGATGACGGCACGGTGCCGGGAGGACCGCCCAGCTGCGCCGTGCTCGGATATGGTCCCGGCTGGTATGGCGTGCTGACGCCGTTGAACGACGCCTGCGGCAATCCCGGCGGCATCTCGTTCGGCATTTCGCGCGACGGCAGGTTCGGGATCGTCGGTGGCGGGCTCGATGGCGCGCCCATTGTTAACGGCGGCTCGAGCGGCGCGGCCATCATCGAAGGGGCTGGCGGTGCGCCGAGCGTCGGCGCAGCAGCAGGCGGTGTCAAGGTCGGCGGCGGTGTCGCGGTCGGCGCGTCGCTGCGCGACTGCAATGGTCTATATTCACCAGAACTGCTGAGCCATGAAGCTGGGGTGACGCCAGCATCAGGATTCAGCTCGACGTTGGCGAAGGGATTTTCTCCAGCGCCCGGCACAAACCTATCCATCGCCTTCAAGGTTTTGTTGACGTAATTGTCGGCTCCGGTTTTTTGATTGTAGCCATCGGCACGCTCGTAACTCGCTGCGCCAATAGCGGCCTCTTGTGGCGTTGTCGCTGCGTTCAGCCTTTTCAATGCCGCGCTTTCTGGCCCCTGCAACTCAGCAACAACTTTGTTGAGCTGCGTCTGATAATCGGTCGAAATACCTTTTCCGCCGCGCGCTTTGCCCCATTGAGCAATGCCCCAATGACCGCCGCCGATGTTGTTTGATGCGGTAGGTCCAGCCGGGGCTTCGACACCAGCAAAGCGAGCCATGAGGCCCTTTGCACCGAGATCGGAAACGCCACCGGCTCTCAGCGTGTCGTAGCCCTGCTGCACGCGCTCCGGTGTCCACCACGAGCCGACAGTGCCGCCTGGATCGAAAGCAAGACCCTGTCCACCAATTTGAGGCGCTTGCTGAAATCCCGCCATACCTTGCGCCATATCGTCAGGCGCAATCGGCTGGGGCTGTTCCATGCCAAAGGGGCGATCTGCGGGCGGCTGCACGCCGGGCAAAAGCACCTTGTCGAAATCAGCTCCGACTGAAGCCGCCAACGCACGCAGCTCGTCAGCGTTTTGCGGTAGCGGCGACGGCGCGCCGCCTGCCATCTGCGGCGGCGTCGGTGCAGTCGGTTGCTGGATGTCAGCAGCGGCTTGTGCGGCAGCGTTGGTCCCGGCTGTTACCGGCGGGATCGCTTCTGCCCCGAGCGTCTGCGGTGCGAGTTTCCGCTGCGCGTAGTCAGTAAACGAGATGCCCGCCTTCTTGGCTTCGGCCTTCCATTTGTTGATGTTCTCTTCGTTAAGCACCGCGCCCTTCGGCGCTGTTTTCTTGTCGAAATTCTGCACCCAATGGAACTGCGAGAATTTCTCGGCATCGGCAGCATTCATACCCCTGCCGATGAGGAAATATTTAACGACTGATGCCGGATATCCCATCCTAGAAGCTCGCACCAAGACCAAGCAGGCCGACGCCTGCGCCAATGCCTGTCATCCACGGATTCGAATATTGCTGCTGCATGCCGGTGCCCATCGACGTGCCGGTGCCGCCCATCGCCCCCATGCCAGAGAACATCGCTGTAGTGCGCGCCAGCACATCAAGCGGGATGTTGCGCCGCCTGGCCTCGGCCTCGAGCATCATGTTCTGCGGCACGTTGAGATTCTGGATCTGCTGCGGCGCCGCCATCTGCGCCTGTAGCCTCGCCTGCTGACTCTGATCAAGCGCCTGCGCGCCCTGGGTCGCACCCTGCATCGCCGCCTGACCGGCATTCTGCTGCGCCTGCACATTGGCATTGTACTGACCGAGCAGCATCGGCAACGCCGCCGATGTCATGCCGCGCGCCATCGCATCACCCATCGCGCCGGAGAAGCCGCGTCCGGCAGACTGGAACTTGTCGGCAATGCCTGAATATTGCTGCTGCCGCGCCTGCTCGATCGCTGGCTGCAAATAGGGGTTCGTCATCGGGTCGAGATAGCCCTGCTGCATGTACGGCGAGAGCATCTGCCGGTTGGCGTCCATCGCATCGCGGATGTCCTGGTTGCGCTCGCCCATGCCGCCGCCAGCATAAAGCTGTGAGACCAAATCCTGCTGCGCTGGCATGTAGCCTTCGGCAAAACGCGCGTTGCCACGGATGCCCTGAAAAGCCTCCCGCTCTGCCGGGGTCACCCTGCTCAATCTTCTCTGGTAATTTTTGCCGAGCGCGAGAGACTGCTTTAGCGCCGGGATCGCCGGAGCCCACGGTGCTGAGCTTGTCGAGCCTTCGGTCTGTGTCGTCTGTTGCGGACCACCACCCATCACACCAGCTCCTTGTCTAAGATCACCCGTTCGACGCGGTAGTCTTTCAGCACTCTGCTCCAACCCTTGCGTCCAAACAATCGCATCTTCACGCAGCCCTGCTGTTTTGCCCATCGTTCGATCTCGTCAAGCAGACCGAGCCAGTGCTGAATCCCTCTGCCGCCACAAGCCTTGATCAGACACGTCGCGCAGTGCGGCAGGATGCCGGTCACCACCGCGCACTCACAACCGCGATCATCCGACCACACCAACCACAACTGACTGTTGCCAGTGAAACATTCATCGAGCAGCATCTCGGCGGTGTACTCGCACGCCGTGTGATTGCAGGCGTCGTTGAGATAGGTGTGCGCGAGATGCCAAAAGTTCGGCACGGCTCGCGCCGGGATCTGGAAAATTTCAGAGCTTGGTGTCGCCTTCAGCATCGATGCAGCTCCATGTGGTGCTTGCGGCAAAGCCAACGCACGTCGAGCGGCCTCGAGTAATCGTCATGGTGTTTTTGCGCTGGCGCACCGCACTGTTCACATGGCTGCGGCACGATCTTACCGCGTCGTTGGTAGACCCGAGCCATCGATCTGGCGTTACCCTTAGCGCGCTCCTCTGGCGATAGCTCAGAGTAGGCTGGCCGATTCTCTCGCATGTAGGCGGCATGACAGGCACGGCAGTATCGTTGGCCTTGACGATCCTGCGGTCCACCACACCTGCTGCATTGTTTCACGTGCGCCTTAAGCATCGAGCCCATATCCTTCCACCAAGATCATGCCGGGAGCACCAGCGCCGCCGTTGAGGTTGGTTGTGTTCTGATGCCCGGGACCGCCGCCGCCCGAGCCGTAACCTTGCCCTGTGGTGCCTGCCGCGCCACCAGCCGCACAACTTCGGTTTGGACACTGGCCAAATAGTGTTGCGCCGCCGACCGAATGACAACCAGCGGCGGATGCGAAATTGTACGCCCCACACACCGGCTCGATCCTGATGCCGCCGCTCCCGGTCGGTGTCGTGCCGGACCCACCGGCGGTGCCGCCGTTGGTCTGTATGCCATTGGTGCCGCCCTTGCAGACCATGATGTTTGCTGGCGTGGCTGGAAGAATGGCGACCGTCGTCGTCTGCCAGTTCACGGCGGCACTATAAACGACGGTGAACTCGGTCGGGTTGAGGACCGTGGCGTTGCTGTTGTGCGCGGCCACGCGCACGCCAATGCCGCTCGGCGGGCCATAGGCGGTTTCAAAGCCGGACGGCTGCCCGGTGAGGACAACGCCGTTATTGCTGACATAGGCCGACGCCAGCCAGAGCGTCGATTTCGAGCCCCATGACGGCGTCAGCGCAGGTGGGTTGGGTTTCTTGCTGGCCCCTCCAGCAGCACCCTCGCCGACCGTCGCCATTTGCGGGGCCGTCGCCGGATCGTGACCCGTGATCCGCATCGCCACGCAAGCCCAGGTCGCCGGGATGTTCATCGTGATCGAAACCGACGCGCCTTCGCTGCCGCTGGCAATCTTCCAGAAGATGGCGTTGCGCGTTCCCGACCCGACGGCGGCGCTTTGCAGCAACGTCCAGCCTGCCGGGGTGGTGATGGTCGGATTGGTGCTGCCAGTGACGTTGAGGTGCAGCAGCAGCATATTGCCAGCGACGATCCCCGGCGGCAGGCTGACCGGCACCGGATTGGCTGGCGTGTCTGTGGCATGGTCGGTGTAGGCGATATCGGCAATGACGGGATAGGCCGCAGCCCCTGCGCCAAGCACGAGATCGGCTGCGGTGGTGCCGGGATTGGCGTTGACGCCGCCGGTGCCTTCCGCCCCAATGGTGTAGGGGATCACATCGAAGGGGCTGACATTGACGATGATCCTGCGGGTTTCGCCAGCGCCGCCGGGACCGCCGCAGCCGGGGCCGGTCGTGGTGCCGCAACCGCCAGCGCCGCCGCCTGCGGCCTGCCCCCAGATCACCAAGCGGTAGATGCCGTCGGGAACCGTGATGTTGCCCGATAGCGCCGTGAACGGCGTGACGCCTCCAGGCACCTCAAGCTCAATCACCTCCTTAGTGAGCCCGGCGCGGAACTCTTCGGTGCGCGGCAGCAACTCGATTGGAGATTTTTCATGGAAGGTAAAATCTTCCGCCAGCACCATCACGGTCGGCACCGCCGTGATGATCTGCTGGAACACCGGGCCGTTGCCGGTGAGCGGCGTCGGCGGGATCGGCAGCGGCGGGATCGGCGAGCCCGCCGGATAGGTGGCGTTCAGCAGATCCGCCAGCTCCTGCTCGGAGGCGATCTCGGATGTCTCGTAGCCTGCGGCGAGCCACGCCACGTAGGTCGCATCGGTGTCGGCGACATAGGCCACAGCGCCGCTCGACCAGCGCACATCCGGCGGCTGATCGCCCACCAGCCAGTAATTGTTCGACGGCGTGGCGTACATCTACAAATACTCCCCGCTCTTCACCGCGACACCGGCGGTATTGCCGGGCAGATATTTCTCGCCGGATTGTCCGCTGTCGATGGAGCTATTCTGTTCGGCCCGCCAGCGGCGACCGGTGACGCTGGCTTTGCCTGTGAACGTCAATCCGGTGCCGGTGAAGATCTGCCCAGACGCACGCGCCCAGGCGAACGCTGCCGTGAAACTGACGGCGGCGGAGATCATCACGGTCGGCCTCGCCGTGCTTTCCGCCTGCAAGTCGATCACCGCACCCGAGCCGTTAGAGTTGAGATGCGCGTTGGCACCGCCGCTGATGGTGTAACCGTTGCCCGACAGCAGCACGGTCGAGCCGCCCATCGAGGCGATGTGCGAGCCTGAACAGACACCGAAGCGCAGTTGGTTGAAGCGGAGCCGCGCATTCTTCGATTGCAGCGCATGACCCTTGGAGCTGCTCACGGTGAAGCCGTCCAGCGACCACACCGTCTTGATGCCGGTGGCGCTGATCGCGTTTCCGGTCGAACTCGAAATCGTGTAGCTCGACGCCGACGGCGTCCCGGTCAGCGACGCCTCGCCCATGATGGTCAGGGATGCGGGCGCACCATCGACCTCCTTGAGAACCACGGACCCGGCGTAAGTCCCTGGTTTCAAGGCGATAATTACCGTCCATCCGGTGAGGTCGCCAGCATCGGCCATACGGTCCACCGCCGCCTGCACGGTCAGCAGCGCCTCGGCAGTATCATCGGTGTCGTTACCGGTGGTCGAGACCCACAGCACCACCGTCGTCGCCGCGTCGGTCCAGGTGCCGCTCGGGCCGTTCCGCTCCCACACCCGCGTCGCTTGCGTGTCGAGGTAGATGTAGCCGTCGGCGGCGGCATCGTGCGCAGGCCTGCCTGCGGTGTTGCCCGCATCATCCTGGCTGAACACCAAGGCGAGGGTGTCGTCGTCGGCAGCTTGCGTGATGGCCCACGCCTTCTTGGTCTGCGTGGCACCAGCCGCCTGCGCCGTCCGAAAATTGAAGCTGACATCCGGCGTGGTCAGGCACTGATAGCGCGTCTTGTCGCCGGTCATCACGAAATACATCCCCGCCTTCAGATTGGCGAGCGTGGTCGCGTCACCCACGGCGATGTCGGTGCCGACCGTCATGGTGACGTTGCCTGCATCGGCAAAGCTCGGGACGGTGATGGTGCCAAATTCGCTCGGCGTCATTTCGGTCCCTGCCCCATCACGTTGACTGTCAGTGGGCTCGGCGTGATCGGCCCGGTGAAGCTCGATACCAGCACCACATTGTAGGTCCCGTTCGGCACCCGTGTAAGCGCGCCGATAATGGCGAGATCGAACGGCGTCGTCTTGCCGTTCGCCGGGATCTTCGCCGTGGCTTTGCCAAACGATAGATAGTTCGGTCCATTTTTGAGCAGAAGGTCGAAGGTCCACACCTGGGCTCTGCCACGCTTTTTCTTTTTCACCTTGCCGCCGCCGCTGATGATGGCGTTGACCCACACGATCTTGGTGACGGCAATGTCCACCGTGATCGCGCCGGAAAGGATCGTGTACTCGTTGGTGCCGGGGGTTGCCGTGACCGGAGTTGGAATCTGCGTGTAGAACACCGGCACCGCCGTGCCGCCGCCTGCCGACATGCTCTCGATCTTGTCGTAGACATCGTTCTTGGTCGGCACCGAGTCGTCGCCGTTCCAGCCAGGACCGTAGACCTCAGGATCGACAAACACGACATCGGCGCTGACGCTCTGCGCATCGATATGCGGCGCATAGAGTGTGTCGGTGGTGGGGTCGTAGCGGAAATCGGCATCAGTGACGAGATCGCCGCCGGTGTCGTAGATCGGGATGCCGCCGGGCGGTGCGGTGCCGGAGCTGGCATCTGGCGTCCGCCACTTGCCGTCGCCGAATAGCGCCTTGTTCTCATCACCAGCCTTCGGCTGCGGCACCAAGCCATCGGAGCCATCACGATCGGCAGCTGCTCCCCGAAACTCAACGAGGGTGTTGATCCACCGCTCGATCATCTTCAGGCCGTTATCGACCCAGGTGCTGCGATAACTCGCCGGGCCGAGCGGACCAAGGAAGATGCGCTTCATCTCATACCTTGCCCGTGTTCACCAGCAGCGGCTCGACGCCGATGTGATAGCTCCACTGCACGCCAGCCGGGATCACGTTGGTAAAGCGAGCCATGCGCGTGTCGATGCGGTGCGGACAGAAGCCGACGCGATTGAGCGATGACGGCGCCGTCGTGCGCGTGGCGTCCTCCAGTCGCGCGCGATGCGTGATCAGGGATTTCACGTCGGGGCTATCGGTGCAGGGCCGCACTTGGCTGACGAAATACCGCTGATCGAAGGCCTGCTCGGGCGAGGCCATGGTTGCCTCGATGTTGGGACCGCTCAAAAACGCCAGCTTGTGATCTGCGTCGAACAGCGACAGCAGCGCGCCCGGGATCGAGGCGAAGCTGTCGAGCGAAATGCCCATGGTGTCGATATTGGTGAAGCCGAGATTGCTTAGACCGCCTTGGCCGCTGATTGGGCTTGGATCGAGCGTCACGCCGGGTTGGCTCATCATGGCGGCGTGCTCGCCCTGATAGGCATTGATATAGGTCGGGCGCTCCAGCACCCAGTCGTAGAGGATGGCGCGGTTGAACTTGCCCGTGATGCCGTTCACCGATTTGTAGAAGAACCAGACCCGGCTCGTGTTCGGCTCATTGACGCCCTGCATCAGACGCGGTTCGCCGTTGTCCCAATCGGCCTCGAAAAATCGCTGATAGCGTTCCTTGGAGATGTTCACCGGCGGGGCGCCGCCCATGATCATCATGAAGCCTGCGGTGCCGAGATAGAAGATTCTCGAGCCCGCGCTGACCACGCTGTAGGGCGCCTTCAGACCCTCGCCCTCGGCGATGCGATCGAACTGGAACACGCGCTCGTCGCCCGGCAGCCAGGTCATGCGGCGGATCGCGGCCTCTTGGAACACCACGCCAAACTCGCCACCGGCGACGCCGAGCACCGCGCCGCCGTCGGGGAATTGCTGGAAATCGGCGCCGTTAACCGCCAAGTCCCATTCGGTGATGTCGTCGCGCGCCGACCAGCGGATCGAATGCGGATCGTTGTTGAGGCCGGACAGCACCAGCTGGCTCTGCACCACGGTGCAGTAAGCGGCCTGCGGCGGGCTTCCGGCGATATCCAAGAAGGTGATGCCCGACCCGAGCTGGAATTGCTGCGGCGGGACGTTGCGCTGGCAGGCGACGACGTGGTCATTGAACTGCGTGAAGGTCCAGTTGTCGTTGACCGGCAGCGCAACATAGGCGGCGCCGCCTTTGGACACGTCAGCCCAGCTCCGGTCGGTATTGTCCATCCGGTAGAGGCGATCGACCGTCCCGGCAAACATGGCAATGCCGCCGTTCTGATCGACGGCGAGGAAGCTGCCTCGGCATCCGGCAGGCAGCGCCTGGGAAAATGGCTGCTGGGATTTCAGGGGGCCGTAGCCGTCGGCGCGCGGCGCCACGTTGGTGATCAGGCGCGAGGTCTCAGCCTGATAGTCGCTCAGGTCCGGTCGCCACTCTCCAAACGGCAAGACGGTCATGGTCCCTCACGGAGTTGGTCCGGCGTTCCGAATTGCTGCCGGTCCCTTGGTTTTCTCCGAGAGCAGCATGGCGCGCTCGAGGATCTGATCGGCGGCTGACAGCCAGACCTGGAACTGCTCGTTGTTCTGCACCAGCGTGTTCACCCAGGCGAGCGTGCCTGCGAGGTAAAGGTCGGGATATTCCAACAGCAGCCAGTTGGTGTCGTCCGGCGCCAGAAGAGGAATCGGCTTGGCGTAGTAATTAAATTCCAGCTCACCGGCATCGACCGGGCGGAAATTGAGCCACCGCCCTTCGATGGTGAACTCTAAGGGAATGCCCGCAGCAAGCGTCGGGTAGTGCCGCGTCAGGATCGACGGCACGACAAACTCAAGATCGCGCTCCGGCTCGCCGAGCCATGTCAGCCGCCGCCACGCCAGATAATTATCCGGCATCGTGATGGAGCCATCGGTCGGCCTGAGCGTGATCACGTTCTCCATCTGCCGCACGCGCAGGCGCCGGTTGAAATAGGTCTCGGCCAGCTGCACGCAGTCCTGCACGTCCGGCGTGATGTCGTCGCGGGCCATCCATTTGATCACGGCGGCTTGCAGTGACTGATTGTCGGTGATCGGCATCTAGTTCGCCCTCAGCCACTTGTAGTCTGGATCGCGCAGCTTCTTGAAGATGATCTGGTCGAACTCCTGGTCGGCAAACTTGAGCCCGATATTGCCGCGCGCCCACTCCTCATTCAGCCACATCAGAATAAAGATCGGCGGGATCTGCGCGGTGAGCCGCCACGGGCCGACTTGCTTCTCACCGTTCTGCATCCGCTTGTTGGCATCGATCACCGCCTCGCAGTCTTGCTCCTGCGTGATGGCGAGCAGCGTCCTGCCGTTGTCGTCTACATGGTAAGTGGTCGTGATGTCGTTCTCGGTGTGAACGAACTTCGGCATCACGACATCTCGGTCATCGTCAAAATGCCAGCTCCGGCTGGCGAGATCGCCGACAGCTTCACCGCACCGGCGCCGACGTTGAAATATTCCGGCACGTTGACGGCGATCTGCATGTCGGTCGCCACTGCCGCCGAGCCACCCGACGAGAAGCGGATGAAACACGGAAAGCCGGTCACCATGACGCGAACGATGCTGACACCGGAGGATGTGGCGTTGGTCATCGTTCCCGAAGTGGCTGACGTGGCAAGTGACTGGCTTGCGCCAGGGCGCATGGCGATCATCTTAGCCTCCACGGATATGCGCGACGAAATTGCCCACGCCGCCGCCGGTGCCGCCTGCGCTGGAGAATTTCAGGCTCTCGTAAGCCTCGACGCTGCAAGCAGCCTCGCTGCCGGTCAGCACCATGCCGTATTGCGAGCCGGGGCCCGAGCCGGTGACCGGGATGGTGATGGTGCCGATGGGAGTGACGCCAGCAGGATTGACCTTCGACACGGTGACGACGATTGGCGCGCCGGTGACCGCTGCGCTGATACCGCAGCCGCCGCCAATGACACGGCCCTTGTACGGCACCGGCACGTAGATATCGCCCGCTGAGGCGATAGCTGCCATCGAGCCGCCGACGTGATTGACCTGCAAATTATGATTTTCAGATAAGGGCATGTGAGACCTCTTAGGTCGAACGTCTGGTTACGACAAAACCGTGAGCCCGAAGGGCGAACGTCTTGGCTAGGGACGCAAGACGCTCGACCCTTCGGGTCTCGCGGCTTACGACGTGGTGCAGTCAGCGATCAGGCCGGACGACTTTTCGTTGCGGGCCTCGAGGCTGTACTCCGACAGGATGAAGAAGGCGTCGCTGTCGCCAGTGACCGCCAAGTCCTCGGAGACCATGCGCCGACCGGGGAGGTAGCTCACCGCCCACATGTCGGTCTGCAACACCCACACGTCCTGCGGACGCTGGAAGCGGTTCGGCACGACTTTCTGCAAGCCGAAATCGCCTTCATAGGTGTTGACGGCGTTGACGATCTTCTTCGCCTTGGTCTCTTCCATCGGCTGACCGCGACCGGTGAAGGTGGACATCTGCATCTTATTGAAGCCGCCGAGCATGATCATGTTCGGCTCACCACCGTTGGTCCAGCATTTGGACAGCACGTCCTTCAGCAGCGGCTCGGTATATTGCCGGGCCGTACCGTCGGTGCGGGTGCCGGTGCCGTCGGCAGCTGCCGGATCGGTGCCGGTCTTGTTGGTGTTGGTTTTGACCCACGACAACAGGCTTGCCAGCTTCCTCGGCGTCGCTGCGTCGGTGCCTGCCGCCTTGGCTTGGTTCGCACCAGTCAAGATGGACTCCATGTCGCGCTTCAGTTCCTTGCCCTTCAGCACTTTCTGGTAGTCAAGCTCGTCCTCGCGGCCTGCGCTATCGACGGACCGCTGCGTGCCGGACACGCGGCCTGCCTTGCGGCTGATCTGGCAGTAATTGCCAAGCCGCACGGTCGGCGTATGCACGGTCGCCGTGGCGTCGTCGCCTTCGAGCTGCGCGTTGTTGAGATCGGGCGAAGCCAGAGCCTGGGTCTGCCACTCGTGCAGCACCGCTTTTTGGCCGACGCGATCGATATTGGTGATGAACGGCGTTTCAGTCGGATCGATGTTATAGATCACATCGGTCAGGTCCTCACGATTACCCTTGGTGGAGTAAATCGTCTGGGTTGCTGCTGGGACAGTCATCGTGGTTTCTCCTAGCGGGCACGGCCAGCTCTCGCGGCTCGTTGCGCTCGCAATAATGCGACACCGTCTTTCACGTCGCCGGTGGCGCTGAGTTTCTGTTTTGCGGTTTGAAGGGCTTGCACTCCCCGGTTACCCGAGAAGGCGACTCCAGGCTTCTGGACTGCTGGAAGGTCTCTGGCTTTGGCAGCTTCGACTTGGCCTTTGGACGCTCGGAACTTGATCGCATCGTGGAACAGGGCCTGCACCCTGTGGTCGCGCATGCTGAGTGATGCTTGACCGTTCCACAGCGCGTTGATCTCGTGCGGCGAGAAGCCGACATCGGTCAGCGTCTTGGCGCCCGTTTCGTGGACGATTTTCGCCTTGGCCGGGTCCCGCATGTCGGGATTGAGGTCGGCGAATTTCTGATCCTCTTGTGTCGACCAACGCGCCCAGTTGTGCCCGTATTCCTGCATCTGACGTTGCTGCGCTTGTTGCAGCTGCGCCTGCACGATGCCGAGCTTTTTAACGTGAGCGTCGTATTCGATGTACCTCGCCCAATCTTCTTTCGCCAGCTTCTCGACATCATCGAAACTCTGGATATCGGCGAACTGGTCGTTGTTGGCCAGCTGCCGATAAAGATCGGGCAAGGCGGCTTCGTATTGCTGCCTCACCTGTTCCAGCTGCATCCTCTCCTGCCCCACGATCTGTTCGACGTGTTGCCGGATTTGAGCAGCCTCATTCTGAGCCTTACGCACCGTCTGGCTGGCGGTCCTGTCCTGCTCGAGCAAATAGCTCTGAAGCTCAGGGTCGAGGTTCGCCCACTTTTCGCGTGCTTCTGCGCTCCAAGACCTCGGAGGTTCGCGTAGCTGAGGCTCTTCGCCTTCAGGGGCTTGCTCGTCAGTCTCACCGGTAGCCGGAGGGACTTCCTCCGGGGCGGTGCCGCTCTCGTCCTCATCGGGCGAGGCGATTTCGTCCGCGCTGCCATCGTCAGGCGCTGCGGGTTGTTGTGGGGTAGACGTTCGGCCTTCGGCCTCACCCTTCGGCTTCCTCAGGCCGCGCATCATGCGGCCAATTTCGGACGGGGTCATCTCGCCGAGTTTGACCGGCTCAGCAGGTCCTCGGACCTGGGCTGGCATGCCTTCGCCGGTCGGCATCGGGCTCTGCGACGGCGAGGGCTCTGTGGGCGCGGGAGATGGGCCGGAATCGGTCCCTTCAGCAGCGAACGGAATATTTGCTCTAAGCAGCCACATCTTCACCTGCCTTGGCTGCGTTCTTTTGGTTGATTTCGTCGAGATATTTCCGCTCGATGGCGGCGTCGCTGACCCAGATCGCCAGCTTCTTGCGCACCGCCTTGATCGCCTGCTTGGCGCGGTAGCATTCCTCGCGCAGCTGGATCTCATCCGGCTTGGAGGTGTCGGCGCGTTCGTCGGCATCGGCGAGCAGCGCGTCGAAAGCCTCGTTCAGCACCGGGTCATCGAGCAGCGCCTGGGCGCGCTGGCCTCGGTTGATCCTGGCTTGCGATTTATCTTCCATCTACCCCTCAGACGTAGCCCAACCCGGCGAGCAGCGAAGCGAGATTTCCGGCATTGGTGAGCCCGCCGCTGAAATCGGACGCTACACCCCCGGGCATATTCGGATCAACCGGCAACCCCGTCACCGGATCGACCGGACCAGGCGCCGCCGCCGGTGTGTTCGCTGCGGTGTGCTGGCCCATCCAACGCTTGTAGTCTTGCAGGCGGCCCATCCGGTTTTGCAGCAGGCCCATCGCTTCGGGGTTACGGGTGCCTTGACGGATGTCGCCTTGTACGCCGCGCATCAAGCCTTGCAGATTGCCGACCCGGCTCTGGAGTTGCGCCATCTTCTCGGGCGTGACCACGCCGGGATTGTCGCCGCGCCAGCCTTGCGGCTGACTGAGCCAATTGTTGCCGCCACCGCCATAGAGATTTTCGCGGCCCTGCCAGTGCGTGCCGCCGGAATGGCTGGCATCGAGGCGGGCAGGCATGGCCGGACCCTGCATGCTCATCGGGTTCGCCGGGCCTTGCGTGGCACGCGGCATCGGATTGTAGATGCCGCCGCCCGCCATCGGCGTGGTCGCCTGTGCGGAAGGCATCGCCGCTTGGTTCTGCTGGAAATTCTGCTGGCTCGGCATCATCGGCGTGGTGCGCGGGCCAGCCGGACCCCAAGGTCCCGCCATGTTGCCGCCCGCCATGCCGCCGGTGAGCGGACGCTGCTGCTTCATGCCGCCGCCGCCTGTGGGTGAGCTACCTCCCGCCATCGGATTTCCCCTTCGGTTTCGCTCGGGCCGCTGCGCGGCGCTCCTGGCTGCGCGCCTTCATGTCGGCTGCTCTAGCTTTAGCGTCCTGCTGCTTGATTGCCAAGTCGGCGGTGTGTTTTTGCTCCGTAAAATTCGTGTCGAGGATGTGCTTGTGGACCATGAGCTGCGCCTCGAGCCGCGCCTTGTCCATTTCGAGGTCGTGCTTCTGCTGCGCGATCTGCATCTGCGCCGCCGCCTTGGCCTGACCGACGGCGATGTCGGCTTCGGCTTGCAGCTTCTCGATCGCCGTCTTGTGCGCGGCCTCCATCTGCTTCACCTGCGCGGTCATCGCCACCTTCTGCTGCTCGACGGAGGCTTTCATCTGCGCCACAGCGGCGTCAGCCGCTGCTTTTTGTTGATCGGATTGCTGCTTGGCCTGAAGTGTGGCCTGGTCCGACTGCTGCTTGGCCTGCATCTTGGCCTGCTCGATCTGCAACTTGCCTTGGTTGGGATCGGGCGGCGCTGGCATCTGCGCATTGGGCTGCGGCTGCACGAAATATCGATCCACGTCCTTCTTGTCCAAGAGCCGCACCAGGTCGCGTGCCGAATTGTAGAAATTGATCGGATTGACCAGGCCCAATTGCCCGGCTGCGGCCTCGCGCTGGGCGTTGATCAAGACCAGCAGCTGCTGCATCTGCTCGGCCTTGCCGCCGTGACCCAAGCCGACATTGACGGTCATGTCGTTGCGGTCTTTCCAGGTGCGCGGATCGACCGTGACCCACTTGTTCCGCAACCTGAGCGTCATCTGCTGATCGCCGTTCTTGCGGATGGTATGGTGCAGCAGCCACATCATGTCGGCGATGCCGGTCTCGGCGAAGATCCTGGCGACGAGTTTCATTCTGGCCTGCGCCACATCGTAGAACTGCATCGCGGCGGTGGCGGTCTGGTTGTTGAGCGCGTCGGCGTCGAGGCCTTGCCCCTGGCGGGTGACGCCAGTGCGCCACTCTCGCGTCGAGTCCATGTACTGGAGCATGGGATAGATGCTGCCGGTGATATCAGGATGGACGAAAGGATTTAGCCCGCCGGGGGTTTTGGTCCGCACAATGCCTCCTGGCCGAGAAATCAGCAGGTCATCGAGCGTGTTCTCATTCGAGTTGCTCTCCGCGACCTCGACGCGCGGGTTTAGCGTCAGATAGATATTATCCAGCAAGCCACGGGTCAGCGCGGTCTTGATCTTCTGGATGTCCATGACGAGGTCGGCAGCCGAGCGCCCGCACAGCCGGTGCGTGACTATGTACGGCGTGATGCACGCGAACGGGATGACATCGACTTCTTCGATGTCTGGGACGCCTTGCTTGGTGAGGATTTTGCTTTCGTCACCCGCCGTGGTGACTTTGTAGAGGCAGGGCTTGCCGTCGCCCTTGTAGTCCATCCGCACATAGTGCTCACAGACCGAAACACGTCGCATAATCTTGTTGAGATCATCGGACGATCCTTGCTTGTCTGAGTCGTTGACGGTGTCCCTGGCCACGCTCTCGGATGACTGGCTGACGCCAGACTCTTTCGGCAGGTCCTCGAGCATCTGCCGGTCGTAGCCCTGCTCGGTAAGCTCGCCGATGGCCTTGCCGCCTTCCGGCTCGTGGTAACAATAGTCGGTCTCTTGGATTTGCATGCCGGTGCGCCGCGACCAACCAAACTCATTCGGCGGCACCGGCACCACCCGATGGCGCTTCTTGCTGATCTTGTTGGTGACCTCGACATCGAAGGCACCTTCGACCTCGTCGGATGGGCTCAAAGCCGTGATCTCGACCTGATCTTGTTGCAGCAGCACCGCCATCACGTCCTCGGTGACGTTGTGATAGGTCTCCTTCTCGTCGCGGGTCTCTTCCTCGGTCCACACCTTG